>Ga0209831_1001309_pt1 | contig 23352 bp, 21 predicted proteins | sample Maine_Asex4_meta_FD_187451 | JGI IMG/M metagenome (GOLD analysis project Ga0209831, IMG submission 187451) | Marine algal microbial communities from Maine, USA - Maine_Asex4_metaG (SPAdes) (version 2) | ecosystem: Host-associated > Algae > Red algae > Unclassified | place: Maine, USA | collected... | reverse complement strand
GGCCGCGGAGCCGGAACCCGAAGAACCGCTCGTGCGTCGCCGAAGGTGCGCGAGGATGCCCACGGCTGGGCCGGCAGCGGCCGCGGCGGCGGGGTTGCCCGGGGACTGGGCCGGGGACTGGGCCGGGGACTGGGCCGGGCACAGTCTTCGTCGCGGGATGATCAATCGGCTGCTACGAGCTCCTGAAGGAGCGAGGCCTGTCGATTCCCGGCGATGTCTCCGTCGTCGGCTACGACGACGAGGAGATCTCGCGTCACCTGACGCCGCCGCTGACGACGCTGATACTCCCTCACCGGGCGATGGGGCGTTGGGCGATCGAGCAGCTGCGGCCGAGCGGCGAACGCCCGCCCTCTCCGACGGAACCCGTCAAGCTCGAGTGTCGGCTCGTCGAGCGCGATTCCGTCGGGCCACCGAGGCGAGGCTGATCCCGGGTTCGAGGCGCGGGCGCGCCCGCCTTGTCGTGCACGTCGGGTTACGGCGCACCGCTCGGCGACGAATCGCGCTCGGCGACGATCAGACGTCGATCGTGCCGGCGGCCGTCCTCAGCCGGTGCCGGATCACGTTCTCCCGCCCGAGCGTCTGCTCGAGAAAGCAGCCCTTCCTCGCCGCGGCGATCAGCTCCGCCTTCCGCTCGTCGGAGTCCGGCCCGTCGAGCGTGATGTCGATCTCGAAGCTCTTCGGCGCGGTCTCGTAGACCCTTCCCGCCTTCGCCCAGTCCCACACGACGCGCGTCTCGATGTCGAGGTTCTCGACGCTCACGTCCATACGCTTGGCGAACGCACGAATCTGAGTCATCAGGCACCCGGTGAGCCCCGCCACGAACAGCGCGAGCGGCGGCGGCGCGGTGGCATCCCCGCCGTGGAACGCACCCTCGTCGGTGGCGAGCTCGAAGCGTTCCTCGAACGGCTCGACCATCGTCACGGCGAGCTCGTTCCTCATCTTGCCGACCGCGCGGCCGTGGCAGTCGAAGCGCACTTCGGCCCGGGCGGGCATGCCGTCGACGTCGGTACTCATGCCGCGCCCTCCTTCAGGATGGTGTTGGCGAGCGTGCCGATCCTCTCGATCGTCAGCTCGAAGCGGTCCCCTGGGGCGAGCCGTCGCCCGGTCTCGAGACCGCAGCCGGTGCCGACCGTACCCGAGCCGATGACCTCGCCGGCATGCAACGTCTCCGAGCGCGAGACGAACGCGATGATGGCGGCGAAGTCGTGGTGCATGTCGCCGCTGTTGCCGCCGCCCCAGCGCTCGCCGTTGACGTGCACGGCCATGTCGAGCGCGACGGGGTGCTCGATCTCGTCGGCCGTGACGATCCACGGCCCGAGCACGTTGCCGGTGTCGAAATCCTTGCCCTTGGCGGGCCCCAGTTGCCCGGCCATCTCGATCAGCTGCGCGTCGCGCGCCGAGACGTCGTTGAGCACGGTGTAGCCGAAGATGTGCTCGGCCGCCGTCTCCACCGGGATGTCCGCGCCGCCCTTCCCCAGCACGATCGCGAGCTCGAGCTCGACGTCCAGGTGCTCGGCGTAGTTCGGCCAGCGCACGGTCTGCTCGTGGCCAATGAACGAGAGCCGGTTGCCCTTGTAGTAGATCGGCTGCTCGTACCAGACGGCAGGGATCGAGAAACGCCGCCCCGACAGCTTCTCGGCCTGCGCGAACGAGTTCTTCAAGTGTTCCTCGAACACGAGGCAGTCGCGGTACTGGACGGGCTCGATCGGGCAGCGGTGCTCGACGTCGGCGAGCCGGAGCACCGCGTCCTCCGGCGGCGAGCCCAGCAGGCCGCGCGCGGCGTCGAGCGCGTCGGGACCGGCGCGCACGAGCGTGACCATGTCCGCGAACGGTGCGGGGTCCGCCCCGCTCGCGCTCGCCGCGGCGGCAAGATCGAGCAGGCGCTCGTCGTCGATCACCGCGACGGTGACGGGGCGCCCTTCGCGGGCGACGGTACCGAGTTTCACGAGCTACTCCTCCAGCAGCGCGACCGCGCGCGTGAAGCCCGCCGAGGCGCGCTTGATCTTGACCGGGAAGCAGCAGATCTCGAACCCCGTGGCGGGCAGCGACTCGAGGTTCGACAGCTTCTCCATGTGGCAGTAGCCGATGTCCATCGACGCGCGATGACCCTCCCAGATGATCGACGGGTCACGCGTCTCCGCCCAGCGCTTCGCGGTGTGCGGGAACGGCGCGTCCCAGGACCAGGCATCGGTGCCGGTCACGCGCACCCCGCGCTCGAGAAGATACAGCGTCGCCTCGCGGCCCATGCCGCAGCCCGCGGACAGGTAGTCCTCGTGCCCGTAGCGGGAGCCTGCCCGCGTGTTCACGACGACGATGTCGAGTGGCCGGAGCGTGTGGCCGATGCGCGCGAGCTCGGCCTCGACTTCGGCGGCGCTCACGACGTGGCCGTCCGGCCGCTCGCGGAAGTCGAGCTTGACGCCCGGGTTGAAGCACCACTCGAGCGGCACCTCGTCGATCGTGATCGCGGGCTTTCCGCCGTCCATCGTCGAGTGGTGGTGGTACGGCGCGTCGAGATGGGTGCCGTTGTGCGTCGAGACCTCGAGCGTCTCGACCGCCCAGCCCTCCCCGCCCGGCAGGTCCGCGGCCTCGAGTCCGGGGAAGAACGCGGTGACCTGCGAGGCGGTGTCGGTGTGCGCCGAGTAGTCGATACGCGGCAGCATGGACGGCGGGTCGGAGGCGATGTTCGCCTCCAGCGCCACCGAGATGTCGACGAAGCGTCGGGCCATGGGTACGAGGTGTCCTGTCGGTTCAGTTCGGGAGGAGTCCGGTCGCGATGACCGGGAAGACGATGACGAGTCCGAGCACCGCCAGCATGACGAGCGCGAACGGGGCGGCACCCGCGAACACGTCGCCGAGCGTGATGGACGGGTCGTCGAGGGTCGACTTGATGACGTAGACCGAGATGCCGAACGGCGGCGTCAGTAACCCGATCTCGACCGCCAGCACCGTCACGACGCCGAACCACACGAGATCGAGCCCCATCGGCACGACGACCGGCAGCATCAACGGCACGAGGATCAGCATGATCGAGGAGCTATCGAGGATCATGCCCATCGCGATGACAACCGCGACGTAGATGCCGATCAGCGCCCAGAAGCCGATGTCGCCGTCCGCGACGAACGCGCCGAGCCCCGCCGGCACGCCGGAGAACGCGAGCATGCGGGAGTACATCTGGGCGGCGATGATCAGGAAGCAGATCGAGGCGGTCACGAGCCCGGTCTCGACCAGCACCTTCCACAGGCCCCGGAGCGACAGCCGGCGCTTGACGAGACCGAGCACGAGCGCGCCGGCCGCGCCCATCGCGCCGGCCTCCACCGGCGTGAAGAAGCCCGCGTAGATCCCGCCGAGCACCAGGACGATCAGCAAGGCGATCGGCAGTCCCTTGCCGACGAGCTCCAGCACGCCGAACACCTCGCCGTCGTCCACGTCGTCGGGTCGGCCGACGAAGCCCGGCGCGAACGTCGCGAGCGCGACGATGCCGAGCGCGAAGCACGCGGCCAGCAGCAGCCCCGGACCGATGCCCGCGATGAACAGGTCCCCGATCGACTGCTCGGTCAGGATGCCGTACAGGATCAACAGGAGACTCGGCGGGATCAGCATGCCGAGCACGGAGCTCCCCGCCACGACGCCGACCGCGAAGCGCGGCGCGTAGCCGTGGCGGATCATCTGCGGCACGGCGATCTTGGTGAACACCGCAGCCGAGGCGATCGAGATGCCGGTGATCGCCGCGAAGATCGCGTTCGCCCCGACGGTGCCGACGCCGAGCCCGCCGCGTAGGCGTCGGCACAGCCGGTTCGCGACGTCGAACGCGTCGCGCCCCATGCCGGATTCGGACACGAGGAAGCCCATCAGTACGAACAGCGGCACGACGCCGAAGAAGTAGCTCGAGATCGTGTCGCTCGCGGCGAGCGCGACGAGCTTCGAGGCGAGCGCGGGGGAGCCCTTCATGGCCCAGACGCCGACCCACGAGGTCAGCATCAGCGCGATCGGCACGTGCAGCCCGGCGAGCACGAGCGCGACCATCGCGCCCAGCGAGACGAGCCCGATGTCGAAGGGCGTCACGCGGGCGTCTCCCCGTCGCGCCCGTCGCATCCTTTGACCGTGCCGGCGAGGTGGCGGCGCGCGATCCGGGCCGCGAACTGCATCGCCAGGAGCGCCGCGCCGACGACGATCGTCGCCTTGACCGGCCACACCGGCGCGGTGAAGTCGCCGACCGCGCCGACGAACGTGTCCCGCGACCAGGCCTTGACGAGCGGCGGCCAGCTCGCGTGGCACACGATCGCGGCGGTGGCGAGCCCGGCCAGGTCGTGCAGGTCGAGCAGCCACGTCGAGGCGGTCGGCGCACGCCTCGCGAGCACCGACAACAGCGCTTCCGAGCGCGGCATGCGCCCGGCGCGCAGCGTCTGCGGGCTCTGCAGGAACACGATCGCGACGATCGACAGCGCGACCATCTCGGGCACCCCGGGCAGCGGCGCGCCGGCGAGGTTGCGCCCGAGCACGTCGACGACGATCAGCGCCATCAGGGCGAAGATCAGCAAGGATCCGCAGACGTTGCAGAACTGCGTGACGGCATCCAGCGCGACAAGCGCGCGCGGGACGCGAACCGCTCGCTCGCGCCCACCGACCACCTTCGTCGCGTCCGCCACCCCGGTCGATTCCGGAACCCGAGTGGCCGGACCGCTACTTCGCGTCCCAGTCGCGCAGCGGCGTCGCGCCGGCCTCGCGCATGCCGTCCATGTAGGTCGACAGCACCTCGGACGCCGGCAGTCCCTGCCCGTCGAGCGACGCGGCCCAGTCGCCCGCGGCGTCGTCCATGTCGGCCGCCCAGGCCTCTCGCATCTCGTCGGGCGCGTCGGTGATCGTCGCGCCCTCGGCCGCCATCGTCTCGAACGCGGTCTCGACCGCCGACTCGAGCTCGTCGAGATACCAGTCCTTCGCCGCGTCCGCACCTCGCTTCAGCGCGGTTTGCACCTCCTCGGGGAGCTCGTCGAACCAGTCCGCATTCGCGCAGAGGGCGCCCGCGAACTGCGCGCCGAGCCCGAAGCGCGTGACGTGGGGCGCCACCTCGTACAGCTTGCCCGGCAGCGCCGCGGAGGCGAACACGATGACCCCCTCGTAGACGCCCGTCTTCATCTCGTTGTAGTAGGTCGTGAGGTTGCCGGCCACACCCACCGCACCGGTGCCCGACAGCCAGTTGATCGCCGGTCCCGGGGCGGCGATCTTTCGCCCGTCCAGGTCGTCGAGCGAGTCGACCGGAAACGTCGTCATGAGCAGGTAGTCATCGATGCCGATCGGCGCGCCGAGGTAGACGGTGCCGTTGTCGGTCCAGGCCTGGCGCATTCGCTCGTCGTCGCGGTGCATGCCGTCGACGATCTCGATGACCGTGCGCACGTCGTCGCTGACGAACGGGGTGTAGTACGTGACGTTCTGCACGGCGAGCTTGGCGGGATCGAACAGGGACTGGCACACGCCGATCTCGGCGAGCCCGGACTCGACCGTCTCGAGCTCCTCGCCGACACCCGCGATCGTGCCGCCGAACTGCTCGGTGAAGCTCACCGTGTGATCGGTACTCTCGAGCGCGGTCTGCACGGCCGGCACGAACGCCTCGGGGATCATCCGCACCCAGCGGAACACGAGCGGGTGGCCGGCGACGACGGTGGCGGAGACGTCCTCGGCGTGCGCGACCGGGGCGCAAAGGCCGAGCGCCAACAGGCAGGAGGCGCAGCCGAGCGGTGCGAGCGCGGGATGTCGAGCCTTCATGAGGATCTCCTGGGTGAACGGCGGGTGCGCCCGCGCGTCGCGGCGCGGGGTCGGGAAGTCGGGAGCGGATCGGGCTCGGCCAGCGCGCGCAGACCGCCCGTGGCGAAGGCCACGAGCCGCTCGATCAGCGCTTCGGTCTCGTCGGGACCGTCGTCCGGGCCACCGAGCCGCCGGACGCGGCCCTCGCGCCCGACGCTGCCGATCAGCGCCCCGAGCGCGAAGCCGTAGGCGCTCGCCGCCACGGTGCGATCGACGCCGGTACGGGTCAACGCGTCCACGAACCGGCGCGCGGGCGCGTCGTAGTGGCGCGTGACCAGCGCCCGCTCGCGCTCGCCGCCGACCGACAGGCTCGCGAAGATCGGCGCGAACGTCGGCCCCCCGCCCTCGGGGCCGAGCGGCGGGCGGAAGAACGCCTCGAAGATCCGGGACGTGGCATCCGGCGTGTCGGCATCGACCTCGGCGAGCAGCGCCAGCCGCGAGGCGTTGATCAGCCCGGAGCGGCGCTCGATGACGGCCTCGAAGAGGCGCTCCTTGGCGCCGAAGTGATAGTGCAACAGCCCCTGTGCGACGCCCGCCGCGGCGGCGATGGCCTTGGTGGTCGCACCGCCGAAGCCGACGCGGGAGAACTCCGCCTCGGCCGCGTCGAGCAGCTTCGTTCGGGGGGACGACGAGGGGTCGGTACTTTCCGAGATGGAAACGGAGTCGGTAACCATGGTCACAGACTACCGATTGACTGATCAAACAGTCAAGGCGGAATCGAGTCGGGCCGGACGACGCCCGCTTCGCGTTTCCAAGACTCGCGTGGCGAGAGCGACTTCGGCGAGTGCATTCGCCCGACGTCGTGCCGGTGGCAGACACCCGTGAGCGGGATGACGGGGCATCGCCCGCGGCAACCGGATAGCGGCGACGACGCGAGGACCGGAAAGGTGCCGCACTCTCGCGACCGCGCGACCATGAATCGACGTCGCGTACGGCCGGTGTCCGACGGTGGCCGGGTTTCCCCCCGGTCCCTCGCGTCACGTCGGCTCTGCCGGACGCACCGAACCGACCCGTCCAAGGAGGCTTTGCTCGCCGCATGGCCGATCCCGACAGCTCGACGCCCCTGCCGCTCGCCGACGGCGCGCCGCCGACGGGCGACGGACGCCCCCTCGAGATCGAGCGCCGCGACTTCACCGCGCTCGTGCACCCGGCGCGCGAGCGGGTGCAGTCGCTCGCCGGCTTCGACGACGTCTACACCGACATCGTCGACTACATCGTGCGCTGCACGCACCGCATCTGGGACGAGCGCGACGTCGGGCTGATCTACACGCACTACACGCACAACTGCGGTCGAGCGCGCCAGCGCCACGCGGCGCGAACTCACCGACCTGCGCCAGCAGGTGGTGGCCCTGCGGCGCTACCTGTCACCGCAGCGCGAGGCGATGACCGGCCTGCTGATGGACCCACCGGACTGGCTGTCGGAGCGCTCGCGCTACTCGCTCAGCGAGACCGATGACCGGCTGCTTCGCTACGTCGAGGAGCTTGACGCGGCGCGCGAGCGGGCCATCGTCATCAAGGACGACATCGCCAACCAGCTGTCCGAGGCGGCCAATCGCACCCTCCTCGCGCGGGTGCGCCGCGGCCGGTACCGCGCCAGTCTCGTCACGCCTGACGGGCAGCTGGATCAGGTCGAGTTTCACCTGAGTCGCGACGATCGGCGCAAGTGCGCCGATTACTAGTCTTTCGGGTAGCGACCACGGGCCCTGAAAATTGATGCCGCAGGGGCGGAAGTCCAGGATCGACCACCCCGTTCACCGTCGAGGGAGGTCGAAGCGGACAGCGGTATCGGCGAGCATCCGCTGCGTCGCCCGGTACAGCGCGTACCGACGCCTCTCGTGTCCGATATCGTGCTGGAGGGTTGCCGCTACCGAGAATCCGGGCAGCGACAGACCGTGTTCTCCGATGACGACGAGAAGGTCGACATCGAAGCTCTCCAGCTGTTCGGAGACCGAGACGGCGACATCCAGTCGAGGTGCGCCGAGGTAGGTGCAGCCGAGCGTGTAGCAGGCCGAGCCGACCGTGCCCAGGTTCGACGGCACGGAGGCGACCCGCAGCCCGGCGAGGTCGCCCGCGGCCGATCCGATGAAGACCTGCACCGCGGCGGTATGATCGGCACGCTCGAAGGAGGAATGCACCGCCGTCAGAGGCCCGATGGCCGTGGTCACCGCGACGATGCAGGTCGCAACCATCGACGGCGTGCCGGGCCGTCGCGAACGGCGCTCGGAGAGCCATACCGCGGCCAGCACGATGCAGACCAGCATCGGGAAGTAAAGGTAGCGGGTCTCCACGATGAGAAATGCCAGGCCCGCGGTGTACACGGTGGCGAACAGGGCCAGCTCCAGCCCCTGGCATTGCCTGCCGGCGCGAGGCTGCGCTTCGCCGCCCGGCCTGTTTCCGATAATCGTGGAGGCGCTCCAGAGCATGGCGACCAGCACCGAGCCGAGCAGCAGATCGAAGCTCTTGTGCAACTGCGAAAGGTTGGCCATCAGCCGGGCCAGGCGCCCGCCATGACGATCGGCGGGCAAGATGCGGTGCTCCGGCAGTTGCCTGGAGGCGGCGAACGCCGGGCGGTCGGCCGGCCGCGGCATGGTCGCCGGATTCTCCCAACCCGACACGGCCCCGTCGTGTGCCGGTTCGATGAGCCCTGCCCAGCGAAAGGGATCGCCCAGGGCGCCGGGGGCGGCGATGTCGCGATGGTATGCGGAGGCTGCGCTGATCGTGAAGGTTCCGGACTCGAGCGAGACCGGCACTATCCAGGCAAGGGCGATCGCGCAGGCGATCGACCCCGTGGCGAGCGGGTGCGCCACGCCTGCGCGGTGGGTCCGCAACAGGGCGCGACACAGCATGATCACGCCTAGGGAAACCAGCACCACCGGCAGGGCGTAGGCCTTGGCCAGGAAGGCGAGACCGCCGTAGATGCCCGCCCGCGTGGCGCTGCCGGACGGATCGACGCTTTCCGTGGCGAAACCCAGCAGCAATGTCGCCACCAGCAGATCGGGGCTGACGGCGTGAAACGAGGCGAATACCAGGAACGGCACGGCGGCCAGGCTCATGAGGCCCCTGACGGGTGCCGACACGCCCGCCTGCCGCATCGTGCGCTGCAACAGCACCATCGCCGCGAGCCCGATGAGGACCGAGAGCACGCGAGACGCCTCGTGCAACGGCCATCCCGCGATGGCCGCCGGCACAAGCGACCATGAAAGCAGAGGTGACCAGTAGGTATTGAAGGCCCGGGCCCACTCTCCCCGGGCCCAATGTTCCGCGATGGTCAGGTACGACACGGCGTCGGGGTTGGGCGCACGTCCCGGCTGCAGGGCGACCAGCAGCAGTCCGACGAGAACCACCAGGGCGGGCGCGACGACGAGATCCTTGCGGTCCCGGAGGAGCGTGCGCGCTGCCACCCTGTCCAGCCTCGTTCAGCGCGGTGCGCGCGGGGTCGGCGGTGTTTCCTGCAGGACGCGCTGCATGGCGCGAAAGGCGGGCTTGGCGCGGTACTCCTCGTCGAATGGCATGGCCTTCAGCGAGCTGCGCCAGGCGTGACGATCACCAAGTCCCCAGGTCTGCAACGCCCGGCAGCGCGGCTGCTCGACGCAGATCCTCAGCACGTCGGCGTAGAGCTCGGCCTGCTTCAGCGCCTCTGTGCCCGGGTCGGCCCGCCAGTCGACGGCGATGTCCATCTCGGTGATGTAGATGTCGAGTTCGAGCTCGGCGAAGCGGCGGAAGTTCTCCCGCAGGCTGTCCACGCCGGGATGATCATCGGTCTCCAGGTGGAGCTGGAAGCCCACTCCGTCGATCGGCGTGCCACGGTCGAGTTCGCCGGCGAGACGCTCGAGCAGGGCGTCGGACTTCGGGTTGAGCCAGCCGACGTCGTAATCGTTGTAGATCAACGTGACGTCCGGGTCGTGTTCGCGGGCGATGTGGAAGGCCTCCGCGATGTAGCTCTCGCCCATGCTCAGGTACCACAACGAATCCCGCAGGCTGCCATCGCGCACCAGGGCCTCGTTGACGACGTCCCAGACGTCGACGCGTCCGCGGTAGCGCGACACGACGGTGGCGATGTGCTCGCGCATCAGCGCGGCCAGCTCCCGGGCGCCGAGGTCCTTGATCCACTGCGTGACCTGTCCGCTCCAGATCAGCGGGTGGCCGTGCACGGCCATGTCGTGGGCTTCGGCGAACGCGACCAACCGGTCGCTTCGTTCCCACTCGTAGCGCCCGGGAACGTGCCGCAGGTAGGTCATCTTCATCGAGTTCTCCGGCGTGAGGATGTCGTACTCCTCCGTGGCGATGGACGTGTACAGGGCCGAGTCCTCCAGCTCGAACATGTCGTGCGGCGCCGCGAAACCGATGCGCAGACCGTGCACCGCGGCCAGATCACGAAGCGGCGGAGCCTCGCCGAAGCGTGACAGCCTGGCGGGCTCGCTCGGTGGCGGCCCGGGGGCGTCCTCCGATGCGCCGACGGGTACCGGAACAGGCACGACGTCGCGATCCCGTGCGTCACCGCCGGCTGCCGGCCCGCCGGTCGGGTCGCCGTTGCAGCCCGCTAACAGAACGAGTGTGCACAGGAGAGGGCGGAGCGGAGTACAGGATACCGGCGGGCGGTGATTCGTGATCTGGTCGACCTTGTCGTTCACGGGACTTCTTTTCTCGACGGGTAACGGCGCCAAGCATGCCATCGGCCGCAACCGCGGCAGGTCCGATTGCGTAATCCTTGCCTCGGCCGGGTCACGACCCGCGCAAGATCCGCGTCGAGAGAGGGCACCGCCGGGAAGGGTGCCGCTCGGCACCTCCCGCTCCGTCTTCGCGAGATCCTGCGCGGGCGCGGGGTCTCCGGTTGCGCCCTCGGCCGGTCCCGCCCGGTCCGCCTGGGCGATCAAATCAACCGAACACTGGTACCCGATCCGGCCCGTCGGTCGTCGCGGTCACCGTCACGCCGGCACCGTCCCCCTTGATCCTGCCCGTCCACGCCTGCCGGTCGATGTCCAGATCGGCGTAGGCGTCCGGATCGAGCAGCGGACAATCGATACCGGCGGATAGCTGGCCGTCAAAGTCGTCGATCAGTCGCTTGGCGATGGGGAACAGCATCGTCGACGCCAGCAGGTTGACGACGGCGAGGATGCCCATCGTCGGACCGGAGAAGAAGAACACCGCCGTGGCCCCCGGCGCGATCGCCCCGGGAAAGACGATGCCCACGATCGCGATCCTGAGCACGCGCAGCGAGGCCGGGTGATCGGTCAGGATCGATACCGCGTTCTCGCCCAGGTAGTAGGTGTAGATCACCGAGCTGAACGCGAACAGCATGATGGCGATGGTCAGGAAATAGCCCACCCGGTCGCCCACGTGCGAGGCCGGCGACTGCTGGGTGAGCACCACCCCGTCCACCGCCTCGTTCCCGGGCACGTAGACGTCGCCGAGCAGGATGACGAAGGCGGTGCAGGTGCAGATCAGCATCGTGTCGATGAACACCGACAGCGACTGCTCGCGATCTTCGGGGCGATCTTCGCGCTGCTGATCCACAGCCGCGTCCGCCGGCTACGACCTGGTCGCCTTGGGCGGGCTGGTCGTCGGTGCGATCGCAGGCCTCGTGCCGGGCGAGGCGGTGTTCTCGGGGTTCGAGCACCCGGCGGTCGTCATCATCGCGCTGGTGCTCGTCGTCTCGCGCGGGCTGGCCGAGCGCTGCGCACCGCCCTCTCCATCAGCGCGAGCTTCTCGGCGCGGGCGTCGAACCGATCGTGCCGCACGGTGGATTCGGGCGGCGTCAGCGGACGAAGGCGATCGACGCACTCGAACAACTCGACACAACGGTGCCGCGGTGTCTGCTCGCGACCGGACGGCTCATCGGCGAGGGGTTCGACCACCCGCCGCTCGACACCCTCGTCCTCGCAATGCCGCTCGCCTGGCGCGGCACGCTCGAGCAGTACGTCGGGCGGCTCCACCGCCCCTCCCCGGGCAAGCGCGATGTCCGCGTGATCGACGTCGACGATACCGCCCACGCGGCGCTCGTCGGCATGCGGCGAAAGCGCGAGGCGGGGTATCGCGCACTCGGCTACCGCCGTTAGCGCGATCTCGAGCTGTTCTGAGACGCGTGCGCGAGGCGGATGTCTTCTCGAAGGCGTCCCGAAGCTTTTCGCCTTCGCCCCATGCTCGTCGAGGACAGATATCGGTTCATCGGGACACGACCAAACATCACCGTCATGTCGGTGACACCGGATTTTTCGATATGCGACACTGACGCAGTCGCCGCATTGGTGGCGACTGGGAACGCGTTCCCGGCAGGCCACGAAACCCATCGCGGATGGCCTGATCCCGACGGATAGCGACCTTCGCAACGCGCCACCGGAGGCCCGACTGATCGTCTTCGAAACCACGCCAGACGCGCTCATCGGTGATCTGACCGACCTCGAGCAGAAGTACGCTCCGGCCGCGCTCTTCCTCGCGGGCGATCGAGAAGTCCTCGAGGCGGGCCAGCGAATCAGTGTCGTCGGGGCGCGACGCGTGTCCGATGCCGGCGCTCGTCGCGCGAGGGCGTTGTCGCGAGCTTTGGTCGAGCGCGGATTCGTCGTGGTCAGTGGCCTGGCTGAGGGTGTCGACACGGTCGCTCACGAGACGGCGGTAGCTGCAGGCGGACGTACGATCGCGGTGCTCGGCTCTCCGCTCGATGACGTGCACCCGAAATCCAACCTGGCCCTGTTCGACCGCATCGTCGGTCATCATCTGGCGGTGTCTCAGTTCGCAAGCGGCTCGCGCGTGCACAAGGGCACGTTCCCCCAGCGAAACCGCACGATGGCGCTCCTGTCCGACGCGACGATCATCGTCGAAGCCGGTGAGACCAGCGGGACACGCCATCAAGGCTGGGAGGCGATTCGCCTTGGCCGCCCGCTGTTCCTGCTCGAGAGCGTGGTCAGCTCGAACGCGGCGAGTTGGGCGTTACAGATGCTCGACTACGGCGCGCAGATACTCACCCGTGAGGTGCTCGACGATGCGCTCGCCGACCTTCCGAGGGTAAGCGCCGGGCATGCCTTCGCCTTCTGACGCGCGAGCTCTGCGCTACCGGGTTCACTACGCCTACCACGCGAAAGCGATCGGGGACGCTGCCGAGCGAGGTCGTGCGGTTCGCGACTGCTTGAAACGTGGTCGTCGACCCGATGCGGTGGTCGCCCGGATGTCCGAGGTCTGTGCCGCGCGCGGCGTGGACCATGGGATACCTCGGCCCGCACATCACACTCGTACCTGTCCCCGGACACGCGCTACGCCGAGACGATGATTCGTGGCCGGCCCTGGAACTCTGCCGCGCGCTGGTGGCCGCCGGGTACGGCCATTCCGTCGGGCCGCTACTCGAGCGTAGTCGGGCCGTCCCGAAATCGGCCCTGATTCGATCCGCGGCGGACCGCCCGTCACCGACCGCCCACCTCGAATCGCTACGCGTTACCGGGCGTCTCCTCGAAACCGGGACGTTGACGCTCATCGACGATGTCGTGACTCGCGGCTCGACCTTTCTCGAATGCGCGATAGCGTTGCGCGGTGCTTACCCGGCAGTCGATGTTCGGGCCTTCGCTTTCCTGCGCCACCGATGGCCGGTCGACGACCAGCACGCGCCTCACGAAGGCGAGATCAGCGTCGCCGGGGAGTAACGAGGTACAAGCGCGATAGAAGGCAGAGTGTCAGGTCGACATCACACGGCGCCGGGTCACGTGATCTGACTCCCGCTAAACTCACGCATACCCAAACTTGACATCTGATATCTCAGATATCATAGTTCAGTCGAGCGAAGGAGACTCAATGCAATCACCGCCGACAGAAGTCGCAGGGACGCTCGACAGGCAACCCGGTCTCATCTCGCTGTCATCGGTGTACAAGCACTTCGGACAGAATACGGTGCTCGAGGATATTCACCTCAAGGTGGTATCCGGCGAGATTCAGGCCCTGGTCGGAGAAAACGGGGCGGGCAAGTCAACTTGCCTGGGGTTGCTATACGGGCTGCATCAACCATCGTCCGGACAACTCCGTCTGGATGACAAACCGGTGCAGATCGAGAATGCAGCTCATGCACAATCGCTCGGCATCAGCTGTGTGTTCCAGGAACTGAGTCTTGCAGGTTCTCTGTCCGTTGCGGAAAACATCTTTGCCTCGCGCACACCATCGCGCCTGGGCATGGTGCGCTGGAAGGAGCTACGCCGACGGGCAGAGGCGTTGCTGGCGCAGTTCGACTTGTCGCTGGATGTCACTTCCCCGGTGGATGAGCTGCCCGTCAGCACGCAGCAGATCGTGGAGATCGCCAAGGCGCTTTCACTGGACGCCCGCATCCTGTTGCTGGATGAACCGACATCAGCCCTGACACCTGATGAAGTGCAGGCATTGTTTACCGTGTTGCGCAATCTTGCGAAAAAGGGGATCGGCATTGTTTATGTCAGCCATCACCTGACCGAGGTCTTCGCCATCGCGAACAGGATCACCGTGCTGCGCGATGGACGAAGCATCAGCACCCGCCGAACCGCCGATACGACACCGGGTCGGGTGGTGCACGAGATGCTCGGGAAGACACAGGCAGCAACCTCCGAAGAAGCCGTTCAGCCGCTGTCCACGACACTCCTGAGCGTCGAGCGGCTAGGCAGCGCAGGGAGATTCGAAGATGTTTCGTTTTCTCTCAAGCGCGGCGAAATATTGGGCCTAGCAGGCTTGCTTGGTTCCGGACGTAGCCAGATCGTGCGCGCGCTTGCCGGATTAGCGACGGGTCTTACCGGGCACATCGAGCTGAACGGATCAACGGTGCGCTTCCGATCGATCCGTGACGCGATGGCTGCAGGTGTCGGCTATGTACCGGAAGAGCGCAAGACTGACGGCCTGTTCCTGACATTTCCGCTCAGTGCAAACCTGGTGGCCTGCAGCTTGAACAGGCACACGAAGGCAGGCCTGCTCAGTCAACGTTCGATCGACGTCGCCAGTCAGGACGCCATCAACGCATTCTCCGTCAAGACGCAAGGTAGCGACGACATCATCGGTTCTCTGTCGGGCGGAAACCAGCAGAAAATCCTGCTGAGCAAGTGGCTGGAGCGGAATCCGGAACTGCTCATCATCGAGGAACCGACCAAGGGCGTGGACGTGGGCGCCAAGTTGCAGATCCATCGCGAGCTGAAGCGTCGAGCTGCGGCTGGCATGGCCATCATCATCGTGTCATCCGACTTCCCGGAACTGGTGTCGTTGTCCAGCCGCATCCTCGTCATACGGGCAGGGCGTGTTGTCGACGAAGTGGCGCCGGACGATGTCACCGAGGATGAACTGCTGCAATTCGCAGCAGGATCAGCTGCTGCTGGCACCTGTTTGTCTCATGAGGACCAACGGCATTGAGCGCCACGACTGACGAGGGGAAACCGACTGCCGAAACGGGCCGGCAACGACTGTTGCGCAGGTTCGTCGATACGCGTGAACTGACGTTGCTGGCGCTCATTCTGCTCATCGTGGTGGTGATGTCATTCCTGTCGCCGTACTTCTTCAGTCTGGCGAATTTTCGGGCCATTTCAGTCGGCATGACACCCATCGCCATCATTGTCATCGGCATGTCGATCCTGCTGGCATCGGGAGGGTTCGATCTGTCGGTCGGGTCGGTGATGGCCCTGTCCTCCACGGTGGTTGCCATGCTGCTACTGACGGGGATGTCGATTCCGATGGCCGTTGCAAGCGCGCTGCTGGTCGGTGCTTTCGCTGGACTTGCGAACGGGTTATTGGTTACCGGCCTCGGCATCAATCCGCTGGTTGCCACGCTCGGCACGATGTCCATAGCCCGTGGCATAGCGCTGGTGTTGACCGAAGGCTTCTCGATATCCAGTTTGCCGGCCGATTTCGGCTGGATTGGCCAGGCAAGCCTGTTCGGCATACCCGCCCTGGTCGTATTGACCCTGACATTGATTCTCCTGTTCGACCTTGCGGTACGCCACACGCGCTTCTTTCGGCAGGTGTATTTCATCGGCGCAAACGAGAAGGCCGCCATGCTGTCCGGTATCAACGTCAGCCGCGTTCGAATCATCGCTTACGTGCTCACCGGCATGCTCGCAGCACTGGCGGGTGTGTTGCTGGCGTCGAGATTGATGAGCGGCACTCCAACGGCCGGGAACGGCCTCGAGCTCCAGGTACTGGCAGCGGCCGTCATAGGCGGTGCTTCGCTACGCGGTGGTGAGGGCACGATTCTCGGTGCCTTTCTGGGCGTGGTCTTCGTGGCGCTGATCAATAACTCCATGACCATGCTGGCCGTCTCGATCTACTGGCAGATGATCGTCATCGGCACGGTATTGGTGAGCGCCGTCGCACTCGACATGCTCATCCGACGCAGGAAAGTCTGAACGAACCCATTCAGCATCCCCAAACAGTATCAACGTGGAACAACCAACCAGGGAGAATCTGCATGAGCATTCACAACACAGACCGACGCAAGCTACTGGGCGCAGGGGCTGGCCTCGCTGCCGGATTCGGCATGCCTCAGCTGTCCACTCGGGCGCTGGCAGCGGGCGCTGGAAAGGAATATGTATTCCTGTCCATCGTTACCCAGGTTCCCTTCTGGATCGACTATCGCGATGCCCTCGACGACCTGGAAGGTATTCTGGACATAAAAACCAGCTTCACAGGCCCACTGGACTGGGATACGGCTGCGCAGGCTCGCCAGCTGGACGAGCTGATAGCGCGTCGGCCTGCGGGCATCCTGATCTTCCCCGGTGACCCGGCAACACTGGCACCCGGCGTGACGCGTGCGGTCGAAGCCGGCATTCCGGTGACCACCTGCATCGGGGATATTCCCGACAGTCCGCGTTCGTGTTTCCTCGGCATCGATGGTTTCGAGGCAGGCAAGGTCGGCGGCGAGATGCTGGCGGAGGCGATCGGCGGCAAGGGCAAGGTTCTCCTTGGCACCTTCCCTGCCCCGGCCACCCTGGAACGCGTCGAAGGCTACAAGGCGATTTTCGAGGAAAAGTACCCGGACATCGAGGTCGTCGACGTCGTGAATGATCGAGCGGATCCGTCCTACGCACCTACGGCTTACCTGCAGGGCATTCAGGCCAATCCGGACATTGTCGGCATTGGCGGTACGGGTGGGGACAGCGGCAAGGGTGCCGCCATTGCCGTCAACGAAGCCGGGCGCACCAAGGACATCAAGATTGTCGCCATGGATCGCAACGACGACATGCTTGCCTATATCGAGGAAGGCACCATTCATGGCGCTGTGGCGCAGAAGTCCTATCTGGAGACTTTCCTGGCCATCCATATGATGCATTGGCAGAACACCGATGGCCTGGAGGTAGTTCCGGACTGGAAGTCGGCCGGCATCAATCCACTGCCGAACCGCGTGGAAACCGGCGTCATGAAGATCACCAAGGCGAATGTCGCGCAGTTCAAGCACTGAGCGATTCGGTCGATGATCGAGGCGCGCGCGGTTTCTCGCAGCCCGATCCGGCGAGCGAAAGATCGTCGCGCCTGCACGTCGGGGCGTTCGTGCCGTGCCAACCCGGCTGGCCGAGCGCCGCCGCCTGCGCGGCAAACGGCACGTTCAGCCCGTACCGGAACAGCGCGTAGAAATCGCCCATCAGCGCCGCGCCGCTTGATTCGCAGACCAGCACGTGGCGCGTGGTGCCATCGCCGGCGTAGACCCGCGCTTCAGCGCCGCTGAGCCGTTACATCAGTGATCGCCGTCTGCCGCGGTGGCTTCGCGCTGCTCGCGGCCGAGCTGCGAGCGGTTCGGTATCGAGTCCAACTCGACGATCGTGGTCGCGATGCCGCTCGAACAGGCTTCCTCGCGCAGTGATCAAGTTGGGCGAGGAAGTACTTTGACCAGCATCACGTATCGGAATCAGCAGAGTGCCGTTCTCCCTCTGCAAGACTGCTCGTGCTCATAGAGCGCCTCCTCGACGCCAGGATCGGAGAGGTTGAAGAAGTGCTGCAGGAAGTGGATCCGCAGCAGCCGCTTGAGCGAGTGCGGCGGCCGACCCGCTTGGGCCTTCGGATAGACCGGCTTGATCAGCCTGTACAACTTCTCCCAGGGGACCACCGCATCCACCTCGTTGAGGAACTTCTCACGGCGCGTCACCTTCCCCTTGCTGTCGAACGCCGCGCTGGCAAAGGTGGTCTGTTTCATCGCGTCAGTTCCTCGATTCCGCTCTCGCCGCATTCTCGTCGATTCTCGACGAGTTTTGCAGAGCTTCCCTAGTCTCGAGCGCACGACCCGTCGACGGGTCGATACCGCCAGACCGACGAGTTCGCTATCGCCCCGACGCGCGCCTCTCCAGCGCAGCGGCGATACTCTGCGGTATCGGCAGATCGGTCCGCTCGGAGATGAACAGGAACTCGCCGGCCGGATTGACCTCGAGGAAGACGTGCTCGCCCTCGGACGTGACGCGAAAGTCCACGGCGCCGTAGAAGAGGTTCAACTCCTTCATCAGCGCGAGCAGGCTCTCCGCGACATCATCCGGCAACGTGTAAGGCGTGACGTCGGCCGTGCCTAGGCCGGATCGGTAGTCCACCTGATGATCCTTGTCCGAGAGGATGGCGGCGGCGTGGATCTCGCCATCGACGACGGTGACGCGCAGATCGCGCTCGGCCGCGACGAACGCCTGGAAGATCACTGGTGCGAAGCGGACGCTGTCGATGAGCGTGAGCTCCGCCTCCCCCACCAGCGCCGTCTCTCGCGGCGCCTCGGGGATGTTGCGGAATGCCTTGCGGATGACGCGACCGATACCATGGCGCGCGATGAACGCTCGCGCCTCGTCCGGCACGTTGGTGACCAGCGTCTCGGGAATGCTCAGCCCGACCTTGCGGGCGATCCGCAGCTGAAGGATCTTTCGCAGTGCCGCCTCGTCCGCGAGGGGCGGGTTCATCCAGAAGCAGTCCATGGCGTACCAGACGCCAAGCAACGCCTCGTTCGATTCCGACCACGCGAAGGTCCTGGCCGTCTCGCCGTCGAGCGCCTCGTCGAGCTGCATCGAGCGAATGCGCCGGTACCAGACCGCGCCGACGTCGTCGAGGGCAAGTCGGCGACCGTCCGGCAGATGGAAGTGGAGTTCGTCGACGTCCGCACCCGCCGCCGCGCTCAACCCCATGCGCGATGGAAACCAACCGACGTCCACGACGACATGCTCCATGGTCAGGTGACGTGTCACTTGTCGAACGTGATCGTTGTCCTTGAACGATACGACGAGTATCACTGAAATCCCCTCCTGGTGAATCGCTCCGCCGTGGGTCGCGTGACGGATCGGACTCGTCCGCGGCGTGTGCCGGCGACGACGAGATGACCTTCCGACCGCACACCGAACCCCACTCGCACCGTGCGTTCCCTGCGCAAGCGGGATTCGACGCGCGTCCCTCCCGTCAGCCGGACATCAGCTGGACGTAGCTCGCGTACGCCTGTTGCCAGTCGGCCTGTCCCTGGGCGTCGAGCAGACCCTGCGCGTTCAGCTGCGCGTACTGCCCGAGCATCTGCGTGTAGGCGTTTATCAACGGCTCACGCTGCGGGTCTTGCCCGAAGACGCCTCCGGTCGCGAGGACGAAGGGCATCTGCGGGTTGCCGAACGCGGGCGCTGCCACGGCAGGCGGCAAGGTCGGCTGGAAGACCGGCGGCTGAACCTGGACCGGTGGCTCGAGGAAAGACTTATGTGGCCCACCTCCGTCGAGAATCGGTGACTTGCCGCCGCCTCCAGTGTCGAACGGCCCGTCCTTGCCGAAGTCCTTCCCGAACTCCTTCGGCGGATCCTTGGGACCCTCCTTGCCGAATTCCTTGGGCGGATCCTTGATGCCCTCCTTCCCGAACTCCTTGGGCGGATCCTTGATGCCTTCCTTGCCGAACTCCTTGATGCCATCCTTCGGGAACTCCTTGGGCGGATCCTTGGGCAGTTCCTTGATGAACTCCTTCGGGTTGTCCTTGGGTGGCGCCTTCAGGACCGGATTCGGCAGGCAGGACACGCTGCTGCCGATCGTGCTGCGTGCCCCGTCGAGCGCAGCCTGCATCCGCTCCACCTGGCCTTGCGTGAACATTACCATCGTGTCGTCGTCGACGTAGTCCATGTAGTTCATGAACATGTCGCCGTTCGGCCCATTGCTGCACGAGACGCTCGGAAAGGTCGGCTTGCCGACGTTGGCGCCGCCCTGGTTCGGTGTGTCGGAGACGAAGTCGGACCCGTTGCATCCATCGCCGTCGTCGCCCCAGATGTGCCGCAGGTTCAACCAGTGACCGATCTCGTGCGTGGCCGTACGCCCCTTGTCGAACGGTGCGGCCGCCGTGCCGGTGGTGCCGAAGCCGGTGTGTGTCACCACCACGCCATCGGTCGCAGCCGGCCCTCCCGGAAACTGCGCGTAGCCGAGCAGTCCGCCCACCATCTGACAGACCCAGAGGTTCAGGTATTCGTCGGCTGGCCAGGCATCGGTTCCACCCGACGACGCGGACTTGACCTTGTCGTCGCTGTCGAAACCGGTCTCCGTTGTCTTCCTGCGCGTGATGCCGCCGGTGGGCTTGCCGTCGGGATCCCGCGTCGCCAGCTCGAAGACCAGCCGCGCGTCGCCCGCCAGCGGCGCGAACGGCGCGGGCACGGACGAGACGTCAGCGTTCTGCTTGCGGAAGTCCTGGTTCAGGACGTCGATCTGGCTGTGGATCTGCTCGTCGGACACGTTCTGCGCCTCCGTCTTCCAGACCACGTGTACGACGACGGGAATCTTCGTGCAGCCCGGCCGGGCACCGACGAAACTCCGTGAATGCCGAAACGCGTGTTCCTCGATCCGCTCGCGCGCCTCCGCGTAGCGCGGATTGGTGTCCATCAGTCGTCGATGCACCTGCATGGTGCCGCAGCGGTGTCGACCGGGCGTGTCGGACGCATCCTTCTCGGTGTCGTTCTTGGCCATCGTTCGCTCCTCGTGGTGGGCGTCTCCTGCCTCGTATCGCGACGTCGGCCTCTCCTGCACCGTTGCCGCCGTCCTTTTCTCGATGTCGTATCGTCTCGCCGGCCCGTCGACTCGTCCGCTAGCGCGGCTCGATGACGAGCTTGTCCTCGTGCAGCTCGATCACGGTGTACGTCCCCGTCCAGCCCGGCACGGCAATGACCAGCACGCCCTCCTCGGGCGACGTCCATGAGCCGTCACGGGCCTCCATGGCATCGGCCGCCCCGGGCTCGCGAGCACTCGCGTCCCCCGGCTCGCGAAGATCCAGCCGGCGCCGCCCTCCCCGGGCCGGTGGAATGTCCGGACCGAGCGGCCGCAAGACGATGCGCCCATCTTCACTTTCCTCGCGGATCTCGACCCATTCCCGCGACAGGGCGGTGTTCGTCGGCATGCTGGGGACGTCTCCTCGGGTGCTCTCGTTACGGCTGTTCGTGCCGTCGACGGTCGTCGCCGGTTCCTCGTTCGCGGGTCGCTCCGAACCGGCGTCCGCACAGGCGGTGAGGACGACGAGAACGCCGGCCATGATCCACATCGCCGGTCGGCAGACCATCAGTGTCTGCTCGCATCGTTCGAACATCCGCACGACGCGTCGCGTCCGCTGTCGCCACGATCGTTCCACGCATCGATCCGATCGTGCAGGGCGAGATAGGCGGTTCGTTCCGTCTCGCCGAGTCGCCCTTGCATCGCGAGTCGCTCGAGCTGCGTGCGCAATGCATGAACGTGTGCACGGAGCTCGGCGAGGGCGGTGCTCTCGTCGAACGCCGAGAAGCCGCCCTTGGTCGGAACCTCGCCTTCCGGAGCCGGGCCGGGCGACGTGCCGACGGATCGGATTCCGATCAGATCGGCCACCGCGGCGGCGTTGGCCTTGAGAATCTCGAGCGCGTGGCTCGCCGAGACGGTGTCGAGCGTGTCGCTCGCCGTGTGGATGTTCTCGTTCGCCCCGTCGGCGGCCTCGATCGTCAGTACCGCCGGCATGTTCGCGTCGATGAACGGCACGTGGTCGCTGGCGAACGGCGTCAGCGACGTCTGGACCTGCAGATCGGTGTACGTGGCGGCGGCCGTCCCGATCCGGTCGATCAGACTCTGGCTGATGCTCGCGCCCTCGATCAGAAAACCGGGCACGTCCGTGTTGATGGAACCGATCATGTCCATGTTGACGACGGCGATCACGCGCTGGCGTTCTTCGGTCGCCAGCGCCGCGACGAACTGCCGGCTTCCGTGCAGACCCTGCTCCTCTCCGCCGAGCAGGAGGAAGGTCAGGTCGTGATCGTGAACGGCACCCGCGAACGCCTCGGCCAGCTCGAGCACGCCGGCCGAGCCACTGGCGTTGTCGTCCGCGCCGGGGGCGATGGCCGTGGTGCCACCGGCGATGTTGATCGAATCGAGATGCGCCTCGACGATCACGTGTCGGCGCGGCGCCGTCGACGTTCCATCGACTGTCGCGACGACGTTGGCGCTCGTCGCGCCGCCGCCGACGTCGACGCTCGAGCGATGTGCGGTGTAGCCGAGCGCGTCGAACCGGGTCAGGGCCCAGTCGACGGCATCCGAGTAGTGGGAGCTGGTGGACAGCCGGGTGGGCCAGGACACCAGGTGGTCGAGTCGTTCCTGCAGGCGGACGACGTCGAGCCTGTCGAGCAGGCGGTCGACGAGTTCGTGGCGACGTCCGTCGAGACGAAGGGCAGGTACCGTTTCGAAGACGATCGTGTCGAGCGGCAGCGGGGCGACGCCGAAGCAAGGGTCCGTTCGTCCTGTCAGCGTCTTCGCGAGCGAGCGCTTGATGTCCACGACCAGGAATCGGCCCTTGTCGACGAGCACGGGCACATCGGGGTGTTCGAGCTGGAAGACGCGCCCCTTCTGCACCACGAGATGGAGTCGGGACTTGCCGATCTCGAACGGCGTGCCGCGCTCGCGTCCGTCGAGGCGCGCACGAACCGCGGACCAGCGATCGTTCGACGCGACGACGAGAACGTCGTCGCCGAAGCGGACGAGGTGGGCACCGGTGTCCTGAAGACGCGCCATCGTCTCATTGTCGGAACCTAAAGACAGCCTCAGCAATTGACCCTTCATTGCGCACCTCGGTGAAGTCACGCTCGTGGCTGCAGTTAGCCCGTTGCCGTGATGGCTTGCCGCGCAGACTGCCAGGAACCGGTGACTCGTCGAGCGTCCCCACATTCCCTTCTCGATTAGACGGAATGAACAGCGTCTTGCGCAACTAACCGTATTGGGAGGTGACAGAAATTCGACTCTCGTTCGTCGCTACGGACGAAAGGGCGGGAGGAACGCATCGCCGCACCTCGTCCTCACCGTCCTGACCTCCTTGGAACACCGCCCGACACGAGACCGCTCGACGAACATGTCCCCACGCTCTTCGCCCGGAACCGGGATCTCAAGCTGACCGCCCGAGCGAACTGGATGCCGAGCAAGCACACCGACAGCGCCGCGCCGCAAGGCAAGACCCACGTGCAGACCATCATCTGGCTGGCACGCGACAAGCGCGACGACTCGCAATGTCGAGACACCGTTCGCGCACACCGGGCGCCTTCGTGTTCAGACTAACGTCCACACGACGGATATGGGCTCGGCGCTTTCGCGCCCTGCCCCGTGGAAAGCGCGCATGGATGAGCGAACGGCACCGACCCGGACGGAGTCCGG
>Ga0209831_1001299_pt1 | contig 23408 bp, 24 predicted proteins | sample Maine_Asex4_meta_FD_187451 | JGI IMG/M metagenome (GOLD analysis project Ga0209831, IMG submission 187451) | Marine algal microbial communities from Maine, USA - Maine_Asex4_metaG (SPAdes) (version 2) | ecosystem: Host-associated > Algae > Red algae > Unclassified | place: Maine, USA | collected... | reverse complement strand
TTTTATTTGGATGGGACGGGAGCGGAAACGGTTGTGATTTATGGGATTCAGAAACGGGCGCCTTATCAGGTTTTCCGGAAGCAGATCACGAAAAGGGAATTGGAAGACGGGAGAAAGATGTATGAGTTTATTTTGGGGAAGGTGACTGAGAACGAGGGAGAATTATTGCCGGGATTGTTCAAAGAATGCTGATTAAAAAAAACTCGCTCATCTAATAAAAGATGAACGAGTTTAGTTTTTTGGGTTAAAAAATTAATAGACGATCTCGTCTTTAATGATTATACTTTGTCCTTGATAGGAACTCGTCTGTTCATTGTATTCCGAATGCTTAAAATCGGAAGTGGAAGAAATAGTTCCTAGTTGTAGGAGTAGGGCAATGATTAATGTAAACATAAGATTATAGATTTTGAAATGAGTAAATAAAAATTTCTGATAATTTTTTTGAGAATCCTGTTTTTAATTCCAACGCCCCTCATCCAGGTCCACCGCGTTATCCCAATCCGGGTAATGGTTCCCGTCCTCATCCTTTTTATTTGGAACCATCAAGGTGAGGCGGCCGATTACTTTTAGATAGCCCATGTTTTCGTCGCACCACTCTTGAGCATCGGCTAGCGTGAGCGCTTCGATCTGTGGACCACCCCAGGTCAGAAGCTCTCCGCTGTGAGGGCAGAGCGCCTTTATTTCTGTAGCCCAGATAAAATGGTGAGGGTTTTTAGAATCCATGGTTTTTGGGATGGCCCAGAAATTCATTCAGGTAAAAGTGCTCCCGATTTTCACCGGGAGCCGAATGTTATACAAACAAAAATATAGAACACAGAAAACAGCACACAGGTCCGTCATTAACACATTCCGTGATCTTTGAAAGCAAATCAGATCCTGACAAGAAAAAATCTAATCCGCTTAGCTTTCAATTTTAATTTTTCTCATTGAGTGAATCGCTTCTTTCACTCCGGTCCTTTGGAGTGAAATGCGGTTTTCAATTTCGGTTAGTTTCTCAAAGTGTTCTTCTAACCTTTCTACCTCCTCTACGAAAAATTTATCGGTGGCTTCGAGAATTTTTAATTCGGTTTGGGGCTTCACCGGTAAACTTCCATCGTACCATTTAACCAGGGTAGAAATACTGAGTTTGGCGAGCTTTGCAATTTCGTTTAGATCTTGTCGCTTTAGACGAGCTCTGGTGGTCGTTTTTCTGGTGGTCGCTTTTTTAGCAGTGGTTTTTTTGGCTGCAGTTTTTTTAGCAGCGGGCTTTCTGGTCGTTGCCTTTTTGGCGGTGGTCTTTTTAGCGTCAAGCATAATGAATTCGTTTTAGTAGTTTATTAAAATTTCATACACAATTATATTAGGTATGATTTGGTATAAAAAATAAAAACGGTTTTTGCTTTGTATTGCTTTGTATTGAGGGGTTGAGTTTGAGAATCGCCCGAAAAAAAAGGTCTTAAGCATCAGTAGTGATGGGTTTGTTAAGGATTACGGTATCGGCTTAGTCCAGTGCTGAACGGGATGCGAGTAAAATCCGTAGTAGTAGCCTGAAGCTGGTCACATAAAAATTTGATGCCAACTTCTCGTGAATGGTTACCAGTTAAGGGTGTCAGTCGATGTCGATACCCGCGGAACTGGGCGACGGGAAGTTTGTCCCGATCTAAACCATTACTGAGATGCTGAAACGGAAAACGCGACCGGCGATTCCTAAATATTCGTTCACTTTTAATATTTTTGGAAGAAAATGGAAAAAGTAATTCTCACTCAAATTTCAATAGAAGAATTTCGTCAGATCATCCGGGAAGAAATAGAATTAGCATTCCAGGATACTACACTATCAAAAGCTGTTAAACAGATACAAGTACCAGAGATAATGGATATTAATGATGCTGTTAAGTTTTTAAGTCTCAGTAAAAATACTATATACGGGCTAACATCTAAAGCGAAAATTCCTCGCTATAAAAAGGGTGGAAAATTATATTTCAAACGGTCAGAACTTACTGAATGGGTTAATGAAGGAAGGCAGAAGACCTTGAAGGAGATGGTAAGAGAGGCTGAGTCTTATGTATCAGCCAGAAATAAAAAGTCTAAGGGGTAGATTATTTAGGAAGTAAATCCGGTGGCGATTTTAGGTGAGATCGTTTTTTCATGTTAATATTTAGACTATTTTTAAATATAAACCTGAACCAGAAAATTCCCTTATTTAAAAAGATAAAAAAGAATATCAAGTTGAACTGATTCCACTTCCAAAAGATTATGAGCTAAATATTGAGTGAGATTTTACGATATCTGATAATAAAGAAAAAATGAAAAACAAGATTATTAAAAATATTGACCAAATAATTAAGAACGTAAATCAATTTACTGTCGAACCTGAATTTTCTAATGCAAAATCGATTAGAGAAAATAAAGTTGTACCTTCTCAAATCGAAGATAATACTCTAATGAAAACCTTTATAGAGTTGATTTCATTTAGTCAAAACGCCAATTCTAAGATTGTAGAAACTGTTGTTAAAAGTGGAAATTTAAAAAAGGTTTTTGCAGATTTCGAAATCGATGAAATTGCTAAAATGAATCCTTGTGATATTGTTGATGAAAAATGGGATTCTATTAAAGGAATTCGACAACAGGCAAAAATTTTCCACATAGTCAACTTAGCCAGAAGATACAAGGATATCAAAAATATAAATAAAGAGATTTTAAACAGCAAGATTCCAAAGTCAATCAGTTCTGATAAGGATATAAGTGAATTTTGGATAGGATTTAAGGAGCTGAAACAGGTTTTCAAATCCAACCAAATACCGTTTTTTCGATCAACAATATCGTTGCTCCATTTACTACTTGAGTTGGGCTATGATTGTGTTAAACCCGATTTGGTAGTTATGAAAGTCTCGAAAAATTTGGGAATTGTAAACAAAGAAACAGGCGAAAAGAACTTTGTAAAAACCGTTAAATTCATCCAAGAGTATTCCCTTAAGAAAAATATTAGACCAGGTGTTGTTGATTTATACTTTCTGATTCATGGAAAACAGAAAGGAGCAATAAAGTATGTGCAAGAAGAGTATTACAAAAAGTGAATTCAGCAGGTAGTAAAGCTCATCAGGTCTATATCTCCCGTGAAGGCTGACGGTTTAACACGAGACTCTTCCAATTACGTTCAATAACTATAAAAGTAATTTTATTTAATTATAAAGTTTACCAAACCTAACTCAATCTAATAAACTTCAGGTTAAGCATAAAACTATTTTTTTATTGTAATCTACAAATAATCAAAATTGTTTTAGAATAAGTATAAGATACTTATCTTTTAGTGCTATATTTGACCAAAGTATTTTTACGAGAAAAAAACTACCTGAGATTTCAATAAAAGGGTATAAGCTAATTATTAAATAATTTCTGAACCTGAAAATTTAGTATTCGAGTATAGTAAATAAATGTGTTAGACGTACTCACAAACTAACCATCGTACTAAAGATAAACTACAAATGATAAAAAGTAAATTTGAGCTTAAAGACTCGATTCAGTATGTTAAATATATGGGGTCAAAAACAAAAATATTACCCTTTGTAATAAAAGGAATAGAAGATGTATATGATGGAGGAGTAATTTGTGATTTGTTTGCAGGATCAGGTACTCTAGCTGGTGCATTAGGATCCCAAGCTCCTATGATTTCAAATGATATTCAAGCCTATTCTGCGGTGCTTTCAAAAGCTTATTTGACAGATTGGGATAATTCAAAAACTTCATCAAAAAAAATAATTGACAAGGCTGAGAAGTATTATAACGAGAATTACAAAAGTCTAGTTAAAGACTATATTTATCTACCAGATTTATCTTTAGAAGTTTTTAATATCATTGAAAAGAAAAGTCAAAAGCTTATAGATATTTCTTTTGAAACAAAGTGGCATCTTTTTACAAAATATTATTCAGGAACTTGGTGGAGTGTTGAGCAGTGTGCATGGATAGACTCAATTCGAAAAGTTATTGAGGATAATAAAAGTAATCCTGCTTATAATACAATGATGAGTTCTCTAATGTATTCTATGGCATACAATAGCCAAGGGACAGGTCATTACGCACAATATCGAGACGCGAAGACTGAATCTTCAATGAAGGATATTTCAATTTATAGGAGAAAGAGTATCAAAGATTATTTTATTCGAAAATTTGATACTGCTATATCAGAATTGCAGAAGGCGCCTCCTAAATACGATCACCAAATAATGGCTGTTGATTATATGGAGTGTTTAGAAGAAACAAAGGATGCAACTATTTATGCTGATCCTCCTTATTGTTTTGTTCATTATAGTCGATTTTATCACGCTTTGGAAACTATTGTTCTTTACGATTATCCGACGATTCAACGCAAAAATGGAAAGATGGTCAAAGGCCGATATCGTGAAGAAAGACATCAATCTCCTTTTTGTATAAAAAGCCAAGTTAAAGGAGCCTTTGATAATATGTTCAAGGTAATATCTAAAAATAATTGTTCTCTTGTCTTGAGCTACAGTGATACTGGGATGATTGGATTGGAAGAATTATTAGAAACTGCTGAAGATCGATTCCAGAATCATTCAATAGAACTAAAATCAAAAGATCATCAACATATGACGATGGGAAGATCGAAGGATCGTGATCGAAAAGTAAAAGAATTATTAGTAATAATAAAACCTAAATAATATGCCAAAGGGTTTGGACGGACATACAGTATCACTTACAAAAAATGGATATTATAAACTCATAAATTTGATCGAGAAGTATCCAAGTGATCAAATTTTAAGTCATCTTGATGAGATTAAAATAGACGATACTCAAGCTAGAAAAATGTTGGCTGGGAGTGCTGTGGATAATATAATACCTTCAGTATGGGATGACGTGAAAAAGTATGATCTTGAAGCTAGGTCCTCGCTGCTATTATTTTCAATAATATTTAGCCATAAGGATTTGATAAAGATGTTCAAGGATTCAACCACTGCAGAAATGCAGGGCGAGATAATAAGAGGGAGAGACACAAAAACATATACTAACTTGGCTTATTCTTTAAACGAAGCAGGTTTAGCAGTTGATTTTTCTGCTGGTTCCGATAGAACAAAATATGATTTAAGTAAAATATTTCATAACAATGAAATAGGACCTCTAGCGAAAAGAATACTGGAAAACCATCTGAAGAATATGGGGTGGACCGTACCTGATGATAGCCTACCTTTTCAACGTACCTTTGAAGAACAAGTAAAGTTTTATGAATTTAATAAGGTGCTTGGTGTCTCAATTGAACAACTCATGGATTGGTTCAATGGGATAAATGTTATTAAAATTCATACTAAGTTGTCGATCATTGATGAAGATTTTCTAGTGTCCTCATTTATAACAGCTACGAGTGAAGCTAATTTGAAATACTCTCCCCATTTGATCACAAGATTTGCCGCATCCCTTTTAACTAAACCATTTTTAATTTTGACAGGACTATCCGGTTCTGGAAAGACAAAACTAGCTCAGTCTTTCGTACAATGGATGTGTCAAGATACAAGCCAATATAAAATCGTTCCGGTAGGTGCCGACTGGACTAACCGAGAGCCATTACTTGGCTACCCCAATGCGCTTAAGCCGGAGGAGTATGTAAAACCAGATAATGGAGTTTTGGATTCTATTTTAGAAGCCATTGCCAATCCTGAATTACCTTTCTTTCTTATCTTAGATGAAATGAATTTAAGTCATGTCGAACGATATTTTGCGGATTTTTTAAGTGTAATGGAATCAAAAGAAACTATTCCTCTTCATGCTGAAGGAATAGTAGAAAACGGGGTGCCAGAAGATGTTAGTATGCCCTCTAATTTGTTCATCATTGGTACAGTAAACATCGATGAAACAACAAATATGTTTAGTCCCAAGGTACTTGATAGAGCCAATACTATTGAATTTCGGGTTAACCATGAAGAGATGAGAGACTTCCTGGATACTACAAAAGAACTGGATATGGATATATTGACTTCCAAGGGGGCAGGTATGGCCAAAAGTTTTTTGAAGCTATCAGAGAATAACACTTTTACAAAAACAGACGTCACAGAGATAAATAATACGCTCATTGGTTTCTTCAAGGAGTTAAAGAAGATCGGGGCAGAATTTGGTTATCGTACTGCCTCTGAAATTCTCAAATTAATAAATCAACTTTCTACTCTAGATAATGAGTTGCTAATAAAAGATAAAATAGATATTGCCATCATACAAAAGCTATTACCTAAATTGCATGGATCACGTAGAAAACTATGTCCAGTGTTAGTAACGCTGGGTACACTTTGTGTGGGTGACGGGATGAAAGTAGAAAAAGATGTATTTGGAAATGATTCTTTTGATTTCAAATCTTCAAAAGTTCTTTATCCCTTGTCGCTCGAAAAAATAGCGCGAATGCATAAAGGAGCTATTGATAATGGATTCGCTAGCTTTGCTGAAGCATAACTTATGATAGTTGTTCCCTTTATAGAAATTAAACTTGATTCTATTAAGCAAGATCTCGTGTTAACGATAGATCCACGGAAAGCTAATACATTATTTGATGCTTTAGATGATGCCGTTGAAAATAATGAAGCAAGATTTCAATTAGTAGAAGGCTGCTATTATGATTTCATTTTTAGCGATTCCGAGTTTTCATTTGGAAATTTTGGAGAACAGATTGTGCAAGCTCAAATAAGAAATAAGCATATAGGTACATTATCCCCTAATATATATGTAGGAACACTTTCATTACCAATAGTAAAAAATGGTAGTGATAAGGTAATCAAAAATATTGAGTTAGAGGTTCAGTCTGTTAAATCGGGATATCGAGATGACTACCGGGATATGCTGGAATTTATTACTGAAAAATGTACTGATTTATTATTGCAAGCGAATTCACCTGTATCTCATCATTTTGACATAGACTATATTAGAGACAATCAAACACTTTATCAGAAATTTGCTTTTGTAAAGTCTTTCGTTGGTACGGATGAATTTTCTGAGGCAATAAATCGCATTCTAAATGCACCTGTTACAAAGTGGGCCGAAACTTCAGAAAAAAAAGATATTCGACAGGCAAGAAGATTTTCAAATAAAAATGTAAAGGAGTTTTTAAAAGGAGGTAATCGAATAGCTGTACCGGCTTCTCATTATCTCCGAAGATATGGATTAACTTCTTTACCAGAAAAAATAACATCCTCTCGTAAAATAGATTCAATTGATACTCCTGAAAATCGTTTTATAAAACACGCTTTGGAAACTTTTCTGAAATTTATCACCACCATCCAAAAGCATGCAAAAGAAGGAAGGAAATTAGAAAAAGAGTCTTCGGTGTTAATTGCCAATCTTGCAACTCAATTGAATCATTCATTTTTTAATGATATTTCGAGACCTACTACCTTAAAACTAAATAGTCCTGTTCTTCAACGGAAAGAGGGTTATCGCCAAGTCCTGCGCGGCTGGCTGATGTTCGATCTTGCTGCTAAATTAATTTGGACCGGTGGGAATGACGTATATAGTGCTGGTAAAAAAGATATTGCCACTCTTTATGAATATTGGTTGTTCTTTAAATTACTGGATTTATTTCAATTGATTTTTGAGATAGAACCTAAAGATATTGCTGATTTAATTGAGGAAACAGATAATGGTTTAAATCTCAAAGTAAAGCAAGGAGTATTTACAGCTTTAAGCGGAGTTTATGATTCTGGCTCAAGAAAACTGAGTATTCAATTCAACTATAATCGTAAGTTTATTGGTAAAAAGAGTTACCCAGAATCAGGTAGCTGGACAACAACTTTAATTCCTGATTATACTCTTTCATTCTGGCCATATGGCATTTCAAAAGCAAAGGCTGAAGAACAGGAAGTTATTGTCCACATTCATTTTGATGCTAAATATAAGATTGCGAACTTACCTAGTTTGTTGGAAATAAGTTCAGAGAGAGAACTAAATGAAGAGAAAAGAGAAAACAGAAAAGGGATATACAAAAATGCTGATCTCTTGAAGATGCACGCTTATAAAGATGCCATTAGAAGGACAGGCGGTGCATATGTCCTGTACCCTGGTCATAAGTCAATTAATCAAAAAGGCTTTCACGAAATTATACCTGGACTAGGAGCATTTCCAGTTCGCCCATCTAAAATGGATAGTGGAATTGGTGAGCTTAAAGAATTTATTCATGAAATAGTAGATCACTTTACTAATAGAGCCTCACAAAGAGAGAAATTAGCATTTAGAACCTTTGATATATATGAAAATCCTCCTGAATCTGGTTATGAGATTAAAGAACCTTTACCTGAGCCATATAACAATAATAGAGATCTAATTCCTGATAACACTTTTGTATTAGTTGGGTTCTATAGGTCTGAAAAACAATATGAATGGATAAAAAAAAATAATCTTTATAATTTTAGAATGGGCTCTGGTAATGGATCTCTTATTTTGGATAAAGAGACAGTAAGCTCAAAATATTTACTTCTCCATACAACTGGCGATACAGATTCTGGTGAATTATGGAAAATCACTAGTAAAGGACCAAGAGTATTTTCGAAAGATGATTTAACGAAAAAAGGTTACCCCTCAAAATCACCTTCACCCAAAAATTATCTAGTAATAGAAATAGAAAGCGTAAATGATCCTGAATTTGAAGGCGTAAAATGGGATTTTAAAAAGCTAAAAAATTATTCAACAAGGAGAAAATCAGCAGATCCATTTACTGCTAGCCTGACAGAATTGATGAAAAATAAGGTGGGGTAGTTATTCTACGCCTGGGTTTACATTTGTGTACCAAACCCCTATAAACTGGACTCGCATTCTGATTTTATTACAATTTTGTTCTGGAGTATTAGCTCTCCTAGTTAGGAAGTAAATGTTAATAACATTCCGGAGTATTGACCCCATTAGCCAGCAAGCTATTTAGCAGGATCAGAAATAAGGAGTATTTAAGTAACATTTTGTGGAGCCTCATCAAAAGGTCTTAGCAATTTCGGGGGAGATACGAATTTTGTTTTTGTAATATCCATGTTTTTTATATCTTTACATTATCCTACCTTGAGAAAACTTACCAGATAGATGATGCGACAGTCGTTCTGTTTGTGTCCTACATTCTTCTTTATTACCGATGCTTGTTTTCATTTTAAACTTGTTTAAGAATGAGATACCAATAGGTGTAACTAAGTTATTGATAATATGTACTTTCTGAGATTTATTCGAAGAATTATCCAGCTAATCAAAAGGAAAAAGAAATTTCCATTAAAAATGATAGAATTTTAGAAAAGAGCCAACCTAATTTTATTGGTAAAAATCAAGCCCAATGTGGGATTATAACAGAATTTCTATTTACAAATATCCGCTAATATGACTGAAACCCAATTAGATAATTTCAACCAACAAATAATTAGTGTTGCTGAAATTAAAAAGCAAATAGCTAAAAGAAAAAGAGCATATATAAATCAAAGTATTTACCCCGAATTATTTAAGAGGTTCGAAACCGAAGGTTGGGAAATTGAAAAAGAGTTTAAGACGAAAATTAGATTAAGAAAGGAAAAATCATTTGACCATAAATTTGAGGATCAAGTCTGGTTAATGGCAGCAAAAATGGGTTTTTCAAATATGAATAAGGATCGAAATTTTAAATTATATTATTCAAATGATCTAGAGTTAACTCAACAAATTGATGTATTCGCCGTTGATGATGAAACAATACTAATTATTGAATGTAAAGCGACTGAAGAAATTACAAAAAAGGCCAACTTTAAAGAAACGATTGAAGCTATTGGTGGGAAAAAAGAAGGAATTCTAAAGTCATTAAAAAAAATATATCCAAATTCGAAAAGGAAAGTAAAATTCATATTAGCTACCAAAAATTATATCTTATCTGAAAATGATACAAACAGGTTGGCGAACTATGGCATTCTCCACTTTGATGATGAAATCATTGATTATTACACTGAGTTAACAAACCATTTAGGTATATCCTCACGATTTCAACTTCTCGGAAACCTATTTGAAGGACAAGATATACCAGAACTTGACAATAAAATACCAGCAATTCAAGGGAAAATGGGAGGACACACTTATTTCTCATTTTCCATCGAACCTGAAAAATTGTTAAAGATTGGTTATGTCCTGCATAGAAATAAAGCGAATAAGAAATTAATGCCTACATATCAAAGATTAATCAAAAAGAGTAGGTTGACATCTATTCAAAATTTTGTTGAGGATGGAGGATTTTTCCCAAATTCTTTGATAATAAATTTAGAGACAAAGAACAAAAGAGGCTTAAAGTTTGATAAGGCAAGCTCTGCTTTGGATTATTCCTTATCAAAAATTGGAGTACTTCATCTACCGAAGAAATACCGGTCAGCATTTATAGTAGATGGGCAACATAGATTATATGGCTATGCAAACTCTGATTACAAAAGTACAAATACAATACCTGTAGTTGCATTTGTAAATCTTGCAAGAGATGAGCAAGTCAGACTCTTTATGCAAATCAATGAAAACCAAAAAGCTGTACCCAAAAATCTAAGAAATACTTTAAATGCTGATTTATTATGGAATTCAACGAATTTAAAGGATCAAATAAAGGCTCTAAAGTTACAGTTAGCTCAAGATCTTGGCGAAGAAAAAGGATCTCCACTTTATAATAGGATAATAGTAGGTGAAAACAAAAAATCCAATACTTGCTGCATTACAATTGATACGATCAAAATTGCATTTGATCGCAGTAATTTTTTCGGACAGTTTTCGGCAACTGTAATGAAATCAGCAGGTACCTTTTACAGGGGGGATAATGATGCAACTTATGATAGGATATTTCCTTTTATTCAAGAGTGCTTAAGTTTAATAAGTGAACCCTTAAAAACTGAATGGGATAAAGGTGATTCGTTAGATGGATTTTTGGCAATTAATCCTGGAATTGAGAGTCTAATCAGATTATTTAGCGACTTGATAGATCACTTAGTTCAATTGAAAAAAATAAAACCTAAGATTGATAAAATTTCTAATATGGTTAGTGAAATTAGCTACTATATAGATCCTCTTATAGATTTTCTACAAAGCCTAACCGAGAATCAGAAAAGAAATTTAAGAAAAAGTTATGGTACTGCAGGAAGAGCCAAATATTGGAGAATATTACAACAAGCAATTAGTACAAAGCGAAAAGACTTTCAACCAGAAGGCCTTGACAATTATTGGAAAGATGAGGATAAAAGATTTAATGAAGAGTCATTTAAAATGATAAGGGATATTGAAACGTACTTTAAAAAAGATTTCAAAACTAGACTTCAAGGTAAATATGGTGACGATTGGTTTAGAGATGGATTGCCAAAAAAAGTATATGATAAAGCTATTCAACTATCTTCTACTAAAAATTATGAAGAAAAAACAAATAAATACGAAGCTTGGGATTGTCTCCACTTAATTGATTATAGAGAGATAGCAGTATACGGTAGTAATTGGAGTGAGCTTTTCGAAAAATCATATGTTCAACCATCACAAAAAGGAGGCAACAAGAAAGATAAAACATCATGGATTGAAAAGTTAAATAAAATTCGAAACGAAAACTCACATTCTTATTCTGTTAAAGAAGAAGAGTATGGATTTCTTACGGATCTACATGATTGGTTAATAAAACAGAGAATAGAAGTGAACTGAAAAAGACATAATAGTATCTATTTATAAAACTATTCTGCTAGCTCAATGTAATCGCTGCGGGTAAGAAGGTGATCAACTTTATTTGTGTGTAAAGGCGCATAATTCTGACTAACTGCATTTATAAAGCCCATATTAATAACATTTCGGAGTACTGACCCCCGTTCACCAACAAGCTATCATTTGATAGGGTCAGAAACACAAAGGAATAAGTAAACTTGTAGATGCTCATCACCAAGCCCTAGCGATTTTTGGGGGGTACTTTTTATTTTGTACTTCGTATGTTTTTAATACCTTTACTAATACCACCTCGAGAAAATTTACCGGATAGAAAATGCGATGTTTCTTTGATGTGTATTTTACATTCCAAATTATTATAATTAGGTCTTTGCATCGTACGCTAAACTATGATTATTAAAGATAACATATATTGCCTTTAATCTCCATTTGACAGAAAAACTCAGATAATAAATGCAAAGACCTCAGACTATTCAAATTTTCTTGCCAAATGGTTCTCCTCGTGGGATAAAAATTGCCGAAATAACCAATCGAGTAGTCAAAGCAATTTTGATACCTCGTAATCAATTGGAAAATGCAGTTAAAAGACCTGAAGTAAAAAATGTAGGTCTTTATTTTCTACTTGGTACGTCGGATGAAGGAGCCAAGCCTCTTGTTTATATAGGGGAAGCAGAAGACTGTTGGGAACGACTAAAACAACATAATCGTAATAAAGAATTTTGGAGTCATGCTTGTTTGATAGTTTCTAAAATTAATGCCTTTACTAAAGCTCATGTGAAGTACCTGGAACATGTTGCCGTAAAACAAGCTCAAGAAGTAAATCGATTTAAAACGGAAAATGGAAATATTCCAAACTCACCTTATATTACGGAAAGTATGGAGGCGGATTTATTTGATAATTTTGAAACCATAAAAATACTCTTATCTACATTGGGCTATCCTGTTTTTGATTCAATTGATAAAAAGTCTATTTCAAAAAAAGAAATTCTTTACCTAAACGGGAGAGGAGTAGAAGCTGAGGGTGATTTGATTGATGATGGCTTCGTAGTTTTCAAAGGTTCACAAGCAACAAATAAAGAAGCTACTTCGTGTCCTGAATATTTAATTAATACTCGAAAGAAATTGTTACAAGTGGTATTCTTAAAGAAAAAGCTGGAAAATTTATTTTTACTGAGAACCATATTTTTAAAACACCTAGTGGTGCTGCCATGTTAGTTTTGGGTCGATCAACAAGCGGTTGGGTTAGCTGGAAAAATAAAGAAGGAAAAACTTTAGATGAATTGAAACGAAAATGATTTTTTAAATAAAATTTACAATGAATAATTATAGCGATCAAGTAAGCCTTATTTGGCAAGTTGCTGATCTACTAAGAGGAGATTACAAACAATCTGATTATGGAAAAGTCATTTTTCCGGTGACTGTACTTCGGAGATTAGATTGCGAATTTGCACCTGCCAAGAAAAAGGTATTGGACTATTTACCAAAAGTCAAATCTTTATCAGATAAGAGAGAATATTCTAATCATCGGAGCTACAGCTTGAGGGAAATCATATCTGTCCTGCGCGCTTGGAAACAACGCTTGTGTCCAGGGATATAGAACATTGCATTTTAATATGAACCGATTTACAGAACAAATTAGTCTAGCTAAAACGGACGGAACACTGGTCAAATGGATGGACAGAATCAAAAAAGCAAAACTCATTATTTTTTTGATGACTTTGGCTTACAACCCATCACTCAGCCCGTAAAATTAATCCTCTTACAAATTTTAGAAAACCGCTACGAAAAATCTTCTATGTTAATCTGCTCACAGTTACCCGTCGGTAAATGGCACGCCCACTTTGAAGAGCCAACCATCGTTGATGCAATCCTAGACCGGATCATCCCCAAAGTACATCGAGTAGAATTAAAAGGAAATAGTCTGAGAAAACCGGTAAAACCGTTATCTTAGCTTTTGAAACAGGACCTTATCCACAAGGGGGGTCAGTATACGAGAATAAGGAGTCAGTGAATCCGGAATATGCGGAAACATAGCTTGAAACCTTCAAAAATATAAATATGAACAAATATATAATTGGAGTAGTTGGAGGTAGCGGAGCTGGGAAAACAACTTTTATCAAGAGTTTAAGAAATCTTTTTTCTAAAGGAGAAATTTGCATTTTGTCTCAAGATAACTATTACTTAGCACGAGAAAAACAACATAAAGATTCAAATGGAGTAATAAACTTTGATCTTCCTTCAGCCATAGACCAAAAAAAAATGTTAAGTGATATAGATGACTTAGTTCACGATAAAGAGATTATTCAAATGGAATATGGTTATAGTAAAAATGATACTAAAATTAAACAAAACGTTCTGATTCCAGCCCCGATAATTGTAATTGAAGGATTATATATTTTTTGGTTTAAAAAAATATACCCCCTTTTAGATTTTAAAATTTTCATAGATACAAAAGATAATTTAAAATTAATTAGAAGAATTAACAGGGATGGGACTGAGAGAAATGAACCGATTTCTGAAGTCCTTTACAGATATGAAAATCATGTTCTCCCTTCATACGAAGCCCATGTTCATCCTTTTAAAGAAAAGGCAGATATAATAATAAATAACAACGAAGGTTTTGAAAATGCTTTAGAATTTGTAAAAAACTCTATTCGATATAAATACTTACAAACAAAAATGTAATGAAAAAGAAAATAATTAAATCATTTCTAAACTCTCATTATTCAACGTATAATGACGTAAGTTGCAACATAATCTTAGATGTAATAAATATAGAAAAGAAGCCCGTAGTGTCGGATGGAAGTAAAGCGGTTACAATAGAAGTGGCTTCCGACAATAGTATTAGTGCTACTTCAATTAAACCGTATAATGTTTTAAATTTACCTCAATTTCAACTACAACAGTCTTTGGTCAACTTATTGGCAGGAGGAGCTGCATTAGTTTCAGGTACAGCTATAGCCACAATAATAGGAATACTAACTTTGATTTATGAGTTTTTAGAAAAAACTTCCAAAGAGTTTTGTAAACAAGATGCTGAGATATTGTTGGTTATTTACAAGCTAGGTAAAATTTGTCATCTAAGTACAATAAAACCTACATATCAATCCCTTTTTAAAAAAGAAATAGAAGAAGAACAGATCCAAGTATCTCTTATCTTGTTATCTAGTTACAAAACAGTAATAATCAAAGGAAATGAAGTTGAGTTAATCGAACATGTAACTGTAGTAAGAATATAAATGGCTTAAATTTTTTAGATAAAAGTTGTGTCGCCTAAAACGCATATAATCTAACCATTATTATATTTAAAAGACATTAATCTTTATCAACCCAAGCTCTCATAATCTCTCTATTGGGATCAGTAAACGCATTTCTTGCATGTAACATTCTATAGTTATCTATTATTAACATATCACCACAAGTTTTCCAACGAACTAAGTATTTTTCTTTTTCAAAAAAAGAAATACAATTTTCTATCAAGGATTGTAAAAGGGGGTCATTACTAGAATCCATTCCTTTACAACTAAATCTAAAAATCCTACCTTTAATGTTGGATTCAAAGATAGGGTGTTTAATAAAATCATTTCCTTTTCCTGAATAGTGATGAAATATTACTTTTTCTTTTTGTAATTTTTCCTGTACTTGTTTCTTTAATGAATAGAAGAAACGAAAGCCATCGGCAAGAGTTGTTTCTCCTCCTTCCTTTGGCGGAACAATACACCAGAGTATTAAATATCTTGGTGGAGTATTAGGGTATTCGTAACATTCAGTATGTGGAAGCAACCCTTCCATGCTTTGTGAATGATATTCACCAATACCTCTTTTTCTTGGTTTTACAGCATATGTAGTTTCTCCATTTGGCTGGGTATAAACTTTTTCGAAAGAAGAAATAAATTTTGAATGGCTAAAATTATCCCCTCCTAATTTATCAACAGGTAAAAAAATGTAGCCTTCTTTTTCTATTTCTTTTTCCCAATCACTAAATTGAAAGTAATTTTTCATAATTTATTTGTTTAAGTTTTAAGTGTTTTGCATCAAAATACACGATCTGGTCTTTACACAGTGAAGACCAGATCGCATATTAAAAGAAAAAACACATTTCTTCTCAAATTAGAAGAAATTGATTTATTTCTGAACTAACCTTTAAGTTAACTCAGGGAACCATAAGTTGATTTCAAATTCTGCTTCATCAGGTTCACCAGAAGCATGGATCAAATTTTTCACGGGTCTTTTTTCTTTATTTGCTAAGTCAGGGGAATCAGAACTGTATTTTCCTCTAATTGATCCTGTATCAGCATTAATGGGCATGGTATTCCCACATAATTTTCTAATTTTTGAAATAGCAGAATTTCCGCTAATTACCATTGCTACTACTTTTCCCGAAGTCATAAATTCAACAAGCCACTTCTTGACCATCAAACCTATCTCCTTTTTATCATTAGTTCCCAGCTCTTTCTCTACATTTAAGCCTAAGGCTTCATACCCTTCCATAGTTTTCTCTCCGACAATTGTTAGCCATTTCTCTGAATTGGGATAATGTTTTTCAATCTTTTCGGCTTCGGGAGTTAACATCTTCATTGCCTCAATTTTCAGATTCGCTTTTTCAAAAATTGAAATAATTTCTCCGATTAAATTACGCTTTACCGCATCGGGTTTAAGAATTACTAGTGTTTTTTCTAACATTTTTACTTTTTTATGTTTTTAATATAAATATAATTATCAACTAATCTTAGGGTTATAGAAATCCCCTGAATTATAGCATTTTAGCGCTAAATCAACTGCTTTAAAAAGAGGGGATGGTAATTCATCTAAATCATACCAATCCCAACTTTCTACTCTATGAGGTTCTTTTATTTCAGGAACACCTGGTTCTACCGTGGCTTTAAATTCAATATCAACGTAATGTTTATCGTATTGGATTATATTATTCACACAAATAATTTCCAAAGTTTTAACTTCTAATCCTGTTTCTTCAAATACTTCTCTTTTTGCAGCTTCTTCTAGTGTTTCTCCAAATTCTACATGCCCTCCTGCCCAGCCATAAGTTGAAGACCCATGTGCTCCTTTTCTTTTGCCAAGTAAAACTTTTTTGTCTTTTAATATCATTATTCCTACGCCTACTTTTGGACGTATTTTAGGTTCTCTTGTTGACATCTTATTTGATTTATTTAATAATTAAAATAATTAATTGAAGCTCCTTTGTTTCTTATTTTTGTAATAAAAAAACTTCCACCGCCATTTTTTTTGAGAAATTTATCTACTTTTTTTTCTATTAAATCGGGAGCCTCCTTTAAGGGATTTCCAAACGCAAAAACTGTTGCCCCCCAACTGCTCATCCCTATTCCTGACAAACCTATCTCTGATAAAAAATCCATAGTTTTCCTAACAATAAGGCTTTGGGATTCTATTTCAAACTTTTTCCATCTTAGTGTTTGAAAGATTTCAATACTTTTTGTAAAAATATTGAAATTCTCTTCGATAACAGATGGTATAGTCATCATCATGGCTACATAAGCACATTTCTCAACATCAGAAATAGGTATAGGACATACTTTATCAAATAACTTCTTTTCAAGCATTCCATGAATCTTGATTCCTTTTTTAGGGGTTACTATTAGCACAGGCCAATCAGGAAACTGATATTGACCTACCAAAGGTGGGGGAGAAATATTTGTAGATTTTGAGGAAGGGTTAAACTCCTTTTTCTTATCATTGAAGTTGTGGCCACAATCCACTATCAACCCCCCATTATTAAATGCCTCTATACCAATACCTGATGTTCCACCCCTTCCAATCAGTTTACCTAATTCCCTATTATTAAACTCATAACCATATAACTTTAGGAATGCATAAGATGAAGATAATAATATCTGTGTTTTTGAGCCAAATCCAGCATGAACAGGAATCAATTCTTTGAAAGAGACGTTTACACCTCCCAAGCTGTAAGTCTTCTGTAGTTTTTTTAAAGTTCTAGATACACCTTCTAGTAATTCATTATTTTCAGATAAATTTTCTTTGGCATAAACTAAATTAATTTCGTTATCATTTCTTTTTCCCGCTGAAAGATTAATTCGAGGATGCTCCAATACTATACCTAAGCCTCCATCCACTCTCTGGCTAACACTTCCATTCATGTCAATTAAAGTGATATGCAATCGTGCACCAGATATGATCTCTATTCGTTTATTCATTAATCAGTTGTATAAAAGGTTATGAGTTATACACCGTTCCGTTTTTATAACTTTCAATTGCCATTTCAACAGGTTTAAAAAGTGGACTAGGTAAATTATCTAAATCATACCAGCCCCAACTTACAATCGTAGATTTTAAAATTTTAGGCTCGCCGAGCACATTACCAGCAATAAACTCAATGTCTAAATAATGTTTTTCATAATCAATAACATTACTCATACATAGCAGTGTTAAATTCTCAACTACAAGCCCAGACTCTTCATAAATTTTTCTCTCAACACATTGCTCGAATGTTTCTCCAAATTCTAGATGTCCACCAACCCAGCCATATGTTGCAGAACCATGAGCACCTTTACGTTGGCCAAGAAGAACTTTATTATTTCTTAAAATCATACACCCAACTCCAATTTTAGGTCTCTTTTTTTCTGTTTTCTTTTCCATTATTTCTTTTTTGTAATTATTCTAAAACCTTGATATGGATTTGTCGCATGAGGTACATTATGCCTTTTGTTTTTTATCTTTGTATAAGGTTCATAATCAATAAATGACCCTCCTTTAATTACTCTAGGGTTTCTCGATTTAAGTGATTTTGTATCTAGAATTCCGTTTTCCCACACATCTAAGCACCATTCCCATAAATTCCCACTCATATCTGACATACCATATATAGAATCACCTTCGGGAAAAATTCCAACTGCTGTGCTTCGACCCATTCCTGTTTCAGCAAAATTACCCTTTTTTGCATTAAAAGTATTTCCATACGGGAATATTTTTTCCGAATTAATTCCTGCTGCCTGTTCCCACTCTAATTCAGTAGGTAATCTAACTTCAAATCCAAACTTTGATGAAAGCCAACGACAAAAGGCAACTGCTGCGTACCAACTAACACTATCTCTTGGATAACTCGTATAGTCAAACAACGGTGCAATAGGCGAAAACTCTTGTTCAGCTACATCTTCCCACCACCTGCTATTTGAAAATCCATCGTCATCAACAAAAGCCTGAAATTGAATATTTGTTACTAAGTACTTTGACATGTAGAAGATTTCTCCATTTGTCGAATCTGGCAAGGAAATTTCTATCCATTTTATATCTGGCAGATTGCTTTCATTTAAAGACACTCCTTTCCTTTTATCAAGATCTAGCATTCCTAGTGTTCTAGTTAAAACATCTCTTTTAAATATATTTTCCTCATTTGTTAATTTTACTGACCAATCTTGTCCTAATCTAGAAGATAAGCCATCAGGTATACGTGACCCACTATATTTTATACAATAAGCCGTTATCAAAGGGTTTACATCCTTAAAAATATTTAAAATCGGAGAACAATCTTCATTATACAATCCAGCTAATAAAATTATTGATTCTTCCCAATTATTTCTCTCTGACCAGTCATTTAAATAGTTAATTTCAGTAGGATCAAATTGATCTTTCTCGATTTGTGATTTTAAGAAACTAGCTAAAAAATATTCTTGAAGTAATTGATGAACAAACCTAATTTTTAACCCCACTTTTTCTAAAATACTTACACTGATGGCTAGTTCCAATTCTTCTATAGTTAAGTATATAAGACAATCCTTTTCGTCTATTGATGTAACTGCTCCCGCTCCTTCGTATTGTCCACTTTGAAATAACTGCATGGAATAGGATAATTTTTTCAGTCCTGATAAAAGATTTTCTGCTCTATTTAAAAGAATGAAGTTGTTGTTTTTATCTCTTTCTGCCAAACCTTCTCTAACTAGTAATGTTTCTATAAAATTATGGAATAGATTTCCTCTATTATTAGATATTGCTCCTGTTTGAAGATATACTATCGTGAGCATCATTAACATGTAAGGGTTTTGTGCCAATTTCATAAGACTATGCTCATTTTTTACCACATTTTTCCAAACCATATCATCTTGCTTACTTGTAATTTTGAAGATTGAATCTGGTATTTCTTCTGAAAACCAAAAATTTTCAAAGGTTGCTCCATTCGAGTGCCATTTTTTCCATAATTCTTGAGCGTCTTTTCCTCCGCCTAAATGCCAAAATAACTCTTCTCCTTTTTGAATACCTAGGTGGTTTGTCAAAAATTCTCTAATCCCATTTGGTCTTAACGGTGATATTATAACCTTATCTAATCCAAGGTCATATTCATAATCATGGTATCGACATGTAATAACAATAAATGATTCAGGATAATGATTTAAAAAATCTTTTAGCTTTTCCTCTTTTTCTTTTTGATGTAAAATAGGAATTTCGTTTAACCCATCAAGTAAAATAGCTATTCTGTTGGCTTCCAGAAGTTCATCAACAATGGATGATATTTCGGAATTCTCTTGTTTAATCAATTCTATTATTGATTGCTCTTCTATAGTCCAGTTTCCCAATGATACAAATAATGGGATTAGATTATCTACATTATTCTCTCGATTTAACAACTCTAATATTAACCGAAAAAGAGTTGTACTCTTTCCTCCTCCAGGATCTCCTAGAAGAATTAATCTATTGATGTTAAAAATCTCTAATATTGCATTTTCAAAAGAGTATATGTTTTCTTGATTGCCTTCGTTTACTTTTAAATGTCTAAACTCAGGTCGAAAGACAATTGAATTTACAGGAATGTCCCTTACCTTTTCAACGTTTCCAGATAAATTTGTATAGTTTTCTATATGCTTTAGTTTTTTCTTTAGCTTGATAATATGTCTACTAATAGTACCTTTTTTATCCACTACATCATTTGAGTGTTCTCCTAAAAGCTTCCTCCCTTTATAAGTTATTTTTATTAACCTATGGTATCGACTAATACTTGTGCATAGAATCAATTGTTTTTCTTCTAAAAAATCCAATTCTGTTGCTAATGTTTCTTGTTCAATAGAAATTTCTCTTAATAAGTTATCAAAGGAAATTTCCTCTTCAATTTCTTGATTATTAAGTATGTTTAGAATTTCCAAATAGTTTTTTTTACTCACTTTTGGGTTTTATTTTTCTGTACAAAAAAAAATGGTTATAATTAGAACTATATTATTCTTAAATAAAGGGTATCCATTCGTAAACGAGGATAAACTACTAATTTAATGTTCATGATAAAACCTTTTGATTCATGCTGGGGATTATTTATTGGAATAAATGAATATACTGATAATGGTATTTCCAATCTTACTGTTTGCAAAGAGGATATTTATAATTTTTATACTCTCTTAACCAATCATAATTTTGAGAAAGATAAGATTAAAACTTTAATTTCTAATCCATCTGACAGTGTTTTTGGCTCTCCTTCAAGGGCAAACATTTTATCTGGCCTTAATAGTTTATCTGATTCTGCTGGAGAAAACGATTTACTTTTATTTTATTTTAGTGGTCATGGTTTACTCTACAAGGAAAGTGCTTATTTATTACCATGTGATACAAGAACTAACTCTATAATTGATACAGCAATCACGATAGATAAAGTTAAAAAAATAATAAAAAAATCAGCAGCTAAAGCCAAAGTAATAATTTTTGATGCTTGTCATTCTGGTCTTTTTATGGGTAAAAGTACTAATAAAATGCCTCAAGAATTTCTAATAAATGTTTTTGAAGAAGCAGAAGGACTTGCTATCCTTTCTTCATGTAAACAAGATGAAGTATCCTGGGAATGGCAAGATAAGAAAATGAGTGTCTTCACTTATTTTTTGTTGGAAGGATTACAAGGTAAAGCAGATTTTGAAGAAAAGGGCTTTATTACGTTAAGTGATATAAATCGCTATTTAGTTGCGAAAGTGAAAAATTGGGCTTTTAAAAATAATAAAAATCAAACTCCTACACTAAAATATGAGGTAGTTGGCGATATTACTTTAATAATTAAAAATCAAATAAAAGAAAAACAACAAAAAAACAGCATTCACCATATAGGAGAATTCAACCATGTTAATTTGATGAATAAAATATATGAGATTCATTATAATCAACCAGATCAATGGATTAATTCCAGCTCAATAAAAAATCATTTTGATGTAGATCAAAATGATTTTATTTCTGCTTTACTTGCTTTGAAGGGAAAAGGTCTTATAAAAACTAAATTTATAGGAGATAAATCTTTGGTAAAAATTACATCAACAGGTGTTTTAATGATGAAAAATTAACCATTTTTTTGAGTTTTGAAAAACTTATCTTTAACTAATTTAAGGATATGATCTTTTGCTATTTCGGTTATAATATTAGATGGCTCACCTAAATCAAATCCAAAATCTACATAAAAAGGGTTTCCCTCGGTGTCACATAAAATGTCTCTTGTAAACTTAGGATTTCTAAAACCCAGGTTATCAAGTGTCTCTGCTATATTAAAAAGAGGGGCTAGATCGTTAACTTCTGCTACTTTTTTTGGGTAAAAATCTTCTATTATTATCCCTTTACCAACGAAATACCAATGAGATACTGGTATTTGCTTCTCTAAAAGAATTTTTCTTCTTCTCTCCCAATTTCCTAGGCATTGTTCTACGGGAATTGAAATAATCGCTTTAATATTGATAACCTTTTGGTGTTCCTCCTCTTTTTTATTAGAGTACAAAATTTTAAAAGTACTGCAATAAGATTCTCCTCCAGTCCTAGTCCAGTCTGATAAATCTTCAAAAGATTTTATAATACTTCCCTTTTTAACAATTTTTTTGCTAATAATCCATCTCGTAATAGTGTCTTTATTAATTGAGCCATATTGTTGCTTAACTTCCGTGGAAGCTCCTTTCTCTAATAATTTTATTTCCATATAAGTTGAACACCTAATTTTCCTCTAAGTTAATGCCTTTTAGAAGAATTTCCTAAATTCTGTTTTACGAAAGCATTACTTCTATAAATAAATTGAAAACAAAGAGAATGATTGCCTAAATAAAACCTAAGCCGTTACTGCTCTCACTGTTAAAACGGTAAGTGCACCAAAAAGCTAATCGACCAATCTATTTACCAACATCTTCTGACTTACGTTGATTAGAACAAGCATCGTTAATTGTTAATTGTTATTTGACAATTGTATAATTAAATTCATTACTATTCGTTACAAAAAGATATGAATTCGCCAAAGCTGTCTTGGTAAAAAATAGCAGTTTTTCTGCATCTTTCTCTTCTCCTCTAGAAACTGTTATTTTCAACCCACTTTTAGTTGTTAACTTATCCATACTTTTCTTAATTTCTTAAGCTTTTTTTCCCCTATTTAAACGTCTATTTTATAGCTTTTTCCAAATACCATGTACTAAATTAACATCTTTTCTAGTAAATGCAAACCCTTCTCTCAATATTTTCTCATTTATTACTTTCAAAATAGTTTTGATGTCTGTCCCATTTTTTAGTTCTTTGTCAATATAGGTAAGCAAATCTTTATTGTCATCTTGATAAGGCAAAAGAATATTCTCAGCTTCATTCGGCATTAATTCTAACACTTCTCCTCCATAGCTCTTCCAGATATTTCGGCAAAGGCAAATGAATTATAAGAACAGTAAGCATTCGCTCCACTCCCCCCTTGTAATTTTCAGAAAAAAGGCGTAGGATTTTTTTTAAATTAAATCGAGGTCGGTTACTGGCCCTTTAGTCCAGTTAGCGGGAAAGAGTTGGTGGAGATTAGA
>Ga0209831_1001294_pt1 | contig 23457 bp, 19 predicted proteins | sample Maine_Asex4_meta_FD_187451 | JGI IMG/M metagenome (GOLD analysis project Ga0209831, IMG submission 187451) | Marine algal microbial communities from Maine, USA - Maine_Asex4_metaG (SPAdes) (version 2) | ecosystem: Host-associated > Algae > Red algae > Unclassified | place: Maine, USA | collected... | reverse complement strand
TTGTTCTTTTCCCTTCTAAAAAACACAAAAAATAGTTCCGTAGCTATGGCTATGCAACGATTTTTTGAATTCTTTAGAAGAAAAAATTACGGCGCATTATGGAACAATTTATTTAATTTCTTTCACTAATCATTATTTTTCTTCCTCAATTCTTCTTTAGTGACGATTTTAATTTTGTCGCCTTCCTTTAGCTTTTTAGAAACGGCTTTATACGGACCAGTCACGATGGTGTCTTGTGTAGAAATTCCACTCAAAACTTGAATATAAGTATCGTCTTGAATCCCTGTTTTAATTTCGCGCATCAATGTGCTATCGCCTGACGATACGAATACGACTTCCAATAAATCTGCATCATCTTTATTTTCGGCATCCTCATCTTCACGAGTCGTAACGGCGAGTAAAGGGACGGTCAAAATATCCCTTTCTATCAGTGTACGAATATCTACCGAAGCCGACATTCCCGGACGAAATATATTGCGCCCTCGCTTCACCAAATCGCTATACGAATCGGGCAGCAAACGAATATTCACGCGAAAGTTCGTCACTTGGTCGGCGGTCAATTGCCCAGACAAACCACCGCTTGCAGAACTGGCAATTTCCGTCACTACACCCTTGAATGAGCGGTCAAGATAAGCATCCACTTCTACATCAGCGGTATCGCCCACGCTCACACTTAGGATGTCGTTTTCGCTCACATCTACTTGTACCTCCATGATGTCGAGATTGGCAATTCGCATAATTTCTGTACCTGTCATTTGAAGTGTACCGACTACACGCTCGCCTTGCTCTACATTGAGTTTGGAAATCACGCCACTGCTAGGTGCGTAGATGGTCGTGCGTCGTAGATTATCTTTGGCTTCTTTCACCGTAGCATTGGCACTGGCGACTTGGTATTCTGCCGCACGTATGCTCTCTACCGACGATGCGATGTTGGCATCTGCCGACTCAATAGCAGCCCTCGCAGAAGCAAGATTAGCTTCTAATGAACGCAAAGCGGAGAGCGTACCCTCCAATTCTGCATCCGAAATGACGCCTTCTTTGTGTAGCATTTCATTTCGTTTATGAACAGAACGGCTGTTTTCGATTTGTGCCAAAATCTGGTCGCGCTGCGCGATGGCTTGTTTCTTATTTGCCTCTAATTGAAACGTTTGCGAACGAGTATTTGCTAAGTTTGCTGCCGTTGCATTTTTGCTGGCAACTACGCGTTCTACGGCAGATTCGTACTGGTCGGGCGCGACTTTTGCGAGCAATTGCCCTGCCTTGACCGTATCGCCTTCTTCGACGTACAAGTTCACGACTTCGCCCGATACATCCGAACTGATTTTGACCTCAAATTCGGGATATATTTTGCCACTCGCCGACACCAATTCGGTAATCGAACGTTTGGATACACCCTCAGCGGTCACTTGCATGGCTTTTTCTTTCGAACTTCTCGTTTTCCATATAGCTGCGCCCAATAAGCTCGCCACTACGAGCATTAATAAAATAATGGGCAGACTGCTTCTGCGTCTCCTTCTGGTCATCAGACTAAGTTTAAGTTTAAGTTTAAGTCCAAGATTAAGTTTAAATGTTTTTTTAATTAAAAATTAAAAAATAGTACGTGAGTGTCTTTTTTTTATTAAATTAAATTATTATATATATTTATTTTTAAAAAATAAAAAAACTCACACAATATAATTTTAGTATCAGGAATTAAATAAATGTACATTCTTTGCGTCGTTATTTTTTCTTTAGACGAACCAAATTTGACGCAAATACTCACTGCATTTAAGGAAAATTTGGTGAAGTATAAAGGAAAAAGAACAAGTCGAGAATATGCCTCGTTCCTTACATGCGTTTTAAATTTTAATTTAAAAAATATTTAAACTTAGTCTTAAACTTAGACTTCATAAGATAATCGGTTTTCCAAGATAAAAGTCCAACACTTTCAGGTTAAATACGTATTGGTATTTTGCATTGAGCATGTTGAGTTTGGCAATATCGAGGGCGTCTTTTGTGGCAGTATAATCGAAGGTGTTGATAGCACCCAAATCAAAGCGTCTTTGTGCGCTGGTAAAAGCGACCTCACGAGCTTCGAGGGTTTTTTCGGCGGCGGTCAAGTTTTTTACCGCAGCACGGGCGTCTATTAGGGCGTTTTGAATGTCCGATTTGAGTTGGATGTGGATCTGTTCGTTATTCAATTCGGCATTGAGTACATTGAGTTCGGCACGTTCGATATTGATGCGATTGACGCCGCGACTGTAAATCGGAACATTGAGACTCACCCCAATAGCTTGACTAAAGTTTTCATTCAATTGGTTTCCAAATGGGTTGTCCTCAAAAATCGGTATTTGAGACTCTACCTCTAATGGAATTGCGCCTATACCTTCTACATCTAATACGCCCAAGTTCTGGCGAACGGTATTAAATTCGCCCGTTCTACGAATACCAAGATTGGAGTAGCGGCTCGCAAGATTTCCGAAATAAGTCAACGAAGGACGCAAGCCAGCTTTGGCAATATCAATGCCCACTTCCGCACTTTTTTTACGTATCTCGCCCGCTACTATTTGCGGCTGATTATTGAGGGCTTCTTTGTAAAGTGCATCTACGGTTACGGTGCTAATATCCACATTATCAGCCGAATCGAAGCTTGGACGCGAAACGGTCATTTTATAGTCGGGGTCGAGGTTGAGTTGTGTTTTTAGCAATGCAAATGCCCGAACAAGTGCATTTTCGGATGCTACGATGCTTTGTTCGTCACCCGCCATTTGTGCCTCAAAATCAAGGAGTGTTACTGGTGCTACTGCGCCTGCGTCCACCAATCTTTGGGTGCGATTCAATTGGTCTTCGGTTTGTTTGAGGCGGTTTTGGGTGATATTGATTTGATCTTGTGCGAGCAATATCTGCAAGTAAGCCTGTGCAATATTCAAACCCAAATTATTTTTCACGACAGCCGCATCTGCTTGGGCAGCTGCTACATCGTATTTGCTTTGTTTTATGCTGTTTTTGATTTGTCCGCCACCATAAATCAAGCCGCCGCCGTTTAGTCCAAAGCCATTGGCTTGTATCATTCTTGATTCAAATTCGTTGGTCGTCGGGTCGATAGAGCGACCAAAATTATAACTGTGCGAAGCATTGCCCGAAAGATTAGGCAAGCGCGATTTTCGACTTTGTTCCTCCGTCAATTCTGCCTGACGAATACCGATAGCGGCTTGTTTGATTTGTAAATTATTGTCCTCCGCATAGCGCAAACAGCGTGTCAAATCCCAAACGTCATCTTGCGCCAAATTGGGCGTGAGAAAACTCAGAGAAAGTATAAATACTGTAATGATTTGTTTCATAAACTCTTATTAAAATGAGGAAACGAGAAAATGATTCATTTACTCATTTTTTATTTATCTACAATAATAATGCAATGCTAAGGCGAAGTTGGCAAAAAATCTAATTATTTATATCAAATCAAATGAATAATGGATTAACTTTATATTTTTTCGACAAAAAGGTGTTATTCGGGTTACGGGTTACGGGTTAACTCGATAATTCGCAACTCGTTAACCCGAAACTCGAAACCCGTTAATTCGAAACTTAAATTATGAGTAAAAAAAGCTATTACGATGATGTATATGATTTTGTCCGCGAAATCCCACATGGACGCGTGACGACTTATGGAACGATTTCCAATGGGCTATCTTTGGGTTCGGCACGAATGGTGGGCTGGGCATTGAATCAATCTTTTGGCGTAGACTCGCCCGTACCAGCACACCGAGTAGTCAATCGCAAAGGCGAACTCAGCGGCAGAATTCATTTTTCTACACCTACGTTGATGCAGGAACTTCTCGAAAAGGAAGGTATCGTTGTGAAAGATAATGTGATTCAAAATTTTGAAGAAGTACTATGGAAGCCTGATTGGTAAGTGAAAGAAATTAAATAAGATGTCCCATAATGCGAAGTATTTTTTTTGTCTAAGGATTTTTTGAAAGCCGCACATAGCCTTAGCTACAGCCCGTCCCGAACCCCGATTCGAGATAAGGATTTCAAAGGATTCTTAGACGGAAAAAAGACGAGTATAATGGCACATGTTATTTAATTTCTTCCACTAATTGGATAAGTGGAATGAAAATGGTATTGTTTTATTTTGGAACTTTATTTGGCGAAATAATAATTTAATAATATTTAAGTTTTTAAAAAAACTAAAAAATCGTATTTTTTTTGCCATAACAAAATTTTAACAGAATTATTTTGCCTGACAGAAACTATATTACGTCTGACCTCGTTTAAGTATATAACTCCAACATTCTAACACACTGATATGGCTCACCAAATCTGACAATCTATTTCCGCCGGTATCCTTTTTCTTTCACTAAGGGTTATTTTATGGCTTTACTGTTATATTGTTATACGGTTATATTGTTGTATGCCAAGTTCATTTTTCGCTGCGCGAAAAACATCAATAATATAGCAATAAAACAATACGACAGTAAAACAATACAATAATCACCAAAGACAAGAAACATGAAAGCACGATTTTTTTCCATTGTGGTGGCTTTGTTTTCTATGGTATTGTTTAGCAATTCCAGTCAGCGACCAAACGAGATTATTTATTGGACTGCCAATGAAAAACTCGACCTCGAAGACTTTAAAGGGCAGCCGGATTTTACAGATCCGTATATTATTGCGATGACTTATTCGGGCGTTATGTTTTATACAGAATGTGATGGCTACGAATTGAAATATGATATAGTTTCGTATTTCGATAAAGACGAATCTTGGGTGAAACTCGAAGCCCGTACACCGCACCATCTCCAACATGAGCAGTTGCATTTTGATATTACGGAGTTGTATGCCCGTAAATTGAAAGACCGACTGAGCGATGAAACGTTTTACTGCGGCGAAGAGGAGCGTTTTAATCGTCTCGTAGATGAGCTTTTAGCCGATTGGCAAACGGAACAACATAGCTACGACCTCGAAACGCATTATAGCAATAAACATGATGAACAACACGCTTGGGAAGCGAAAATCACGACCGCCCTCACAACGGATACGCACGAACATAACGACCATGCACATAGTGAGTTTGCGAATGGAGAGTGAACGTAACACGGACATTCCTGTCTGTATCTCGCAGTACAGACAGGAATGTCCGTGTTACGTTTGAACAATAGAAATGTATGAGTGTTAGATACTTCATACATTCAGCATTCATTCAAATATGACAACATTGAAAGCAGGCGATAAAGCGCCCAGTTTTACAAGTACCGACCAAAACGGCAAAACGGTTTCTCTCTCTGATTTTAAGGGTAAAAAGGTGATTTTATATTTTTATCCGAAAGATAATACGCCTACTTGCACGGTGGAAGCCTGTAATCTACGCGACAATTATAGTGAATTGACCTCCAAGGGCTTTGAGGTAATCGGCGTTAGTCCGGATAGCGAAAGGAAGCATGAGAATTTTATCAAAAAGTATGAGCTTCCATTTACGCTACTTGCAGATACCGACCATTCGATTTTGAAGGCTTATGAGGTGTGGGGCGAGAAGAAGTTTATGGGTAAAGTCTATGACGGCGTGCATCGTACGACGTTTGTAATTGACGAAAATGGCGTGATTGAACGGGTATTTGACAAGGTGAAATCAAAGATACATTCGGAGCAGATTTTGGAGAGTTATGAGGGAGTCCGCAGTTAATCAGTCCGCCGTCCGCAGTTATTACGCGAGCGGATTGAATGGTATTTTACTGTAAAAAAGGAACAGCAGACATTTTTGAAATGTCTGCTGTTTTTTGTTTGATCTATTGGCTTTTGTACCCCCAGCCCCTAAAGGGGAGTAAGCACCTCTGACAAATGTAATGATGAGTATATTAGTTAGGGCGTACCCTCCTCATCAGTCGGGGCCTGGCTATCCTCCCAATAGCTATCGGGATTCTCCATTCCGCTATCACTACATTTCGTTCAGACAACACCTCCTATCCCTCATGGAAAAAGGCAGACGAACAGACGAAAAACGAATAATCACTACATTTATCAAAGAACCAAATTTTTTCTGTCTGAAAACCAATCCCGATAACTATCGGTGTTGATTATCAGTTTGAAAAAATTTAAACATGCTCTAAGTAGTCAGTCAAGTTAATAATGTTGGATGACTACTAAGACTTTAACTATAATGATGCTTTGATTTAAGGTTTTGATGCTTTTTTATTTTGCAAAAATTGCCAAAGAATTATTTCACTCAAATGAAAATGACGAACAACCCCGTAATAGTAGCTAAACAGGCTGACCGCGAACTCTGTACTGACGACTTTAATCGTCAAATGAATTTCATTTTAATTTTTAAATAAATAAAAATCAATTACTTATAAATATTTTTTATTCCCTTAGATGGCTAAAGTCGTCGGTACGGTATTCGTGTTCAGCCTGTAAAGAAATCATTACAGTATTTGCAATTAACTGGTCTTTTGCAAAATTTAAGACCTGTTTTTCACCTAAAATGCCTACCGTCATATAATTTTTACATTTAAATTTGAAACTGTTTTAATTCACAAAAAATATACATAAAGTGCTAATTATTAAATAATTACTTTAAAATAATATAGGTATCTTCAGAACAATCGAAAAAAAATGTACTATCATTTGATTTGACTTTGACTTACATTTGTATCATGCAATTGTATACAGGACTTAAGTTTATAAATAATTGACAAGTTTAGCGAGCTTATTTTTTCGTTAATTGAGACATGGGGAAAGATAATCTCGGTTGAGCCGAGACATAACGAATAACCCCGTCATGCGTCAGGATAAGCGCAGAGTAACGAAAAGAGAAGCCGATTAAATTGTTAAGTATTTATAAATCTAAGCACTAAGCTCCATTTAAACATTAAAACTATTTAATAAATATATTAAACCGGATAATGAATTTTATCCATTACAAAATTAAAGAGGTATTATGACAATCAGAAAAGTTTTAGTGCAATTATCGTTCGTTTTCGCGATAATTATTGGTTTTTCAGCGTGTGAAAAAGACCTAATCACTGACCCTATAAATGCGGTCGAAAATCAAATAACAGAAAATGAAAACAACACAACAGGGACTAATGATGCCCAAACGAAGAGCCTAGTAGATTGCGAAGAATTTCTCGCTCTGTACACAGAGGCGGAACTTGAAGAACTTGGCATTGATCCCGAAACATTTTGCGACTCAGTAGAAGTCGTAGATAATGAATGGAATGATATTGATTGGGGGGCAGATTGCGAAGAGTTAGTAGCTAATAATTCTGACGAATTGGAAGCACTTAGTTTCGATATAGAAACTTTCTGCGATTTGATTAACGGAAATGAACCGTATGATAATCTCATTATTATTGACTGGTCAACAAATTGCGATAGTTTAGTCCTTGTATTTGCCGACCAATTGGTAGCGATGGGTGCTGACCCGGCGACGTTCTGCGATACTGGTTGGGATAATACTGATTGGGATAATAGCGATTGGGATAATACTGACCCGTATGATAATCTTATTATTACGGATGGAGATTACGATTTCGGAACCCCTGCTTTTTGTGTCGTGAATACTTACTGCGGTACGTTGGCTTACGGTGAGCAAGTAGAGGTAGTTGCTGAAAACGGGCAAATTACCGTTTATGATGAAGATGGTGAAGTGTTGGATTCTATCGAATGCCAGAATACCGCATTTCAAGTTAATTGTCAATAAAGAATCAATTTTTTGAGATAAAAAAGCGGCTGCTTTCCGATTGGAAGGAAGCCGCTTTTTATGTATTTTTTTACAAACGATAGGTCAGTCCCAGATTCACCACCGTCATAGTTCCGTAACCGACTTCGCCGTATGCTGCCCATTGAGGTGAAAAATAATACCGCGCCCCGACACTCGTAAAGTAAGCAATCGTAGGAATTTGATTAGTATATTGCGTCAAATCCAAACTATTGCCACCATTTCTTTGACTACGAATGATGTTGTAACCCAGTACGACACTTCCATAAGTGTCCAAGTTTTCCACGACCCGTTGGTGATATGCCAAGCGGATGCCAGGCGTCACGACAGTATATTTATCATAGCCGCCATCACGCACCTCGGTAATAGTATCACATTCAAACAGGAGTCCGCATAATCCCAAATCACCCACTATAGTGCCAAGTTGGTCAACAATACTTGTCACCGTTGCTTCTTCAAACTTCGGCGTCTTAGCTGTAAAGTAACCCAAATGCAGCCCTGCGCCTATTTCGGGCGTCAGCCCGTACTCATATTTGATGGTATAAACGGGTGATGCACCGCCATTGAGTTCAATCCCCAATTGGTCGGCTATCGTAAATCCACTATTGATTTTGTTTGGAAAACCCGCACCAATATTGAAAGTGTGCGAGCCTTGTAGGTGATATTTGTATTCGGTATCGTCCGTATTTTTTTCTTGAGCAAATACAATAAAAGGTAGAATAATGCAGAGTGCGAGGAATATTTTTTTCATGTCTTAATATTTGAATGAGTGAGGATAAATATTTGTACGTCAAATATTTCTGTAAGTTCTCCATTAAGACAAAAAAACCGTTGATAGGTAACCTACCAACGGAGTTGTTTATTTTTTTGTATAATTTTTAGATTTGGGTTTATTCGAACAGATGCAAACGTTTTTCACTAAGAAATGGTAGTATTGTGGCTATTTTCTCATCTGAAAGACCTTCATTTCGGAGATTTTGGATGACCGTTCTCCAGTATTTTTCTTCCTTTTCTTTTCTACTTCGTTCTTTAGTGAAAGAAAATAAATAACATGTGCCATTATACTCGTCTTTTTTCCGTCTAAGAATCCTTTGAAATCCTTATCCCGAATCGGGGTTCGGGACAGGCTGTAGCTAAGGCTATGTGCGGCTTTCAAAAAATCCTTAGACGAAAAAAATACTTCGCATTATGGGACATCTTATTTAATTTCTTTCACTTACCAATTTTAATACCTTCTTCTTTACCGATTTCAATATATTGTCTTTTGGCATCGTCTATGATAGCTTCTATTATACCCATAACTTTTAATTTAACAATCGTAAAACGTCTTCGACAGAAATACCTATAATGGTGGCTATTTTTTCATTGGGAAAGCCCTCATTTTTTAGGTTTTGGATGGTGTTCTTGCGTTCTTCACCATATTTTTCTTCGGCTTTTCTTTTACCGATTTCAATTCCTTTCTCTTTGCCGATTTCAATTCCTTTCTCTTTACCGATTTCAATTCCTTCCTCTTTACCGATTTCAATATATTGTCTTTTGGCATCGTCTATAATAGCATCTACTATACCCATAGTACCTTGATTTTTGAAAATAATATTTGATTGCTCTTCAAATTTAAGGTTTATTTCTGAATTTTCAAAATTTACGTATTTCTTGATAAAGTTAAAAAGAACACGTATTTTTTCTGAATCGTAGTCGAGTTCTTTCAATCTTCTGACCAATCTGATTTTGAAATTGTACAGTGCCTCATCACCTAACTCATTGCTTTTCAGTGCATACCAAGCGACTTCCATAACAATAGCAAATGGATTATCGGTATTTGCAAAATCTTCCGGTGTTTTGTTTTTCAGCTTATACGAGTTGAACTCATAAATCAGTTTTGTGCCGATAAACGAGGTTTCATACTTCGTAGGGTGGTCGGAGGTGTCATCTGTCATGATGGCTATGGCAGTGACTTTTTTTTGATATTTATCCAATATTCGGTAATAGTAGATAAACATCCGTTCCCGAAATTCAGGATCATCATAGCCCTGCATTTCTATATGTATCAATATCCACTCTTCAGTGCCATCACGCATAAATACCTTGACCAGTTTATCTGCATATCGCTGATTAGGGAAGACGAAAAAAATAATCTACCCGTCTGAATTGTTCTTTTTCTTATATGTTTCACTAAATCTTCCTTACGTAGCTCGGCTATGCGCGTCAAATTTAGCCAAACATATAAAAAAAATAACTTCTTCATTTGGGGTAGATTATTTTCTTCCTCTTCCCTTACCTTTCGATTTTGGGCGAATTTCAATCAATTCTTTATCCAGAAAAACAAACCCCTTTTCTAAATCAAACAGGTGTACGTGATAGGGAAAGAAAAAGTATAGAAAATCCTCACAGAAATCCTCTACCGCACCTTTGAGAAGGGCATCCCTTGATGTTTGTATTGGTTTTTCCATAATAACGTTTTATTCCGCTCCTATGCTCGCCCCCAAATACGCCCGATTCATACGTGCAATATTTTCCAGCGAAATACCTTTTGGACATTCGACCTCGCATGCGCCCGTGTTGGAACACATCCCAAAGCCCTCTGCATCCATCTGATTGACCATGTTGCGTACACGCTTGGCATGTTCTATCTCGCCTTGTGGTAAGAGTGCCAAATGCGATACCTTTGCCGAAGTAAACAACATCGCCGAACCATTCGGACAAGCCGCTACACAGGCACCACAACCAATACAAGTTGCTGCATCAAATGCTTTTAGTGCTTGGTCTTTTTCGATAGGAATCGCGTTACCATCCTGCGCCTGTCCGGTGTTGACAGAGATGTATCCGCCCGACTGTATGATGCGGTCAAATGACGACCTATCTACCGCCAAATCCTTAATGACCGGAAATGACTTTGCGCGAAACGGCTCTACGACTATCGTATCGCCATCCTTGAATTTACGCATGTGCAATTGGCAAGTCGTGGTCTCGTGCTGGGGTCCGTGCGGACGACCATCTATGACCATGCTACACGCCCCACATATCCCCTCACGGCAGTCATGCTCAAATGCTACAGGGTCTTTCTTCTCCCGCAGTATTTGGTCGTTCAATACGTCCATCATTTCCAAAAATGACATATCATCAGTGATATTATCCAATTGGAAAATGTCGAAATGCCCCTTGTCTGCAGCGTTTTTTTGTCGCCAGATTTTTAATGTTAATTTCATATTTTGAAATTTTTTTGTCGTATGTCAGTCTATGTTTTTTTCGGATAAAATGAAGGCTAAAGCTGTCGGAAACGGTTCGCCTTCGTATGCTTCGGGCTTGAATGTATCGGTCTCAATTCGCTCTTTTAGCGTTTTGATAAAAGACTTTCTTTTTCTACTTATATGTCCGTAATTCAGCCCCAATACCTTAACCATTTTTTTGATTCTTTCTTGTTCTTCGGGAGTCTTATTAGCACTTGGAATATATTTATTCAACTCTGAATCGAACTCTAACCTATCTTTGGGGTCGTAATCGTCTGCGTCAGGTTTCATAATGTCATCAACTTCCTGTGTGCCTTTTACTGGTGTGTTGATGTGATTGTCCACCATAAAAAGGTTTGTCCAAAGCCAACCTTTTTTAAGTTTCAATTTGGGGTCAAAATGCTCTATATGCCCGGAGGCTTGAGTAGCTTCTTTATCAAAATCATATCTACCATTTGTCCAATTCTCGGCGGTCAAAATGTCTTCTTCGCACAATTCAATTTCTGTGTAAGCACACAAACCAAGCTGACATCTCAATAGCTCAAATTTTACATCGTTGTAGTATTTTCTATATGTGTCGTAACTTGGGTGAAGCTTATTATTTGCTTTCAAATCTTCCAACCATGTTTTATACACAGTTGAAAAAAGAATACTTTTATCAATTTTCCTCATCTTTTAAAGAGTTGCCCAGTCCAATTGTTCTGCGAGTTTTTCGTATTTTTCTTGTAATTCCTTTTTGTCCTTACCGTTACTATTTTTCAAATCTCTTTTCAAAATCGCCAATTCCATCAGCATATCATTACGCACTTCATTGCTATCATTTTCTAATCCAAACATCTTCATAAACAAAGAATCCCACTGCAAGTACATCGGTCTAATGTGGTAATTATCCACATGATTCTCACCTTTGAAATAGGGTTTGCGTTCTACTTTTCCTTTTTCATTAAATTTCAACTCTATCACTTCCCACGGCTCGAATGAGGAGGCTAATATTGGGGAATGAGTGGCAAATATTAGTTGCATATTTGGGCAGGCTTTTTTATAAATACCAATTAAATTACGTTGAGTATTAGGATATAAAGACCGTTCTGCTTCATCAATAATTACAAGCCCCTTTTCGGATTTTATGTAGTATAATGGTAGGATTGTGTAAATGAGCTGCCGAATACCAGTACTCCATTTTTCAGACGAAAGCACTGCTCCATCTTTCGCTTTCAGTTCAATAAATTCTATTTCATTGAATTTTCGTAAATTAATATCAGGGTTCAATTCAAGATGAAATTTATTTAATAAAGGATTCAAAAAAGCTGCAAATTCATCATATCCATTTGGATTTTCTCGTTTATACGCTTTAAAATCTGAATGTATTTTATCTATTTTAGTTTCGGACAATTCCCCGATTGCTGTGTTGAAATTATCTCTATGTTTTAATTCTTCTATTATAGAGGTATTCATTTGTTTTCTCAGATCACGCCATAATAGTAGAACTTCTCCATCACTTAAATCATAAATAAATTTATCAGTTTGATATGCTTTCGACTGCCAACTCTTCTTTCCACCGCCATATGCTGTAGTTACTCCGGGCGACGGTGGATTACTAAAAGCTGTTGGTGTATTGGATATTCCCCCTTGAAATGCTGTTTGAGTGTTTACACCTCCTTTTCTAATAGTATTTCCAGTTTGTGGACTTGATTGAGCGTGGAGTTTTGATAAATCTGGTCCTGTAGGGAAGAATAATAACTTGAATCCTCTACTTGTAAAATAATCATGCCCTGATATATTAGAGGTATTATAAAAGGCAACTTCCCCGTCTTCCTTTTTTATTATTCTTTTATTGGCATCAACAAGAACACCAGAGTCAAGATTAAGAGCACGAATAGGTTTAAGATTGGTCACAGAATTATAATACTCCTTTATCAACTCCAATATCGTCGTCTTTCCCGTCCCATTATCCCCAATAATACATATCTTCTCCAGAGGTTCACCAGCTTTCGCGTGACCTTTTGGATAAGTCAAATCAAGTTCGAGATTTTCAAACTGATTGTAATTTTTGATATGTATGCTTTTTAGAAACATAAACCTTATGCGTAATATTTGATTGTTGTTTTATGAGAAAATTCCAATAACTTAATCACTTGTTCACGTTGAACTCCCTGAAAATCATCTAAAAACTCATCAATCGTCTCTCCGGTTTCAAGATAGTCAAACAAATTTTTAATCGGTACTCTCGTTCCGCTAAAAACAGGTGTACCACTCAAAATTTCAGGGTCAATATTGATAATTTTTCCCATAATAAAACATTTACAATAGACAAAAATACCTGTGTTAGTTACTTATAACTCCTCGTCTTCAACTCCACATTCTCAAATACCAATTCTTCCTTATGTAGCTGCGGGTCTGCGCCTACGCCTTTGTGTTCCCATGCCGATACGTAGGTATAATTTTCGTCATCACGTTTGGCTTCACCTTCGGGTGTTTTGTATTCTTCGCGGAAATGTCCGCCACAAGATTCGTTGCGGTCGAGGGCATCTACCATCATGAGTTCGCCGAGTTCGATAAGGTCGGCTACGCGAGAGGCTTTGTCGAGTTCGGGATTAAATTCATCCATATTGCCGGGTACAAATACATCGTTCCAAAATTCTTCACGCAAGGCGGCTATGTCTTTTCTGCCTTTTTTCAAGCCTTCTGCACTGCGCGACATGCCGCAATATTCCCAGACAATCAAGCCCAACCTGCGATGGAAATCTTCGACAGGCGTATTGCCTTTGATAGAGATGAGTTTTTCTTGATGCGTTTTTACATTTTGTTCTGCCTCATCAAATTCGGGGGTGTCTGTACTGATTTTTGGTTCACGTATTTGGGTAGAAAGAAACTGCCCTATCGTGTATGGCAAGACAAAATAACCGTCTGCCAAGCCTTGCATCAATGCTGATGCGCCCAAGCGGTTCGCGCCGTGGTCGGAGAAGTTTGCCTCACCTATGGCAAACAAACCTTGTACATTCGTTTCTAAATTATAATCGACCCACAAACCGCCCATCGTGTAGTGTACGGCAGGGAAAATTTTCATAGGTGTTTTGTAAGGGTCTTCGCCTGTGATTTTGGCGTACATGTCAAATAAGTTACCGTACTTGGCAGCCACGACTTCTGTACCAAGCTTTTTGACTTCGCCATTCGGATTGGCGATGCCTTGCGATAGTGCTTCAGATTTTCCATAACGCTCAATCGCATCTTCAAAATCCAAATACACTGCCAAGCCCGCTTTATTTACACCAAATCCTTTGTCACAAGCTATCTTTGCAGCACGAGAAGCGACATCACGCGGCACGAGATTTCCGAAAGCCGGATAGCGACGCTCCAAGTAATAATCGCGGTTTTCTTCCGGAATATCTACGGGTGAAAGTTTCTTTTCGCGGATAGCCATTACATCTTCCATGCGCTTGGGCACCCATACGCGCCCATCATTTCGTAGCGACTCGGACATCAAGGTGAGCTTCGACTGATAATGCCCAGAAACAGGAATACAAGTCGGGTGAATCTGCGTATAACAAGGATTTGCCATGTACGCTCCACGCTTGTGCGCTCGCCATGCTGCGGTCACATTCGAGCCCATCGCATTGGTGGAAAGGTAAAAGACATTTCCGTAACCACCCGTAGCCAATACTACCGCATGTGCAGCGTGACGTTCTATTTCTCCGGTCAATAAATTACGTGTGATAATGCCTCGCGCAATACCGTCAATTTTGACAATATCCAACATCTCGTGGCGGTTGTGCATCTCCACATTGCCCGTTGAAATCTGACGTGAAAGCGAACTATACGCCCCCAATAAAAGTTGCTGCCCCGTCTGCCCACGCGCATAAAAGGTGCGCGATACTTGCACACCACCAAAGGAGCGATTTGCCAACAAACCACCATATTCACGCGCAAAAGGAACGCCCTGCGCTACAGCTTGGTCGATGATATTGACGCTGACCTCTGCCAAGCGGTGTACATTCGCTTCGCGCGAACGGTAGTCACCACCTTTTATCGTATCATAAAACAAACGATATACGCTGTCGCCGTCGTTTTGATAGTTTTTGGCGGCATTGATACCACCTTGCGCGGCTACGCTGTGTGCGCGACGCGGACTATCGTGAAAGCAAAAACATTTTACGTTGTAGCCCAATTCGCCGAGTGTAGAGGCGGCAGATGCCCCGGCAAGTCCCGTTCCGACGACGATGACGTCCAAGCGACGTTTGTTATTCGGCGCAACGAGGTTCATTTTAGAACGGTAATTCGTCCACTTTTCGGAGAGCGGTCCGGCGGGTACTTTATTGTCTAAAGCCATGATATATTTTTTAATGGTTAATTTTTAATGATTAATGGTTAATTTTTAATGATTAATGATTAACGGTTAATGATTAATTTTCTTTATCATTTTCTGACTAAATGTAATGTTTCGATTAGCAATAATTTATGAACAAATTTTGTTTTCGAATAATTTATTGCGATTTTTTATTTTTATTTAAATTGAAATAATTTTTAATAAAAAACATTTAATACAGAGAAAATTAACCATTAACCATTAATCATTAACCGTTAAAAATTAACCGTTAACCATTAATCATTAACCGTTATCAACTTATTGATTGAATGTACATCCAGATAGGAATGATGGAGAATCCGATAGCAATGAGTACGGAAAATCCTGTTCCAAGTCCTTTGATGAGTGGGGTATATTTTTTGTGATTCAGTCCTAATGTTTGGAAAGCACTTTGAAAGCCATGATGTAGGTGTAAAGCTATGACAACCATAGAGATAACATACAAGACGACTACCCACAAATATGAAAACGCACCCGCTACTTCGGCATATAAATCGACCATTCCGGTAGCAGTATCGGGTTCGAGTCGAAATTTCATAGCTGCCCAAAAGGTGCTCATGTGCCATACGATGAAAACGAACATAATAGAACCAAGCAGTGCCATGTTTCTACCTGCAAAGGTGGTGTTTTTGCTTGTTTTGACGGCGTAGTTGCTGCCTTTTGCTTTTTTGTTTTGACTCCATAAAGCAATACCTAATACGGCGTGCAGTAAGATGGAAGCATATAAGCCGTAAGAGACTATCTTTATGGGAGTAAAGGTGGTCATAAATTTAGCGTACTCATTGAACGCCGTACCATCGGAAGACAGCAATTGCAGATTACCTAGCAGATGTATGAGAAGGAAACTGCATAAAAATAAGCCCGTAAGACTCATAATGACTTTCTTGCCAATGGAAGAAGTAAGTAAATTGATTAGCCACATGACTTGGTAAATTAGTTAAGTGAAAGGATAAGAATAACTTAATCCAATCTGCTGTATCTTTTTTCGTTAGATTTCATCATTTTCTCGTTGCGTAGCCCAGCTATGCGCCTCAAAAATGATTTCGTCAAACAAAAAAATATTTCGCATCTTGGACTAATTTATTCTTATCCTTTCACTAATTAGTTGAACAGTTAATCAGTTGGGTATGCTGTAACTTATTTAATTTTCCCCAAATTTAAACTATTTAACAGTATTATACGAATGTGTGTTTATCGTTTTCGTGATTTACAGGTCTCTTTAGAATGATTTTAAATAAAAAATCGCCAAATCACGTATTATGTTACAAAAAAAGCCCCCGACAAGGTCGGAGGCTTTTATATTTACAGCATCTTTTATCGTATCAATGTAAACCGTTGGACACCGATAATCTGCCCATCGGCTACCAAGTGACAAAAATACGTCCCTGCCGGAAGGTTTTTATCCAAGGCTATACGCACACTGCCCTCGTGTGTAGGTAGCGGTTGGGTGTGTACTGCTCTGCCCGCGAGGTTGTGGATGGATAGGGTGAGTTGGTTGGGCGTTTGTGGGAGCTGGTAGTTGATGGTGATGTCGTGCGTGGTGGGATTGGGGTAGATGGAGAGATTGCTTATTTCCTCCACGACCTCTTCCACACTCACCACAGGGTCATTCAAGTGACAACCCTCTTCAAAGCAGCCGTACTCATCCAACTTCAAAACAAAGCCCATTTGAGTGAATTCAGAGAAAACTGTACCTGCATATGCTCCGAACTCTCCTGTGATAATCACCCCCCCATCGAAGGTAGAACTGATACCTCTCATGTCGTAGTAAAAAAGTTGCTCATCACTTGATTCAAAACCCATCGGATTGAGTCGTCTTGCCCATATCACTTCTGCTTCTTGGTTGATTTTGATAATGCCTTCTTGGTACAAAATCATAAAATTGCCATTGGGTAATTGAATCATTTGCCGCAATTTGTAAAGTGTATCTGATATATCCCAAAGCTCAATTTCTTCTGTGATATTTTTTTCCCATAATTTAGTGCCATTAGGAGTTATTTTGGCAAACCATATCGTTACATCAGGGTTTTTATTATAATGTGGAAAGTTAGAAGTACGCCAACGGTTATCTGCCCAAGCACACAGATAATTCCCATCATCCGTAGGCTGCAATACAATATATTCTGAGGTGTAAGGGTCACCCAAACCGCCGGGACGAATACGCCATTGCTCTACTCCCAAGCTGTCTGTTTTAATGATATTAGCTACATCATGGTCATCGACAATCGGTCCGTTGTTACTGTTTCGTTGTTCTGTATGGGTGAAAATATATCCACCATCATGTGCTGCATGGATGTGACGTGGCTCCATCCAGCAATATGCACCACAAGCAAAGTTGCTCTCCCATATCAGATTACCGAGTGTGTCGGTCGCAATTAGGGTGGAGTTGACAGTATTGCCATCATAATAGTTAAGACCGTTTATGATGATATTAGCTTGCTCGTGATGAGTGACGAACATGATTGATTCGTCGCCTTGTGGAGAAATGTATTGCCAAGAGCTATCGGTGACTATGCTGAGGTCGCTATTAAATCGAAGTCTTCCAGCTTTCAGTAAATCTTCATTAGTTCGTACAGTGATACCCATAACAACATCTTCATTATATATACTCAGGGATTGCTGGTTACGAATTTCTGTATTCATAGTCGAATCCATTTGATACTGTGAAGAGTTCAATATATCACCAAATTTATCCAATTGAGTCGAGATAATACTATGCTCGAAATCAGGATAGCCTGATGTTCCTGATTCAACAATAGTATAATGATTTTCATGTTCTAATGTAGCTATTGACGTCCAGCCTTCTGTGAAAATGAAAAAACGCTCCTGACCATGAGCTGTATAAATAAAAAGTACCAATATTATTATTACCCAAAATACTTTTTTCATAAATAGATAAATTGTCCGACCGCCACTAAAAAATGGCGGTCGGAAAATGGAACAAAGAAATTTATCTGACAAGCAGAAATTTATCTGTCTTTAAAATATTACCTTTGTTGTATAATGTACAGAAATATTGTCCGGTCGGAAATTTATCTGTAATGATAATTAACTCATCTTGTGCATAATCAAGCTGTTGATTGAATAAGACTTGACCATTGGTATTTGTGATAACCAAAGACACATCTTGGTTATCTTCTATTAAAGCATATTCTACTACAAGATACTCATTCGCAGGATTAGGGTAAAGTAAGAGTTTCTCCTCCTTTATCTCTTCCTCCGGACATTGCATTATCCTAAGCTGTGGCTCTGTTTCATCCGGAAAATAAACAGGCTCTTTGTATGTATCAATGCCGTTGAGTTCGAGTAGCGTAATAGCTTGTCCTGCGGTGGCATTAGCATTTTGTGTGTAACCTTGTAGCAGTTCCAAATCGCTTTCGGATAAGGCTGCGAGATGCTTGTCTTCAGTTGCCCATGTCTGCATCAATTGTCTGAAACTCATGTAATCGTTGTGTCTCTCCGCCTCGTTTTCGGCAAGTTCCATATCACCAATAGCAGTGAGTACGCTTTCGGCTTGTTCGCTATCACCAATAACATCGTATGCTTTTGCCAAACGGTATTCGTACTGAATATCTCCCGTATTTTCAAGGAACTCAATCATATCTCCCGTGCGGTCTATGGTATCTGATGCCAACAGTTGTACAGCTTGATTGATAGCGAGGTTGCGCTCACGTCTGTGGGTGTTGATGTCTATTTCCATTTGCTCTTTTTCGGAGCGGATGTTGCGTCCTTCATTGATTTGGTCGCGCATGGTCTGTGGCAGTTGGCAGAGTATATCCCGAATCATATCTACGCTAAAACCGCTTTCCTTTTTGCTGAAGGCTTCCAATACAGCATCTGATGTAAAGGGAGCTTGCTGCATGATTTTCGAATAGACAGAAATTAAAAAATTGATGATGGTAGTAATATATCAGGTGTGAATCGCCTTTTGTAATTGGCACTACAATAACAAATTAAATATAAATTTAATTTGTAGGGGGGGGGTAATGTTAGTTTCGGCTTTCATGGTTACTATTTTATATAAGGTGGACGAAAATTCAAGTGGTGTTGATTGTTTTACTTAACAACCAAAAATATACATAATATTTGATTTGTCAAAATATTCATACGTATTTATTGGAAAAATCCAATACTTATTTGTAAGCATAAAAAAAACCGTAGAGAAGAAATTTCTTCTCTACGGTTTTTTTCAATATCTATTGCTTGGTCTTACTTCTTATTCGGCGAATAGCCCCCCGGATAACAAGGTGATTTACTAATGATTTTAAACTCTGTACGACGGTTGAGCTGACGCCCTTCGGGATTGTCCGAACCGTCGGGATTTTCGTTGGGTGCGATAGGTACTAACTCACCGTAACCAACGGGCTTCATGCGCTGTGGCGTGATGCCTCTGCCGATAAGGTAGTCAACAACGCTCTTCGCTCTACGCTCCGAAAGTTTCTGATTGTAGCGATTGCCACCGCGACTATCCGTGTGTGAGGAAAGTTCGATTTCCAATTGCGGATTGTCGTATAGCAAGCGGAGGAGTTTGTCGAGTGCAACTTCCGATTCGGGACGCAACTTGGAATCATCAAAATCGTAGTAGATATTATCCAAACGATAGGTAATCGGTGCATCGAGCTTCATATAAATATCGCGATTAATACTCGTCTGACTATCAAGCCCTTTGGTTGTGAAATCTTCGGTACTTGTGTTGAGGTAACAATCTTTGCGCGCTACGATGCGGTAGTCTTTTCCTTCGGGAAGGAAGAAAGAATAATTACCATTTTCGTCAGAAATTACAGATTCTACTTCGCGCAATGTACCGTCTTCCATGACCTCGTAGAGGGTGACGGTAGCTCCGGGCAGTATTTCTACATCCGTGCCATCATCCGAATAAACTGTACCATTGACGGTCATACCTGTTTTAGAGACGCAAATATCTTTGATAATCTCTTTATCTTCTTCAATGCCCCTTGTACTGACGGGCTGCTCTATGGGTATGTAACCTTCTTGGTCGATTACTAAGATATAATCTTTCTCAACTTCAAGGTTTTCAAATTTGTATTCAGGATTAGAAACTTTTTTGCCAACGAGTATATCTTCTCCGGTTGTCGCATCGTACAAGCGAATTTCGACGCCTTCGAGTGGTGGCTTTTTGTAATCGTCTGCATCACAGATTGTACCTTTTATGGTAATGGCAGGTGGGGTAGGTGGCACAGGTGCAAAGCGGTAAATGTTATCACAGCAAGTCGCATTATCGACATGTGTAGCTCCTCCACGATTCGATACCAAGAAGCCTTCGTCTTGGTCTTCGTTCATGATGAAGTACATATCGTCTGCACCGGTATTGATTTTCAAGCCCAAATTGACGGGTGTACCTACGCGACTACCATCAATCGCAGCACGAAATACATCGTAACCCCCAAATCCGGGATGGTGGTCAGAACTGAAATACAAGAAAGATTCTTTTTTATCTAATACGACATAAGGCGTAGTTTCGTTGCCTATGGTGTTGATGTCTTTACCGAGATTGACGGCTTGGGTAAATGTGCTGTCATTGACGACCGTAGCGTACCAAATGTCTGTTCCACCTACTGTTCCGTCTCTATCAGAAGTAAAGTAGAGTCTTTGTTCGCCATCAAAATCGACCATTAAAGGTGTCGTGCTTTCCCCGGCTTCTGTATTGACTTCAGGACCGAGCATGACGGGTGTTGTCCACTCACCAAGCTCTTTGCGGCTAGAGTAGATTTGGCATTTTACCAGATTGTTATCCAAAGAAGGACAGCGTGTAAAATAAAAGCTATTGCCATCGGATGAGTACGCACCGTGTCCGGTATGCTCACCGTCAAGATTGAATGGACCTTCGAGTTCGTCTTGTTGCACCCATGCGTCATCCACTTTTTTCGCAGTATAAATTTTGGATTTTGTTTTATCAATATTGGTATAAATATATTCGTCAGCTTCTAAAGAAGAAAAGATGAGATAGTCGTTGTACGCTGGATAGGGCGCAAATTCGGTGTACCCGCTACCAATACCTGCTTCAAGTACATTTATGTCGCCAAGCACAGGGTAATCGTCGTCGGTAGGTCCTTGCAAAAATAATTCGCAACCTTCGACTTGGTTTTTTACCTTTTCCGTATAAAGGTCTTTTTCCTCTTGTGTTCCCTTAAAATCAGCGATAAATTGATTAAATTGGTCGATGGCTTCGCGGCAACGCCCGTCTTGTTTTAGCATTTGAGCGTATTCGTAACGGAGTGCAGAGGTAGCCAAAGCAGAGTCTATTTGCATACTATCAAGCAGAATGCTATAGTATCGTCCCGCCATGTTATAATCACGAGCTTTGTTGTAGGTATCAGCGAGTAGCTGCACATATTGTGGCTCATCAGGACGTACATCAATGACTTTTTGAATATATTCGGCAGCGTTATAATAACTGGATTCTCCGAGTAAAGTCGTCGCACGATCCAAGTCTTCCTCCCAAGTATGCTCGTCAAAACCCACTTGCGCCTGAAGTATCGACGCGCTGCAAATTATCAGTAATATATATGTAATTTTATGAATGATTTGATTCATGTTTTTATCTTATTTTATACTAAGTATCAGGAACAAAATAAATGTATATTCTCGACTTGTTCTTTTTCCTTTATTTTAGAATAAAGTCTACTCCACCAAATTTTCCTTAAATACAGTGAGTATTCGCGTCAAATTTGAGTCGTCTAAAGAAAAAATAATCCCGATAGCTATCGGGAGAAGAATGTACATTTATTTAATTGCTGATACTAATGAATGAATTTTGAATGAAAGAGTGAATGAATGATTTTAACGTACATAATATTAGTATTCATTCATTCAAAATTCTTTCATTCATTCATTACTTTTAATTATAACGAATAGCCGGAAGAATTGGCTCGACTTTATATGCGCGTCTAAACATTTTTAATAAAGAAAATTCGATGGCTCCGCGCCCATCTGTGGCATTGCTGAGGTCAGAAATATTGAAATCATAACTGAATCCTATATCCCAATCGTCAAAACGGAGACCAATAATAGCGTTGCCGGCGTCAATTCCTATTCCGCCATCTACGCTACCATCGGCACGTAAATCACCGCCAAGATAAAGCGAGGCTTTCTCCAATATTTTTATATCGAATAACAAACCACCTACGATTTCCATCGCTCTGGCTTGTGTTTGAAAGAGGAATTTAGGTTCTAAACCAAATTTTCTGCTACCAAAACGTCCGTCAGCATGTACGACTAAGCGTAAGGGGAGCTTGTTTTGTATGCCTACGAAAGTTTCGGTAGGCTGCATAAGGTGGTAGAGTCCCACGCCGATTTTGTAGCGTGTTTTGTGCGATGGAAAACCCGCATAGACCAAGCCCAAACGAAGGTCAGGCATAAAAATGCTGGTGTTCTCAAAAACCTCATTACTTGGCAGGGTAGCTTCACCGTCTGGGTCAATTTCGCTGCCGAAAAGAATTCCTTCTGCATCGAGTCGCTTATTGATAACGCCAAGTTGCAAACCTGCTGACAAGTAAGATTTCATATTCTTTTTCAAATCAATGTGATATGCACCCGATAGCATGACTTCCACATTATTGAGCAAGCCGCCACTATTGCGGTCGTTCATCAAGCTAAGACCTAAGCCGAGCGAGTTGAATTGGTTTTTGGTACGCAATAAGTTCATATCAAAGCCGACCATCGGTGTCTCGTAAACAGCTCTGCCCGATGTGATGCTGGGCCACTGACGGCGATACATGCCATTGATGCGATATTTGCCCGGCATGTGCCCTGTCAACGCCGGATTGAGCATCAAAGGCGATTGATAGAACTGCGAAAAATGTACGTCCTGTGCATTCATGGTGGATGCACCGAGCATACAAACGAACAGGATGAGAATAGTATGAAGTATAGGTTTTATCATTCTTCTTTATTTGATAAGAGAGCAGAGAGTAATTTAGTGTAGAGTAGAGAGTGGAGAGTAGGGAGAATCAATGTGTTCTCCAAACTCCTCACTCTCCACTCTTACACTCTTTACTCTTAAACTCTTTACTTTTTTATTAGTGAAAGAAAATAAATAACTTGCCCCATTATGCTTGTTCTTTTCCCTTCTAAAAAACACAAAAAATAGTTCCGTAGCTATGGCTATGCAACGATTTTTTGAATTCTTTAGAAGAAAAAATTACGGC
>Ga0209831_1001293_pt1 | contig 23477 bp, 15 predicted proteins | sample Maine_Asex4_meta_FD_187451 | JGI IMG/M metagenome (GOLD analysis project Ga0209831, IMG submission 187451) | Marine algal microbial communities from Maine, USA - Maine_Asex4_metaG (SPAdes) (version 2) | ecosystem: Host-associated > Algae > Red algae > Unclassified | place: Maine, USA | collected... | reverse complement strand
GTGATGACCTCACAGCAGCAGACTCCGTGGCTGCTTGCATGAAACATTTTTTAGGCTATTCCAGTCCCGATAGCGGACACGACCGAACACCTTCTAATTTATCTGAAAATCAAATTCGCGAAATTTTCCTACCGCCTTTTCAGGAAGCGGTCGATCGTGGAGTGGCGACCGTGATGATTAATTCTGGAGAGATCAACGGGGTACCGGTGCATGGGAGTTATCAATTGCTCACGAATATTCTCCGTAAGGAATTAAAATTTAAAGGACTGGCCGTTACTGACTGGGAAGATATTGTTCGTTTACATACCCGCCATCGGATTGCTGCTACGCCCAAAGAGGCGGTAAAAATTGCAATCAATGCGGGGATTGACATGAGTATGGTTCCTTTCGATTATAGTTTTCATAAGTACTTGATCGAACTGGTACAAGAAGGCGCTGTACCGATGAAACGAATCGACGAAGCGGTGACCCGAATTTTAAAACTTAAAAAAGATTTGGGACTATTCGATAATCCACTGGCTAAAGGTGCTGAAAAGGTAAAATTAAATACGCCTGAGACGCGCCAGGTTTCGCTGGAGGCAGCCCGGGCGACTATGACCTTATTAAAAAATGGTAAAGGAAAAAAACCAACGTTACCACTTTCTAAAAAATCTAAAATTTTATTGGCCGGTCCTGCTGCAAATAACGTGAGTTGTCTACACGGTAGCTGGTCATGGACCTGGCAAGGTCAGGAAATTTCTCAATATCCTAAATCGGTAAAAACGATTAAAAAATATTTAACAGATAAAATAGGAAAAGAAAATGTTATCTGTTTTTCTAAAAGCAAATACGAAGCTGCAGATAATTTTAATATTAAAAAACTACAAACTGCCGCTAAAAAAGTGGATCAGATCATTCTTTGTTTAGGCGAAGATGCATACGCAGAAGGGCCGGGTTATTCTCCGACCATTATTTTGGATGATCGTCAAATGGAATTGGCCAAGGCGGCCATTAAAACCGGAAAACCGGTAACGCTGGTAATGGTTCAGGGCCGTCCAAGGATTATTCGAAAATTGGTTCCGGAGGTGTCTGCGATTCTAATGGCCTACCGTCCCGGACCAGAAGGGGCACAGGCGATTGTAGAGACTTTGCTTGGGGATCATAATCCATGTGGCAAATTAGCTTTTTCTTACCCAAGACATTCTAACAATTTGATTCCGTATGACCACAAGTATTCGTCAGGGGTTCAAGAATTGATACCAGGGACTATTACAGATGGCGGTTATACCCCACAATGGCCTTTTGGTTATGGACTAAGCTATACTGATTTTGAGTTTGGAAAATTAAAATTAAGTAAAAAGAATTTGAAGAAAGGAGACACGTTAAAGATTTCTACAACAATCAAAAACACAGGAAAACGTGCGGGAACGGTTGGGGTAGACTGTTTTGTCCGGGATTGTTATGCTTCGGTGACGCCAGCGGTGAAGCGATTGAAGAGATATATGTCCGTTGAATTAAAGGCAGGAGAGGAACAGAAGATTAACTTTGAATTAAAGGAGAATGATTTGAGCTTTATTGATCCACGTGGTAAACGGATTGTGGAGGCCGGGGATTTTGAGGTGATGGTTGGTGATGGCGTTGGAAGGTTTGCCTGGCGGGGATGATGGGCAGTATATTTATCGCTGTCTGTGCCTTCGGGTGGTAAATTAGTATGTATATTTTAGACTTGGAAACACGTAAATTTGTAGTTCAATATTTCAAAACATTATGAAAAAAAATAAATCTTTTAACTCGCTTTGCGTGCATGAGTTGTCAGAGAAGCGAACAACGAAGCCACATCAGTTGCCAATTTATGCGACCTCTTCTTTTGAGTTTGAGCACATCAATCAAGGAATCGATATTTTTACGGGGAAGGCCAAAGGCCATGTTTATGGTCGTTATGGAAATCCTACAATTGAAGCGGTGGCGGAAAAGATTGCGTTAATGGAAACGCACGGTAGTGACCTGACGGCGAAGGGATTGATGGTTAGCTCGGGAATGGCGGCGATTTCCACTTTGGTAATGGGTTGCTTGAAGAGTGGAGATAAGCTACTGACCCAGGGAAATTTATACGGTGGAACTACCGAATTATTTTTAAAAATATTTGCGCCACTAGGGATTGAAACAATTTTGATGGATCTGACAGACACCGACCTGGTAGCTGATAAATTAAAAAATGATCCAGCGATAAAAATGCTTTATTGTGAAACGCCGGCCAATCCAACCATGGCGTGCATAGATATAGCAGCCCTGGCCACGATTGCAAAACAGTACAATGTTATAACAGCCATTGATAATACTTTCTGCACTCCTTATTTACAGCAACCATTAACGCTCGGTATTGATTTTGTCATTCATTCTACTACCAAATACCTAAATGGTCACGGTAATAATATTGCGGGGGTCATCGTAGGTACGGACCTGGAAATGATGGAGACTAAAATTTGGGGTGCCATGAAATTAATTGGTACCAACTGTAATCCTTTTGATGCGTGGTTGACGAATAACGGGATTAAGACTTTGGCTTTAAGAATGGATCGCCATAGCAACAATGCGATGACGTTGGCGCAACGGTTGGAAGATCATCCAGAGGTACTGAAGGTGAACTATCCGGGACTACGCTCCCACCCTTCCTACGCAATCGCCAGTAAGCAGATGTCGCAATTTGGCGGGATGTTAAGCTTTGAATTGAAGGGTGGTCTGGATGCGGGTATTGCCTTGATGAACCGGGTGAAATTTTGTACGCTGGCTCCGACTTTGGGCGATGTGGATACATTAATTTTACATCCAGCTTCTTCTTCTCATATTAATGTGGATAAAGAGATTAGGGAACGGAACGGGATTACGGATGGGCTGATTCGACTTTCGGTGGGAATTGAGGAGGTGGAGGATATTTGGGGGGATTTGTTTTGACGGGTGGATGAACGATGGGCTTTTTTCCTTTGTGCTATGGTTAGTGACTACTGCTTTTGATGGGGTTTAAGGGCCGAAAATCGTAAAAACATGTCCTGGCGAAAACAATTGCCTATCCAATTGTCTTTTTTTGCAGAACATTATGTTTCTTTTACGTGTTAAATGAGTCAAAGAAGTGTACCTTAGCATAAAGGTATCTTTTGAATGACTAAATCATTCATTTTATTATTCACTAGCTAAAACAGACAAAAATGGCTTTCGAATTCACAGACAGTAATTTTCAAGAATCAGTCCTAGACAAAAAAGGCGTTGCCGTAGTAGACTTTTGGGCAGAATGGTGCGGCCCTTGCCGCATGATTACGCCAATTATTGAAGAACTTGCCACCGAAATGGATGGTAAAGCAACTATTGGTAAATTAAACGTAGATTCTAATAAGGAAGTATCCATGAAATATGGTGTCCGCAGTATTCCTACTATCTTAATCTTAAAGGACGGAGAAGTAGTGGACAAGCAGGTGGGCGTTATTTCTAAAGCAGCTCTGGAAGAGAAGATTCTGGCGCACGTATAAAAATATTTTCAGGGACTTATTTTGGTCCTTTCATTAAGCCTTCATTTCGTATATTGCGAGGTGAAGGCTTTTTTGTTTGTAACATGGAGTGACGGTGTTCCGTTTACCAAGGTAGGTTTAGTTTGGTTGGGCACTAAGAAGATGAAGGTACTTTGTGTCTTCGTGACTTTGAGGCGAAAATATAATTCTACTAAGGATCAATTAAAAAATAAGTTATAAAGGTTTGGGTCGGTTAATTTGGTTCTAATCGAGGCGGTGAAATACGATTTATGCCGTAGCATAATGAGTTTTTTACCAAAGAAGAGTAGGAGCCAATTAAGCAGCCAAATGTTATAAGTTATTCTTTTATTGATCCTTAGGTGCTAAAAAACTGAGTGTTCTTTTGGTGTATTTGAAACACATAGGCACAATAGGTCACATAGCAATAACATGGAAGACAAGGTGATAAGTGTTTTTGAAACACATAGGCACAGTAGGTCACATAGCAATAACACGGAAGACAAGGTGATAAGTGTTTTTTTTGGTGTTTTTGAAACCCATAGGCACAATAGGTCACATAGCAATAACATGGAAGACAAGGTGATAAGTGTTTTTGAAACACATAGGCACAATAGGTTACATAGCAATAACGCGGAAGACAGCGTGATAATACTTCGCAGTAAAAACATTTTTATAAAACATAGCAAATGGATAGTTTACTAGACAACATAGATGTAAGGGATTTAGGTAATTTGGATTTACTGGCCAAACAGGTGGTAGAAGGTTTTATCATTGGTTTGCACAAGAGTCCATTTCATGGATTTAGTGTAGAATTTGCGGAGCATCGATTGTATAATCCGGGAGAGTCGACCAAAAATATGGATTGGAAGGTATACGCGCGATCGGATAAATTATTTATCAAGCGATTTGAGGAGGAGACGAATTTGCGTTGCCAGATTGTAATTGATACTTCTTCTTCGATGTATTTTCCGGAGGTTCCCAAAAAGAATGCGAAGGGGCATATTAACAAGTTGCAATTTTCGGCATTGGCAGCGGCGGCGTTGATGAATTTGTTGAAAAAACAAAGAGATGCTTTTGGACTGAGTTTATTTGATGCAGCGGTGAATATTCATACGCGGTGTAAAGTTTCGACTACGCACTACCGGTTGTTGCTAACGTATCTGGATGAGCTGATTCGCAATCCGGAAAAAAATAGAAAAACTTCGGCGGCGGCGGCATTACATCAGATTGCGGATAGTGTACACAAACGTAGTATGGTGGTGATCTTTAGTGATATGTTTGAACAGTCCGACGATTCGGAGGCGTTGTTTTCTGCATTGCAACACTTAAAGCACGCGAAGCATGAGGTAGTACTTTTTCACGTGGTGGATAAATCAAAGGAGATAAATTTTGAATTTGAGAATCGTCCTTATATCTTTGAGGATCTTGAAACTGGTGAAACGGTGCGGCTACAGTCTAATCAGGTTAAAGAATATTATAAGGAACAAATCCTGAAATTTAATGAGACCCTGAAAGTGAAATGTCTGCAGTATAAAATCGATTTTGTGGAGGCGGATATTAATGAGGGCTTTAAACCTATCTTGCAGAGTTACCTGGTGAAACGGGGAAAGATGCGGGGATAGGGCTTTTGGAGGTAGGCCTTCGGCGGCGAACAATTGGCTTTTTTTACCTCTGGCGTGTTTGGCTTTCGTTTTAGTGGGACGTCAAAGCATAGAAACCAACTGTTACAATTAATTACTAATACAACCAATCAACTAAAAAAATGGCAAAACGTAAAAAAATAAATTTATCAAAAATATCTACCCGTCCACCGGAGGGAGCGGATAAGGATAAGCTGAAGGAAAAAACGAAGGAGATGGCAAAAGAGATTGCGGACTTACACGAAGAGATGATAGCCGAGGGAAAGCGATCTTTATTGGTTGTTTTTCAGGGAATGGATAGTAGTGGAAAGGATGGTGCGACGAAGCGGGCTTTTAAATATTGTTCGCCAATCAATCTGAGTGCTTACTCCTTTAAGAAGCCGACGGATCTGGAATTTAAACATGACTTTTTGTGGCGGGTGCATCAGCAAGTTCCGGCAAAGGGATGTATCAAAATTTTTAACCGCTCGCATTATGAAGACATTTTAATTCAGCGGGTACACGGCTGGATTTCGGAAGCGCACGCACGAAAGCGTATGGCAGCCATTAATGCCTTTGAGGAGTTGTTGCAGTTTGATAACAATACAACGGTTTTAAAGTTTTACATGCACCTTTCAAAAGAGCGACAGGAAGAAAAATTACAGGAACGAATCGATGATCCCTCGAAAAACTGGAAACACAACGATGGAGACTGGGAAGAACGTAAGCATTGGGATAAATATCGAAAAGCGTATGAGTCTGCGATAAATAACAGTTCAATTCCATGGATTATAGCACCGGTGGATAGTCGATGGTATCGCAATTATTTTGTGACCAATGAAATTTTAAAAGTGATGCGAAAGTGGAAGATGACGCGGCCGGTTTTGGAGAAGAAAAAATAGATCGTATCGTTTTTACTACAAAACGTAGCTGCAAGTGTAACCCATGGTCATACTTGCAGTTTTTTTTAGTAGACTTGTTAAGGAATGTTGATGAAATAAATTAAGGAACGAGGATTAAATAGATTAAGAAATTTTGAGTAGGTAGTTTTTGTGTATAACGAGTTGAAAAACACAGACATAGCCGTAGCTATGGCGCGTATTTTAAACGAAGTTAGGCACAAAAAATATTAGTCATAATTCTGAATCTATTAGATCGTTGTTCCTAAGACACTATGCTTCATCTTTTTCCATCACTCTTCGTTAAAAAGCCCAGAGAACTCCAACTTTTCATAGATCGTTTTTTATTTTTTATTAGAAACCGTTTATAAAAAATTATATCTACGGAGCATATTTTGATTCCGAAAAACCGCTCCTTAACCCGTAATCATCGGCCAAAGGTATTCGACGCATAACATATACAGGGCAACACCAACGATAATTTCAGCGATAAAAATGAGTGCGCTACTTTTTTTCTTTTTATTTTCTATCATGGTTATTGTCTTCTATTTAAATTGGACACTCATCATAAAGAACTTTTAATAATACTAAAACGTTCCATCCAACTGGAAACTTAAATAATGTTATTAGTATTTTCATATACCAACGTATTTTCCAAATTTCCCTTATCTATTAAGTAAATTCTTTCTGCACCTCTTCCATCAATTGATTCTGGGCATCCACCATTTTATACTGCAGTATTTTTTTACCAGGTAAATTTATAACAATATGTTCACATCACTCTACTCACCAAACCGCCGCAAATCCTCACTCTTAAAATCCCATTCCGGCGTCAAAATATCGCCCTCTGTCAATTCATACCAGGGACTGATCTGTTCATCCATCCGATTGGTTAATAGTTGAATCTCCTGTGCTGGCATATAACTTTGCGCCAGTAAATAAACACTTTTTCCTGTTTTAAGATTCGTTGCTTGATCTATGATGATGACCGCGTGTCCCGGATGACCGCCCTGGATCAGGATGTCTCCGATAACTGCATCTTCAATTTTAACGGAAATTAATTCCTTTTCGAGCGACGCGGTTCCAGCGTACATAAATATGATTTCCATATAATTCCAAAAATCCTCGTAGGAATTTGAAGGACTTTTTTTATGAACCCAGCTTGTTTTATTTCCATTCAGCTTAATTCGATTTCCTTTTATCCATTCAGTATAATTAACGCGGAATCCATTGGTAAAATTAAAATGTATCTGGTCGTATTCTTTTTGCTTCCAAAGATATTCCGCTTTGAGTCGCATGATGGCGTCGGCACATTGATGTAAATTTTTGGTACCGATTTGCAAATCTACTACCGCTTCGTATACATTGTGATTTGGTTTAGTTGCTCCGTTGTGATAAAGCACTTCTGATCCTGCAGGTTTTAGTGTTAGGGTACGGAGATAGTGCGCAAAAGAGTTGTTAGACAGCTCTGTGCGTTGGTAATCGGAGGGCGGGTTAAAGCGTTCTTCGATAGTGGTCCCATTTTTTTGGAAAAGATTTTTTGTATTTTTTGTGGGCTCAGATTTATCTAGTTTTGGTTCCGGCTTAGGTGGATCCGACTGGCAGGCCATGAGAAAAATGGATAAGACAATACATATAGATTTCATACTTCTGAATTTAGATTTTTTATGAAAAATACTTACCTATTCAACTTTAAGCGGTTGGTTTTTATTTTAAACTTTTGCTATCCCGATATACATCATAAAATATCATAACCGCAATCGTCGTCCATATAATCAAATATACCGGTCCAGAAACTTCCATACCTAAAAAATCCGCATCGCAAGAAATACACTTTATTACTTTATAAATGATATTCATCAGTGCTAAGACACCCACAAAAATGTTAAAAGCTTTTTTCATAATTAATAATTTCAATGAAGGTTATTAAAATATTCTACTGTTCATCAATTGCCTTTTTAAAATCTACTTCAAAAGTCTTCTGGTCTTTACCTTGCGCTCCCAGGCTGACCGTTCCTTCATAAAGTCCACCTGTACCTAATACCACATTTTTTAAAATCAATGTACAATAGCCTGTAAAATAAAATTCAATATTATATATTCCTGGATCACTAGTCATTTTTAGAGTACCATCTATATCCGACGCGGCACCCACCAAATAATTATCATCTCCTGGATTTTTGATGACTGCCGTTGCCCCTATTCCTGGCTGTTCTTTACAATCATTTGCTGGATTGAGAAGCACTACTTTAAAATCTACAATAGCAATTACCGTGTCCATCATTCCAACCCATTCAAATCGCTTTAACTCACTTTCCATTCCGGGACCGTCGGGTAAGGAATATCCCAATGCACAAACACCTAAGGGTTTTCGGCAGGAAAATACTGCGAGAGATAACAAAATAATGGATATTGGTAGGAATAATTTCATAATATCTCTAATAACTTATATGAATTAGGAGTTAAAATCCAGAAGGCTAAAATAGCGTTTATGTATTAAAATGCTCAATAGGTATTTATAATACTATTCCTATTACCTAAAAATAACAAATATCCCCCAATTAACAAAATTACTCTTTCCGCCCCATCCGTACCGACAACACCAACATCACCCCCAACAACGACAACGTAAACAACATCGCCAACCTTAATCCAAATGCATCCGCCAAAAATCCCAGCGTCGGAGGCCCCACAAAAAATCCAGCATACCCTACCGTTGTCGCCATCGCGATTCCAACCGAAGGTGCTACGCCCGGTGTGTTTCCCGAGGCAGAATATACAATCGGTGCAATCGAAGCCAATCCCAATCCCATCAGAAAACTAGCCAGTAAAACTACTTGCCAACTCATCACCGTCAACATCAGCGTCAGACCAAAAATCGCCAAAAAACTACTGTTTCGCAACATCTTGTTTCTCCCCCAACGATTGGTAAAATAATCGCCAAATGATCGTCCGATAAACATCGCCAAACCAAAACTAAAGACGGTCATCGCGCCCATAGATTCTGATTGACCAATAACGTTTTCCATATAGAGCGCTGACCAATCCGCCATCGTTCCTTCGCCTACCATACTACAAAATGCAATCAGTCCCAACGGTAAGATCAACTTATTTGGCAAAATAAAACCGGGCTGACCTTTTCCCGCTTCGCGTTCTTCGGACAGGGCATCGATCAGATAAGCGCTAGCAATTCCCACGAGCACCAAACTAAAAACACCGACATACAAAAAATGAGCAGATAGTGTCAAGCCGGTCTTTGTGAACAATCCTCCAGCTACCGCACCTCCGGCCATTCCCGCACTAAAAACCGCATGAAACGAAGACATGATCGGTCGGTCGTAGGCCCGTTCCACGTACACAGCTTGCCCGTTCATCGCCACATCCATACTTCCCGCCGCGAATCCATAAATAAAAAAGGCGATTCCTGCCACGTAGATATTTGGCATCACCGCCAGTATTGGCAACGCAACACACATCAATGCCCCCGCAAACACCGACACCCGATGACTGCCAAAACGGGAAATCACGCCGCTCGAAAATGGCATCGCGGTCATCGCTCCCGCCGCAATACAAAACAACATCAACCCCAACGTACTATTACTTACCGCAAAGTATTCCTTGACCGCCGGTATCCGCGCCGTCCAGTTGCCCAATAAAAATCCGTTGACCAGGAAGTAGGCGCAAACGGCAATTCGAGTATTTTTCAATAGCTATTTTTTACAATTTAGGAATTAGAATGTAAATTATAATTAGAATATTCCCTTTATCGCGAAACAACAAGTGCGCTCCATTCTAATTCAAAAAGGGTTTCACCGGCGCGCAAGATAACCATTCTCACTACATCAGCAAAACCCTTTTAATTAATTTAAGTTCCTAAAAAATCAGCTTAGGAATGGTACATAAATAAATTGATAAAACACTATATTTAACCCTTTGCGAATTAATCCATAGACGTTAAAAGAACTAAATAACCAATTAACAATCATAACAGATAAGAAAAAAATTAACAATTTAAATACATACTAATTTAGTACCCAAACCACTCGCTAACCAGCCTCTTCCCTACTCCGCCGTCACCGATATCCGTATCCCCTCCGAATGACTCGTAAACTCCGGCGCGTACATACACTGAATCGTCGTGATTCCATTCGAGAAATCTCCCGCGTGAAAGACCCGGACCGGATATTCAAAAACGTGCGTTCCTTTCGGTAACCAGCCAAAGAAAAAATTGGTCGAGACGTCCTTGGTACTTTCGTAATAACTCAAACCACCTTGATATTTCCGCTGACTCAAAACATTAATCGGCTCCAGACCACTCGCCCGCATGTCCTTCATATGAACGTATTCCATCGGACGATCAACACGCAGTTCTATGCGAACTTTCAACAAATCACCAGGTACTAATTTGGTACTTTCCGTTACCGGAATCAGCTCCGGACCACGATCGGTATTAACTTGTTTAAACATTGCCTTTTTTAATTCCAAGGGTGCTTCTTCAAAAGTCTTGATCTGATCCAGGTCTTCAAAATATTGCCAGTACATCGCCCCCCAGGCCACGTTGGCATTGGGATTGTTGATCGTAATTTTACCCATTTTCGGGGTAATCTCATCGGCCTTCCAGGTAGTTTTAAAATAACCTGATCCCGCTTCTTTTTTGATATTTGACTGGTCAAATTTCTTACCACCGATCTTAATCTCTACGGGTTGATCTTCTAATAACCAATTGGCACCACTACTCAATAAAGCATATACGGCAGCAGCCGTTGCCTTGGTTGTTTTCCAGTGTGTCGTCTGCTTGGTTTTCAGCAACCATACTTTTAGATCATCCACCGTTTGCTCGTCTTTGCCTATTTCGGCGAAAGCCTCAATTAACAAGGATTGTGTTTCAACAGGTAGTTGATACCAATAATAACCAAAGGTTGTTTTCCAGTACATGCCCATCTCATCATTCTTAACTGCGCGCTCTTTTAACGAAGCCAGAATCTTGGTCGGAGCGGCAGAACGATCCGCCCGGTGCAACGCCAATGCCAACATTCCTTGCTCGTAATTATTTTTGGACAACCAGTATTTATCCGCTTGATCATAATAGTAATTCATAATTTCCTGAACTTCTTTGGACACTTTCTTTTCTGGAAAAAATGATCGCATATACAAATACTGAATCTGAATAGACGCAAGGTGATCGTCTTCCATCTTCCCTTTTTTGGTTTTTACGCTTTGCTCTAATTCCCGATATATTTTTACAAATTCTCGATCCGCGTATGGAATAGCCCGACGTTTTATCTTTATTAATTTAGGATTACTGGAAATTTCTTTCACACCTAACTTATCCAAATGACCAAGACCTTCCAAAATATTTTGGGTAATATAACGATTCCCACCTCCACCGGGCATCCAGGAAAAACTTCCATCACTACCCTGCCGCTGCTCCAGTTGACCAATCGCTTTCGCTTGTTCATTGGCCATTTTATTTAGGTCAAATAATAATCCCACATTTCGCGTCTGCTCTTCTTCGCTGATCGCAGCCAGTACCCAGGGAGTCTCTTCCAGTAAAGCAGATTTCAGTTCCTGATTTTTACGCAGGTTGCTATCCATCGCATCCGTTCCTTTCCATTGATCAAAAATTCGTTTTACTTTAGGATGAGAATTGGCCACCGACGAAGCCAGACTATTAGCATAAAAACGATTAAAAATTTGTTCGGTACAATCGTACGGGTATTCCATCAAATACGGCAATGCTTTCACCGCGTACCAAGCTGGATTACTCGTAAATTCCAGGGTCATTTTATGATGCGCCAGTGTATTGGATTGTCCCGCTTTAGAAAGTGCTTCGAATGTAAAATCTTTTTTCGAATTCCCTCTGATCGGTAATGGCTTGGCTTCGGTCACCAACATCCGATTGGTTACTACGGGAATGGTGCTTTCCTCTCCATCAGCATATTGTCCTGCGCGAGCAATTACGCGATGCGTTAATGCGGTGGCCTGTCCGTAAGGAATTTTTAACTTCCAACGCAAGGCAGCAGATTGTCCCGCCGGAGCAGAAAAATTAGTTGGCTTATCCTTATTTTCAAACAATGCATCTACAGGTTTCATCGTCAAGGCATCAAAGAGTTTTAACTCGGCCTCTCCCGTTAGTGGATTTTCCGTAAGGTTATTGACCTTGGCGGTAAAAAATAACGCGTCGCCTTCTCGAACAAAACGGGGGGCATTGGGTACCACCATCAATTCCTTTTGGGTCACTACCGAATTATTGGTCAAGCCAAATTTTAAATCTTTGGTGTGCGCCATTCCCAAAAACTTCCATCGGGTCAACGCTTCGTTCATCGTAAATTTTATAATCACATTCCCTTCTTCGTCCGTCCGTAAGTCAGGAAAAAAGAAAACAGTTTCATTAAGGTTGGTACGGACTTTTACGGGCGCCTCTGAAGTTTCACTTTCATTCCCGCTAGCAACAACAGGTGGCTCACCGTTACGTGGTGGCTCTACCTCAATATCTGACGCTACCGCCACGGACTCATCCGAAAGGTTTGCCTTAGATTCTTCCATTACTGCACCGCTATCCATCTCCGGTGCCGCGCTCATCATTATTTGTCCATCCATACTTTTAGACCTTCTATGAATCGCCGACGGATAAGTTCGATAATAGTTTTGTGCAAAACCAAACCATTCTAAAACAGGATATATACGTTCTAGATAATTGTTTTTTGGATTCCAGTTTTCCTGGTACAGCTGACTGTAATCAGCCCGATAGCCTTGCATCTGCCAGCGCATCCGACTGTAGTTATTTGGAAAAATATTGTAGTAAAATCCATGAGAAGCAAATTCATCCAACGAAGCATCATACAAGGTAGCTACCATCTCAGCGGCTAATTTTTCCTTTTTAGGTCCACTGATTTTGATCTGCCATTCCTCTTCTTGTCCGGGTTTTAATTTGTCCCGATAACTTAGATATTCAAACGTAAGCTCTTTGTTAGACCACGGCACTCGTATCGTTTTAGAATTACTTTGACTTCTAAAATTTTTGGCAAAACTATAATGGTAGAAAATATTTCCCCGGTGCTTTTCTTCAATTTTTATTTTCTCCGTTTGTAAACGATCAAGGTCTAGCCATTTTTGGGTAACCATTTTTCCATCCACCTCTACTTCAAAAAATATTTTTTGTTCCGGGTAGCTAGAGGCAAAATGTAAACTTGCTGTTTCTCCAGGCTCGTAAGCGGCCTTTTCTATTTGGTGGAATAGTTGTTCACCGCCAATAACAGGGTTGTTTTTCAGATCATAGACAGAGATAAATTTCTCCAATTCCACGGGTGTTCCGTAACGGTCTTCGGTGGTTAATCGCACACGATACCAACCAACGGGTAAGGACTGATTTAATAAAACGGTTGTGTTTTTTTCTGTATCAAAATTGATAGAAATCGGTTGACCGTTTGTTTTCCAGTTAGGCTTCTCGTTTTCATCCTTATAGGCATAATGTGGAAAGGTTGTTTTAAATTCGCCTTCCTTCAATATATAAGTATCCGGTTTTTTCCAGAATCGTTTTACCAATAGATTTTCGGGGGCGGAAATTCCCTGAATTTCTATTTTTCCTTTGGCCGCCGCAAAACTACCGCTTAGGTTTTTACTAGAAATATCAATTGACTTCAAACTGTCCCGACTGATGCTTGCAGGCAAATCCATTTGTACCGACAAAGCAATTGAACCTACCCGTACGGTACTGCTACCACTACGTGTTTCTCCAGTAATGTCGACAACATCTGCACTAATTTCGTAAGAGAACTCCGGTTTGTTTTCCAAATCAATTGACGCATCGGGCGTAGCATTAAAGACAATGGTAAATTTCCCTTCGGCATCCGTTTCGGTCGTTCCGTTGATGATTTCCATGGCGTTGTTTCCGACGCTCGGATAGGGACGATAGTAACCACGAAAATAGCTTGGCCAGTAAGGGTATCTAGCGCGACGTGTCACCCGGTAATTGACCGTTGCACCGTCAACATTGTTGCCAGCAAATGCTTTGGCATTTCCAGTGATGGTTACTTCTTCGTTGAGTCGATACGCCTTTTCTACCGGATCAAAACTGACTTCAAATTTTGGTCGCTTGTATTCTTCCACCCGAATCGCTGTTCGCCCGTTGACCTTATTCGCTACAATACTCATTCTACCTAACAATCCAGAACTCGGTGCCGTAAAGTTACCGTTAAAGGTTCCAAACTCGTTGGTAGTAAAGGTTTTAGTAGTGACAATCTGATTGTTCACATCGTAGAAAATAACTTCCGTTTTTTCGTTGGGGCGAATAGTCGGCATATCCTCGGTATCTTTATAAACCACGATGCCTTTAAAATAAATAGTTTGACCAGGTCGGTAAATCGCACGATCAGTAAAGAAGGTTGTGTGATAATACCCTTGATTCCGATTTCGGTCGTTGCGAATGTACAGACGATCATTTAGATTTAGTTCGTCTTCTCCTTTTTTGATGGTATACGTTACCTGTGAACCACCAGCAAAACTGGCGGCCACCTTTCCATTTTGATCGGTGATAGATTGTGATTGGCGCGTCTCGTTCTTTCGGCTGGTACGGTTGTAAAGCTGGATGCTAAAGTTCACTTCTGCTTCCGCAACCGGATGGCCAGTGTCCCGATCGTAAACGATCACTTCCGCGTTTTCCTCTTTTCCCCGGGACCAGGACCCCAGATTAGAGATAAAGGTTTCGGAGAGTATCACTGCTTCTTTATCGATGGTGAAATTCGGACTCGTTCCCATCATTAGTACATAGCGGCCCAGTGGCAACGGCTTGATCTTTAGCTCCGCCTGGTGTGCTCGGTAATCTCCCGGGTTTGGTAAAATCTGATCCCAGGATTGTACCGTTTTTTGTTGGTTATAAATATCGATTTGCTCCAGTCGATTTTTTCTACTCAACAATTCTCGTAAGCCCACTGTCAGTGGAATCGCTTTAAAATACACTTTATCAATATTTTTATAAGTGATCAAAGTCAGGATCGGTTGATTCGCTCCGTTGACCAGTTCAACCTGCTGATTAAGGCTTTTTTCTTCAATGGATAACAAGAGGTTTTTACAATCTGAAACTTCTGGTGCATCCGGAAATAACTCGATGGCCTTTTGACAAAGTTCACGCGCTTTAATAATTGCTAGCCGATCTTCTTCCGATCCTCCCGGCTGATACCTTAACCCTTCGCTATTATATTGTTCCGCGAGTTTATGGTAAGCCAGTACGACCATTTTTTGCTTCGGATATTTATCAATTATTTTTTGAAGCGAAGCTTTATATAGTGCCGATTTGTTTTCGAGTACCGCATTGGTATTGACGAAAGCGATTCGCTTTAAAGTGACATCAATCAGTGCAGGAATGTTTTTCAATTTCAAATGGTGAGCGGTTAATTCCTGTAGCAGCTGGATCGTTTTTAACTTCGCAGAACTGGTATCTTTTGTTTCGGGCTTGTATTTTAGAAAATCACTATTCTCTCCGATTGCTGAGGGTTCGGTGATGTAAAATTTATAGGCAGGTTCGGTCAGGTTATTTTGCTCATTAGAGAAGAAGTCGATAGCGTGATTGGCTAAAATATCGTACAAAGTCGGACGAAGCGCCTCGGTATTTTTTCCTTCGGTCAAAATAGCAGAAAAGTCTTTTGACTTTATCAACTTCGTTTTGTCATTTTCTACTGAAGCGAGCATCAGCATACGGGATTTTTGGAGAATTTGGTTGGGGGACCAGGCAGTGAAATCTCCGGTCGGTTCGGCCGTACTCGTTCGATCCCGGAAACGCCAGCGGTTTTGATTCAAATAATTGTTATAAGCTTGTCCCAGATAAGATTGAAAAATTGGCCGCATCGGAAAGCTACTGGTTTTCAGTTCTTCTTCCATCAACTGGATCGCTTTACTTTGACCTTCCTCCTGAAGTTCTCCGGTAAATCTTCCAAGGTACAAAACCGTCTTAACAATCTGCGGAGGATTGTTGTCATTTTTAGCGCGTTGGTAAAGGGATTCCACTTCCTTCATTGCCGACTCAGGCAAACCCTGCTGAACCAAGGAGTCAATCTTTTTCCATTCAGCAGAATAGTCATCGTTCATTACCGGTATCATAGGGTTGGTGGGTTTGGTTAGAAATCCTGAAATAAAAAAAACAAGAATAATCAGGCTCGTTATCGAGGTGGTTGCAAGCAATAGTTTTTTCATGACGATTTTGTTTAGGTCCCTTTCTGTAAAAGATAGATCAGGACTAGTTTTGGTTTTTTGATTTATCTAAACAGGTTGATAAAATAGTTTAGTCATACTTAAGATGGTGATAATAGACCTTTAGGTTGGCTAAAATACGAATTTAACGGGATTTTAACAGCTTGAAAATGAGGGTTTTCTGAGCTAAAATGGCGGTTGAGATGGTAAGGAGTGGCTGGTGACTGGGTGAGTGAGACTTTTGAATTGGAGAGTGTCTTTTCTTGGGAGTTTTATGATTTAAGGCTTTATTGAAGAGCTTTACCGGCGAGGCTGCTCTAAGGGATGAGGAATTAGCTGGCGTAGGTACGGAGCCGAACCCTATTATTTAGTAAAATTCTATTTTTAATAAAAAAACGGGGGACCTGCGCATTGCGTTTAAAGGGCTTTTGACGAAAGTCAGAGGAAGTTTTTACTTAACTTTATCCAGATAGTTAGTGGTATCTATATGGCAAATTTTACCTGTTTATAAATAGATGGAAAAGTGACTTATTTGAAGCATTCCAACAAAATTCTCACCACCAAATCGTCTCGCCAGGGAGGACCCGGCAGCATATTTGTCCGTTCCAGATCATTGGTAATTATTCCAAATAAAACGGGGGTCTTGTATAGTTTTTCGGGGTAGCGGGTATAGCCATCGGTAAGTACAACCACTATGTCAGGGATCGGTTTCAGGTCTAGCGCTGCTTCGATTCCCCGGATCATATTTGTCCCGCCACCACCGGGCATTGACGTTATTTGACGGAGGTCCGTGGAGCGCGTGAGCAGGATTGGCGAGTAGGCTTTAGCATCACACGGAATAATCGTAACCGGAGTGTTAAAAACTTCTAAAATGCCGCAGACTTCGGAGAGAATCCGGGTTAACTGGAGGTCATCGATGGAGCCGGACGTATCTACGACGCAAGCAATCTGTCCCGTCAAGTTTCCGGAAAGCGCCGGCGGAATCAACGGCTGATAAACCGATTGCCGACGACTAGGCCGCGCAAAACTATAGTCGATGCGTGCTCCTACGCTGTGGTTGATGGCTCGGCTGACGCGGTGCCGCAGCACTTTTTTCCAATCTATGACCGGACGTAATTTTCTACCTACCCAGCGTTCCCAACCGGCCGGCAATGTTCCGGCTTTCATGGCATCACTCATCTGTTTGGCGACCGCGACGCGAATTTGCTCGGTCTCAATCTCGTCGAGTTCCTGAGGGTCGGTCTCGCCCAAATCCAGTTCCCAGGGACGTGGTATATTGTGTACACCACTCCCCTCGTCGAGCAACTGGTGGTAAGGAGCGTTGGGGTCTTCCCGTTTTTCGGAACCTGATTGTTTTTCGTCGTCTGATTCTTCTGGATGTTTGTTTTCACCGGAGTGGTCGCCTTCTGATACTTCGGCATCGGACCTTCCTTCGTTCTTATTCATGCCACCATCTCCTGCTGCTGAATCATCGCTTTCCGAATCTGGATTATCGGGATCGTTTGTATTTTCCACGTCACCTGGTTGGTCACCACTTTGTTCGGAAGGGTTATCATCTGATTCTTCTTCATCGCCTTCTTCTCCTTCATCTCCTTTTTCCGAATCGTTAGCATCGTCTTCCGCTCCATCTTTTTGCGCTCCTTCCATTTCCGGATTGTCTGTTTCGGTATCAGGTGCTTCGCTCGCTTCCTCTTCTTTCTTTTTTTCCTCTTCGTCTTTTTGTTGGTCAGCCAGGATTTTATCCATCGCTTTGGCCAATCCTTTCTTTAATTCCTGATCGCTTTTTTTGGTCAGTTCTTTATAGTAGGTCTCCGCTAATTCGCCAGGGTTCATTTTAAAAGTATTTGGATAAATTCCCGGATACAATTTTGGTGCTTCGAGTCCTTCCCAATCGCTGTCATTGATTTCCATATCGGCGGCAATGTTCCAAATATTTGGATCGACGGCTCCTTCGGCAGCGCGTTGGCTGTGCTCCCGCAGGATGTGCGAGATCTCGTGTATCCATAAAAAGCCTATTTGCTGTAAGACTTCCATCTGGGTAGACGATTCAATAATTTTTTGCATCTTGACAGGATTAAAATAGATATTGAGGTGACCGTCAATCGCAGCAACAGGGACTTTTTCAGTGAGCTGAATTTTAGTGGCGAAGAGGGCGGGTGCAAACCAGGGGAGTTGCTCGGCGGCGTAGGCGCGGGCGAAGCGGATTTGGGATTCTATGTTTTCTGAATGCTGGATTACTGAATTTTTCTCGATTATTTAGCGCTTAATTCGCATTATTTATTAAAAAGAACTCCGTCAAAAGGGGAATGTTCATTAGGCTTATACTACTTCTCAAACACCTCAATATACTGTGAAAATACTTCATCAGCAAATAGCTTTTGAATATGCTCGATCATTTTTTCACTGTCTTCGGGACTTTTATCTCCGGCTGCTTCTACTGCATATTCCAGTAATTTTTCCCGGATCACTTTTCGTAAAGATACATAGATTAAATCCCGACGGCCAATTTCAAAAACACTTTCTGTTAACTGGAAAAAGATATGCGTGGCAGGTAGAAAGCTTTTTTTGCTGGTACGACTCATCAATTCCGACCCTAAGGTAGAAAAGAAAATGTACAGTTCGCTATCGTTAAGGCTCGCTAGTTTTACTTTTGCTTTTCCATCCAGTACTTTCTCAGAATCCGGTAATTTCAAGTCTTTTAAAAAACTCAGAAATGGTAACGCGGCTCCTTCCCCAATACATCCTTTCACCAGACTAATACAAGCTTTGGAAGCAGCCTGTTTTTTGGTAGGTGCCTGCCCCAGCAAATCACAACTGGTCAACAGGGTTGCGACAAAATCCCAGGTTCGTGGACTCGCAAAACCGTAAATATCATCTTCCGGACTAGTAGACAAAAGGTTTGGGGTACGCTTTAAAAAGGCACCTACTTTTACTTTCCAGGTTGGCAGTAATTTTGCATGTTCCGTTGCATCAATCTCAGGCAAGGTTGCTTTTTCCCAACCATTCTCCAACGCTTCCAGGTATACTTTTGCCGACATTTCCCAGTTGAGGTGCACAAATCGATTTCGCAGTGGAGGCGATAATTCCCATCCACCTGTAATCATATCCGGGGGATTGGCAGCAGCCACAATTCTTACACCATCTTGCAATGGATGAAACCCTACGCGTCGTTCGAGTACCACCCGCAACAACGCAGCTTGCACGGAAGGAGGCGCAGTCGTCAATTCATCCAAAAAAAGTAAACCATGCCCGTCTTCCGAAAACTGATTGACCCACTCTGGCACGGCGTAACGTACCTGCCCTTCGTGATGAATCGGTAATCCGGAAAAGTCGGTTGGATCGTGAATAGAGGCGATCAGCGTCAGAACCGGAAATTCTTTTGTATGCAGTCCTTCCAAAAAACTGGATTTACCAATCCCTGGTTTCCCCCACAACAGGACGGGAATTCCAATATGCCCTTTTGGCGTTGGGGTCTGCATGGCGATAAGAAGTGCTTCGGCTCCGGTTGGAAAGTTCATGTATTTTTTTTTCCAAAAGTACGAAATGTGGAGGGGTTTTGGGGCGTGAAGTTTTAGGTTTTCTGCGCTACTCACCTCCCAGCCTCCTGAAGGAGTAGCTGCTTCCCGCGCTAGGGTGTTTGTTTGCTTTTTCTTTTTTTCTTGTTTTTGCTTGATAAGCAACTTGGCTCACGGGTGGATTCCCTTTCAGGGGCTAGGGGCGAGCGTGGGGCAGTTGGAAATTACCTTTTAGCAGCGAGCAATCACATTTAACCTTACCCCGCAATTCGATTCCAATTCAATCCTTCAAAAAAACGGACTACATAGTTTTCAAAAGAACGTAATCGTTTCGGACTATCGAAACCGTTGATGACGGAGTGTGCCTTGCTGAGCTGGTTGATACTGGTGATAGTGGTGGGAAGTTCGCGAATCATGACACCGTCGATTGGGTAGGCTTTTGCGAGATCAAAAAATCTGATCCGGTCTGCTTCTCCGATGAGCAACGTTATTTGTTCGGTGGTCAGTCTGGTTTCAAATTTGCCAATCATGGCGACATCTTTGGTACCCCGATAAAGGGCACGACCATCCGAAAATAACCGCAATTCAAATACTGGACAGAACCCCGGACAATCTGTTTTTTGCAAGCTTAATAAAACATGAGGTGCCATCGGCATAATTTCCTTTATAGGCGGAACGGGAATATCTTCTGCTTTTACCTCTTCCGCGTCTTTTCCTCCTTCGATGGCGCGCATATCGTCGTCTGAAATAGCAATTTCTGGTGCGGAAGTAGTAGGTATATTTTTACGTCCACAAGCAGTTAGCAGGATCATTGCAAATAAGAAAAGTGCTGTTTTAGAGGTAAATTGTTTCATAGAAAATTTGTTGCGAAGCGAGGATATTCTCAACCTTTTAAGGAATAAAAATACTACTTCTTTCCTTTCTTCTTCTGTTGCTCCTGCGCCAATTTCTTTTGATCCTCTAATACTTTGGACAAGCGTTCCTGAAAACCACCTTTCTTTTTCGGCTTTTTGTGGTGCTCCGCCAATTCTTTTTCAATCTTCTTTTTATCAATAATAACTTCTTTGGTAACTACGTTTTGACCAATATTCAGTACATTACTAAAGAACAAATAACAACTTAATCCCGAAGCGAAATTATTAAAGAAAAACAGGAACATCACTGGCATCAGGTATTGCATATATTTCATCATCGGATTGTTCGCCATCGCGCCCATGTCCATACTCTTTGAGTTGTACCAAGTATAAATTACCGTCGTGAATGCCCATAACAGGGTAAACATCGAAACGTGTGATCCGTAAAATGGAATTTCAAAAGGCAAATATGCGAATACATCGTAGCTTGACAAATCCGTTGCCCATAAAAAGGAGGCTTGTCTGAACTCAATAGAAGCTGGAAAAAATCGGTATAAGGCAATCCAGATCGGCATCTGAAGCAGGACGGGAAAACAACCACCCATCGGATTGACGCCATATTCTCGATACAATTTCATGGTTTCCATCTGCTGCTTCTGTGGATCATCGCCTACCTTTGCTTTCGCCGCTTCAATCTTGGGTTTTAGTACCTGCGTCTTGGATTGAGAATACAACATTTTATACGTCAGTGGATACAATACAAGTTTGATGATTAGGGTCAACAAGAAAATTACCAAACCAGCACTCGCAATCCATCCGTTCAGAACGTTAAATAAAGGTCGGATAATCCAACGGTTAACGGTTCCAAAAATACTACGACCGTAAGGAATAATATCTTCCAATTCCATATCGTATGCCGCTAGTCGGTTAAACTCGTTTGGCCCTACGTATAGCTTCATATTGATGGGTTGTCCGTTGACCGGAATATCAATTTTAGAAGTAATTTTTTTAAGATCCGGTCCGTCTTCAGGCAACATCTCCGTGCTGACGGTGGTCTTCCCGAAGTAGGTATCTGCAATCAGCGAGCTATTGAAAAACTGGTTGACGTGTGACACCCATTTGGTTTTGGATTCTACCGTCTCCTCATCATCACCCGTACAGCTACAATAGTCCGCAGTTTCATCGGCTTCCTTAAAATAGACCGAACTAAAATTCTGTTCGTAACTGGTATTTCTCTCCAGACGATCCAGATAATTTACCCAATGGAGCGGAACAGATGGTGCGTTGACACCCTGAAAATTTACCTGATAATCAATATTATAAGAACTATCGACAATCGTATAAGATTGCTCAATCGTCTGTCCGTTGCCACCACGTGCGGCAAATTTGATGGTATTTCCATTAAGGGTTGGCGTAAAAAATAAATCATTGGTGCTGACCGTTCCTCCGGCAGAACCCGCTACGGGTAAAACGTACTCGAAGCGATTTTTCTCATCTTCCAGCAACAATAATTCTTCTTTGACCTCCTCTTTTTCTTCGGTCAATCTTAGCTTATAGTAATCCTTGACCAGGACCTGCTTAATTCTACCTCCACGGTTGGTAAACGTAATTTTAAAGCGGTCGTTCTCCAGCATAGCGGTTTGTTCGGTGCCATTAGCCTGGTCGGCAAAAGACCCAAATTTCTGGTTCCGGCGCACAGCCAGAATAGAGTCGGTCGTCGTGGAATCTGCTCCGGGCACCAACATTGGGTCGGTGGTTACATCCCCCAATCGAGCGATACTATCGGCCCGAACCTGTACCATGGCAATCGAATCCTGCGTCGCCTGCATGGCATCCATTTCAGCTTGAGAAGGCGCATTATATTGCACCCACACGTAAAACAAAATAAAGATCAGGGTTATTCCTATTAGATTATTCTTTTCCATTACTGCTACTTATTGAGACCCGGACCAATTTGCTGACGGGTTATGCTATTTTTTTAGTATGTTTAAGGATTGACAGGTATCAACCTCTAAAAGAGAGACAAAAATACGCTTTTGTTGACGTTATCCCACCATCTATGCCCGATAATTACCAGAATATAGACGAGTCACTGCTGAAAGCCTACCAACAGACGAGTTTTCGACTTTTGGATAGTCATATTCACATCAAAATCAATGCTTTAAATCCCGATTTAGACAGTTTTTTGATTGATAATAATGCTTTTCGTTGGGTCTACCTCTCGGCAGATAATCCGCAATCCAGCCTTGTTTCTCCCGCTGAAAACAAGGCGAATCGCGAAAGATTTTTGCAGTACTGCAAAGAAAATAAATTTCGCTACTGGCCGGGTCGTGCTACACCTGCTTCGGGTGATTGGCCGGCAGAAGAAAATCTCTTGTTACTGGATGTGGATAAACACCGTGGCGATCTGCTGGCGATAGAGTTTGACCAAAAGGGTTATTTATATGGTCGGGTAAACGGAAAGGCGTATCTGCAGATTAGTGCTTCACCAACGAAGCAGGGCTTTTAATTTTTTTATTTTAGAAAGGCACTTCTATCGCGGTGCGGAAATTTCCTTTTTTTTCATTTGATAGTGGTTTTACTAAATAATAGAAGGTGTGGCGCTTATGCGCTGTCCGGTGAATTGGTCTCTTGCTATGCCATGTGAAAGGAAGGGAAATGACAGAGATTATTTAAAATCAAACAAAACCGTAATTCAACGGTTATAGCGAGTGCCAAAGCACAAGTTTGACTTTACTATTTTTATTAAACAGTAGATATTTACATGTAAGTATTTTACTTTTTATAGTTCATTTTTTTGCAGAAAAAAAACGAAACCCCGCCTGACTGACATCAGTCGGGCAGGAAAAAATCTGCCGCCTGTCGCATTTTTCCCTGTCTGACTGGTCATCCAGGCAGGGAATTC
>Ga0209831_1001285_pt1 | contig 23559 bp, 22 predicted proteins | sample Maine_Asex4_meta_FD_187451 | JGI IMG/M metagenome (GOLD analysis project Ga0209831, IMG submission 187451) | Marine algal microbial communities from Maine, USA - Maine_Asex4_metaG (SPAdes) (version 2) | ecosystem: Host-associated > Algae > Red algae > Unclassified | place: Maine, USA | collected... | reverse complement strand
CGCACCGGCGCGCCGGATCAAGCCACCGCCGGCCCGACACCCGTGCGACGGCACGCGTTTCGGAAACTCCGAGACCCAGGCCGCCGACCTCCGTACCATCGACCCGTTCCCGCCGGAGTCCGGCCATGACCGCCGTCGCCACCCGACCCTCGCTCGCCACCTATCTCGACCGGCGCATGCCGCGCATCCTGCTGCTCGGCGCCATCTCGGGCTTCCCGTGGGTGCTGATCGGCAGCGCGCTGTCGCTGTGGATCAAGGACGATGGCCTGAGCCGCAGCACGATCGGCTGGGCCGGGCTGATCTTCTCGGTGTACGCGATCAACTTCTGCTGGGCACCGCTGATCGACCGGGTGCGCATTCCCTGGCTGACCGAACGGGTCGGGCAGCGCAAGGCGTGGATCCTGACGCTGCAGGGCGTGATCCTGGTGATGCTGCTGAGCTGGAGCACGCTGTCCCCGGCCGACAGCCTGGGGCTGGTCATCGGTGTCGGGCTGGTGATCGCCATCGCCTCCGCCTCGCAGGACATCACCGTCGATGCGTTGCGCATCGAGCAGGTCGGCCGCGGCGAGTCGGCGGCGATGGCGGCGGGTGCTGCCGTGGCGGTGATCGGCTGGTGGACCGGCTACAAGCTCGGCGGGCTGTTCGCGCTGCTGCTCGACGGGGCGCTGGAGCAGCGCGGCATCGCCAACCACTGGCAGCTCACCTTCCTGGCCCTGGCGGTGCTGGTGGTGGGCATGAACGCGCTGCTGCTGCTGATCCCGGAGGCGCCCTGGCGCGAACGGCGCGATCGCCAGCTCGAGGACGAGCGGCGCATCGTGGCCTCGGTGGGCACGCCATCGCGGCGCGGCGGCACGCCACCGCCGGACCCGCACCCGACCGTCCGTGAACGGAGTCCGGCAGGCGTGCGCGCAGCCGCCTGGTTCGCCAGCACGATAGCGTCGCCCATCGCGAGCTTCTTTCGCCGGAACGGCATGTCGCTCGCCATCGCCATCCTGGCCTTCGTGTTCCTGTTCAAGATCGGCGAGGCATTCGTGGGCAGGATGTCTATCGTGTTCTACGACGACATCGGCTTCTCGAAGTCCGACATCGCCCTGTACTCCAAGGGGCTCGGCTGGATCACCACCATCGTGTTCACGCTGGTCGGTGGCTGGTTCGCGATCACGCGCGGCGTGGTGACCGCCCTGGTGGTGGCGGGCATCGCCATGGCGAGCACCAACCTGCTGTTCTCGTTCCTGGCCTGGCAGGACACGCCCTCGACCTGGCTGTTCGCACTGGCGGTGATCGTGGACGATGCCACCGCGGCGATCGCCACGGTGGTGTTCGTCACGTTCATCTCCCTGATGGTCGATCGCACCTACACCGCCACCCAGTACGCTTTGCTGGCATCGATCGGTACCGCCGGGCGCACCACGATCGCCGCCTCCTCCGGGGCGCTGGTCGACGGGCTGGACGGTGACTGGGGCCTGTTCTTCATCCTGACGGCCTTCATGGTCGTCCCCTCGCTGCTGTTGCTGGCGTACCTGCGCACGCGACTGCCCGTGCGGCACGCGCTCCCCGACGGGCCGGAGCGCTACGGCCCGCCCGGGGCGAGCGCCCGGCGGTAGGCTTCCGCTTCCCAGTGGAGCAGCTCGTGCTCCTCGCCCGCACCGAGCACGCGCAGCGCGTCCCGACCGGGCAGCCGGCTCGCGACATCGGCCAGACAGCGCAACAGCGCCAGCGTGCCCGCGGAGGCGTCCGTGCGCACCAGCACGCCCAGCCCCCGGACCAGGATGGCGGGCGGGGGCGCCGCGTCCGGATCCCTGGCCCGGACCCGTTCGAGCACCGCCTCCACGGACTCGTTCCCCTGCGCCACCACCGTGCCCGCCCCCAGGAAGATGACGTGGTCCGGGTAGAGCGAGACGCCGTCCACGCAGGCGAGCGCGACCGGATCGAGCGCCACGTCGTGGCAACGTTCGTCCGCGGGAGGCGCGTACCCGGCATCGCCTGCCAGCGCCCGAAGCCGGTCCGGTGCCGCGCGCCGGTCCGGCCGGCGCGGCACGATGGCGAGGCGGGCCGGCACCTCGGCCAGCAACGCGGCGGCCGCGTCGACCGTGTCGGCCGCGATCACCAGCCCGTGGTTGCCGAGCACCAGCACGTCGCAGCCGCGACCGTGCCGGGCGACGATCTCGCGCGCCAGCGGCAGGCCCGGGCGCGCGTACGGCACCCAGCACCAGCGAAGCCCGTCGAGGCGGGGCGCGAGCGAGGCTTCGGCATCCACCAGGACCGCGTGCGCGATCGTCTCGACGCAGTGCACGTGCACCACGATGCGCCGTGTCACGAGCGCGTGCACCGTGGTCTCGATCGAGGGGCGCAGACCGCTCGGGTTGGCCTCGTCCACGACGAACGCCGTGGCCTTCTCCGCCGCCGGATCACCGCGCTCGAACGCCTCCAGCAGCGGCGCGAGCGCAACCGGCACCAGGATGTCGTCGGTACCGGCGTGCGCGAGCCAGGTGCCCGAGGCCTTGATCCACAGCGTGCCGTCGAGCTTCACGGAGGTGTTGCCGCCGGGACCCTGGACCAGGGCCGGGTCGGCGCCGACCCGGCACGACAGCGCCAGCAGCCGTGCCCGTTCCGGGTCGGCGTGCAGCGCGCGCCCGAGCGGGTGCGACCCGGCAGGGCTCGGTGCATGCTCGCGCGGGGTGGGGTGTCGTGGCATGGCGGTGTTTCTCTCGTGCCGGTTCAGCAGGGGTTCGACGGCGGTTCGCCGGCCAGGTGACGGCGCACCTCCTCGGCGACCTTCTCCGCCGCGACCCGCACGGTGGTGAGCGAGGCGCCCGCGATGTGCGGCGTGAGCGTCACGTTCGGCAGGCGCAGCAACGGCGAGTCCGCCGGCACCGGCTCCTCGGCGAAGGTCTCCAGCATCGCGCCGCCCAGCTGCCCCGAGACCAGCGCGTCGTGCAGCGCGGCGTAGTCGACCATGGGCCCGCGGGCGGTGTTGACGAAGATCGCTCCGGGACGCATGCGCGCGAACGTGGCGGCGTTCATGAAACCGCGCGTCTCGTCGGTCACGCGCGCGTGCAGCGTGACGATGTGGCAGGCCGCGAGCAGCTCGTCGAGCGACACCGCCTCGGCACCCGCTGCCCGATGCGTCTCCGACAGCGTCGCGTAGGGGTCGCTCACCAGCACGCGCGAGCCGAACGCGAGCAGGAGCGGTACCAGACGCCGGCCGATCTCGCCGTAGCCGATGACACCGACCGTCTGGCGTGACAGTTCGTCGCGCTGCATGTCCTCGCGATACAGGTCACCGCGCCAGGTACCGTCGCGCAGCGCTGCGTGCCCGCGGGCGATGTGCCGCGTCTCGGCGATGATCGCGCCGATGGTGAACTCGACCACCGCCGTGGCGTTCCTGCCCGGTGCGTTGACGAGCTTGACGCCATGCGCACGGGCGGCCGCGGCGTCCACGTTGACCGGGCCACCGCGCGCGACCGCCAGCAGCTCCAGGGACGGCAGGGCGGCGAACATCGACGCCGAGAACGGCGCGGCGTGCGTGACCACGATGCTCGCCCCGCCGACGTGGGCGAGGATGTCGTCGGGACGTCCCTGCAGCTCCAGCAGCCCGTCGGTACCGTCGGCGGCGCAGCCGGCGACCATCGGCTCGTCCGGCCAGTCCAGGTCCAGCATCCGGCAGGTCAGCGCGTCCCCGCACGCGCGGGTCAACGCGTCGGCGAAGCGTGCGGAGCGCATGAACCGATCGCCGACGATGGCCACCTCGACGCTCACCAGCACAGCCTGTCGATGGCGAAATCGGGCACCGCGTCGTGCCGGCGCATCGCTGCCGCGAGTTCGTCGGCGCCGGCGTCGGCATGTATGCCACCGCGCACGAACAGCGTCGCCAGTCCGGCGCTCGCGCCGCCGGCGACATCGTGCTCGAGGCTGTCGCCGATGCACAGCACCCGCCCGGGCGGCGGGTCGTCCACGAGCGCCAGCGCGGCGGCGTAGATTTCGGGGTACGGCTTGCCGTACCACGTGACCGGACCGCCCAGCTCCCGGTAGAGCCCGGCGATGTGCCCGGCGCCGAAGCGCCGCCCGCCCGGGGTCAGCATCCAGCGGTCAGGGTTGGTGCACAGGCACCTCGTGCCCCGTCGGGCGGCGGGTGCGAGCAATGCACGGAAGTGGGCCTCGTCGTGCACGTCCGCGGTGCTGCCGGCGATCAGCACCACATCGGCCAGCTCGGCATCGTCCACCAGCTCGATGTCCAGCCCGTCGACCGCCGACACGTCGCCGTCCCGGGCCAGCAGCAGGCAGCGCGCGCGCGGGCCGGCGCCACGTTCGCGGGCGCGCGCACCGATGGCCTTCCACGCCAGCTCGCCGGAGGAGAGCACACGCTCGTACAGCGAAGCGCTCACGCCAAGGCGCGACAGGCGGTCCGCGTTCGGAGCGGCCCGCTTGCCGGAGTTGGACAGCACGAGGGTGCGCACGCCCGCGTCGCGCAACCCGCGCAGCGCCTCGACGGCACCCGGGTAGGGGCGCACGCCATCGTGGAGCACGCCGAACTGATCGGCCAGCACGACGTCGAACCGCGCCGCGATCTCGCCGAGACCGTCGATGCGTCGCGGGCGCTCGGGAGAAGCGTCGCGGCTCACGAGGTGTGCGCACCATCGAGGACCGCGCCCGCCGCCCGTGCGCCCTGCAGGGCCAGGCGCGCGCTGCCGAGCGCGGCGCTGTCCGACGGACCGGCCACGAAGGGCACCCCGAGCCTGCGCTGCCGGATCGTCGACCAGACCGGGTTGCCCGCCCCGCCGCCGACGCTCCGGAGCGTGACCAGTGCCGGCGCGCCCAGTTCGGCGAGGCGGGCATAGCCGAGCGCCTCGATCGCGGCGATGCCGTCGAGCAGCCCGTGCAGGAACCGGGTGTCGTCGGCCGGACGCGGGTCGAGTCGGGGTGCCAGGTCCGGATCGTTGATCGGGAAGCGCTCGCCGCGACCCGGCAGCGGGTAGTAGTCGAGACCGCTGGATCGGGTCGGATCGATATCGCCTGACAGCCGCGCCAGCGTCGCGGCGTCGAAGAAGCTCGCCAGCACCCGGCCGCCGGTGTTGGACGCACCGCCCGCCAGCCACAGCTCGCCGAAGCGGTGGCTGTAGATGCCGTACCCGGGATCGAACACCGGCACGCTCGACAGCAGCTTGACGGTCAGCGTCGTGCCGAGCGCCGACACGCCCTCGCCCGGCACCGCCGCCCCAGTGGCGAGAAAGGAGGCGCAGCCGTCGGTGGTACCGGCGACCACGAGCGTGGCCGGATCGAGACCGGTCTCGCGCGCGGCGTCGGCGTGGACCGGGCCGATCGGCGATCCGGGTTCGGCGACCTCGGGCAGCAGTTCGACGCGCGCCCCGGTGGCGCCGATCCAGTCGGGCCAGCGGCGCGCGACCGGATCGTAGCCGCTCTTCAGCGCGTTGTTCTCGTCGCTGCGACCCGGGCACCCGGACAGGCGTGCCGCGATCCAGTCCGCCTCGTGCTGCACGAAGACCGCACCCGGCAGGTGCGACAGGCCGATGATCCTGGCCAGTCCGGAGGTGGCGCCGTGCGCCGCCGAGCGGGCCGGCGCGTGAGCGGCGATGCGCTCGAGCACCGCCGCATCCTCGCAGCGATCGTCGTAGAGCCGTGCCTTGCCCAGCGGTTCGCCACGCGCGCCGGTCGCGATCAGCGTGCCCGAGGTGCCGTCGACGGCAATGGCGGCGATGCGCGCCGGCCCGACCTCGCCCAGCACCTGCCGGAGCACCCGCACCGTGCCGCGCCACCACAGCGCCGGATCGCGGCGCTCGCCACCGAGATCCCGCGTTCGCACCCCCGCCTCGGCGACGGTGCGCAGGGACGCATCGGCCACCACCGCCCGCACGCCCGACGTGCCGAGGTCCACACCGATGACCAGGTCCCTGGCACCCTGGATCGGGGTCGGGGTCGGGGTCGGGGTCGGGGTCACAGTCCCGCACCCGACGGCCGCCCGGCAACCAGCGACGCGGTCACGTTCAACCCGCCCATCCAGCGCTCGAACGCGGCGCGTTCGTCCTCGCTCATGAACAGCAGATGCTTGGTGCGCCGCCACAGCACGTCCTCGGCGGTGCGGGCCCATTCGTGCTCCACCAGCCAGCGCGCCTCGCGTTCGTGGAGTCGGCCGCCGAAGTGACGCCCGAGCCCCTCCATCGAGACCGCGCCCGCCAGCAGCGTGTCGGCCCGGGTGCCGTAGCAACGCGCGTAGTGGCGTGCGAGAGGCTCGGGCAACCACGCGTGCCGCTCGCGAAACTCGCCGAACCAGGCGTCGAAGTCGCCGCCGGGCATGTCGCCACCGGGCAGCGGCGTGGTGCCCGTCCACCGCTTGCCCATCTCCGGAAATCGCTTGCGAAGCCTCTCCAGGCCGTGCTCGGACAGCTTGCGGTAGGTGGTGAGCTTGCCGCCGAACGCCGACAGCAGCGGCGCCTCGGCGGCACCGGACGCGCCGTCACGCTCGCCCGTGTCCAGCTCGAAGGTGTAGTCGCGCGTGACCGCCGAGGCGTTCTTGTCGCTGTCGTCGTCGAACAGCGGCCGCACCCCGGAGTAGGCGTGCAGCACATCGTCCGGGATCAGGCTGGTCTTGAAGTAGCGGTTCATGATGCCGAGCAGGTAGTCGATCTCCGCGGCATCGATGGCGACGTCCTCGGAGGCGCCCGTGTACGGGATGTCGGTGGTGCCGATCAGCGCCAGATCCTCGAACAGCGGGTTGACGAAGATCAGACGCTTGTCGGTGTGCTGCAGCACGTAGCCGTGATCCCCGCTCCACCAGCGCTTCATGATGACGTGACTGCCCTTGACCAGGCGCACGTGCAGCGTCGATGTCGCACCTCGCACCTGCCCGATCACGTGCTCGACCCACGGGCCCGCGGCGTTGACCAGACCACGCGCCCGCCGCACCGTGAGCTCGTCGGTCAGGGTGTCGCGCCAGCTCACGCGCCAGTGCCCGTCGACCCGTTCGGCGCCCTCGAAGCGGGTGCGCGGCAGCACCAGTGCACCGCGCTCGGCGGCGTCCAGCGCGTTGAGCAGCGTGAGCCTGGCATCGTCCACCCACACGTCGTGGTAGCCGAACGCGTGGACGAACCCGTCCGCCACCGGCAGGCCCTCGGGGGCGGTGCGCAGATCGATGGTCCGCGTGCCCGGCAGCCGCTTCCTGCCGCCGAGGTGGTCGTAGAGGAAGAGTCCGAGCCTGATCAGCCAGCGCGGGCGCTGCTCGGGGCTGTGCGGCAGCACCAGCTGCAGCGGCCACGCCAGGTGCGGCGCGATGCCGAGAACGACCTCGCGCTCGATCAGCGCCTCGCGCACCAGCCGGAACTCGTAGTGCTCCAGGTAGCGCAGCCCGCCGTGGATGTACTTGCCCGAACGCGACGAGGTGCCCTCGCCGATGTCGCCCTTCTCCAGCAGCACCACCGACAGCCCGCGCCCGGCCGCGTCCCGCGCCACGCCCGAGCCGTTGATGCCGCCACCGATGACCACCAGGTCGACCATCGGGAGCTCGTCCGGATCGCCGCCCTCGTCCGGCCCGCCGTTCACGCGCCGCACCGTGTTCGCGCTCATGCCCGCTCCTGCCGCTCGCGCAGCGTGGCCAGTGTTCGCCAGGGGCCACCGAGCGATTCGCGCACGTCGCGGTACACCGGAGCGAGCCGCGCGTAGTGCGCCGCCAGCTCCGGGTCGGGAACCACCGGTTCGCCCAGCAGCGGATCGATCCATTCGTCGCTGCAGGCGGACATGTCGGGGTACAGCCCGAGCCCCACGGCGGCGATCATGCAGGCGCCCGCCGCACCCGCCTCGTCGCGCTCGACCACCCGCAGCGGCCGGTCCAGCGCGGCCCCGAGAATGCCGCGCAGCACCGGGGAACGGGCCGCACCACCGCTGATCCGCACCTCGTCCGGCCGCTCGCCCATCGCGTCGTAGCAGTCGCGGGCAGCCAGCCCCAGGGACTCGTAGACCGCGCGCGCCAGGTGCGCGAAGCGGGTGTCCACGTCCAGCCCGGTGAAGCCTGCGCGCGCCGCCGGATCGGTGAACGGGCCCCGCTCGCCGGCGTGCGATAGGTAGGGGTGGTACAGCAGGGTGCCCGGCGGGGCCGACGCCACGGCCGCGTCGAGCCCGGGCAGCAGCGCCGCAGGCGAGGTCTCCACGCCTGCGAAGGCGGCCGTGTCGGCCGCGAGCGCCAGCAGCCAGTCGATGTTCAACGTCGCCGCCATGTTCGACTGCATCTGCGCGAGGCCGCCACCGGGAAAGCACATCGTGTAGCCGCTGCGGGCAGCGTTCGGCACGAACCGCGCGGCGCTTTCGACGCGCCGCATGTGCATGCCGGTCGAGCCGACGATGCTCAGCCCCGGCCCGGTATCGGTGGCGGGCAGACCGCCACCGAGGGCCGAGCAGACGACATCGACGTAGCCGAGCGTGACCGGCAACCCGGCGGGCAGCCCGGTCCGCTTCGCGGCGGCGCGCGTCAGCGGTGCGTGACGCTCGATGCCGTCGACGATAGGCGGCAGCAGCGGGCGCAGCGCGCTCAGCTCCAGCGCATCGATCACCTCGTCCGAGTAGTCGCGCGTGCGCATCGACCCGAACGTGAACACGCCCTCGCTCGGATCGGTCGCCCGCTCGCCGGTCAGACCGAGATACAGGTAGTCCTTGCAGTGGAAGGCGGTCGCCGCGCGTTCCAGCAGCCCGGGGGCGTGGCGGCGCATCCAGTGCAGGTGGGTACGGGTCTGGCACACGTTCACGCCGGTTCCCGTCTCGGCATAGACGCGCTCGTAGCCCGGCAGGGCCTCGATGTCGCGCGCCTGCGCAGCGCTTCGCGCATCGAGCCAGAGCCAACCGCCGTGCACCGGTTCTCCGGCCGCATCCACCAGCCAGGTGCCGTCGCCCTGCCCCGTCACGGCGAGGCCGACGGTGCGCTCGGCCAGGCCGGGGTGCGTACGCAGGAGCTCGGCCACCATGTCGAACGCATCGTCGAGGGTGCGCCGCATGCCCTGCTCGACCCCGCCGTCCGCGACGCGCTCGTACCGGTTCGCCCGCCCGGCCGCACCGAGGGTCCGGCCGGTGGCGGTGAAGGCGACCGCCTTGATGACCGAGGTGCCGGCATCGATGCCGATCAGTACCTCGTCGCTCATGCCAATTCGCGCCCGTGGGCGAGAGCCACACCGGTGTCGGAATCGAACAGGTGAAGCGCGTCCGGCGCCAGGGTCACGTGCACGACGTCGCCGACACGGGCCGCGACACGATCGTGCTCGACCGCCACCAGCGTGGCACCGGCGAAGGCGGTGGCGATGTGGGACTGGTCGCCGAGCCACTGGTTGACCGTGACGCGGGCGGGCGCGCCGCCACCCTCCCCCAGTCGCACCGCGTGCGGGCGGATGCCCAGATGCAGGTGCGACCGCGATTCGAGCAACTGCAGCACCGGCACGCTGAACGCCTCGCGAGCGTAGTCGAGCGCGACGCCCTCCCCGAGGCGCAGGCGCACCCGGGCGCCCTCGACATCCGGTACCGCCTCGATGACGTTCATCGGCGGCTCGCCGATGAACGTGCCGGTGAACAGGTTCGACGGCCGGTCGCGCAGCACGCCGGGGGTCGCGTACTGCTGCAGCTCGCCACCTTCCAGCACCGCGATGCGATCGGCCAGCGCATTCGCCTCGGTCTGGTCGTGGGTGACCAGGATGGCGGTGTGACCGCGCTCCTTGATGAAGTGCTTGATCCTGCCACGCAACAGGGTACGCAGTTGCGGTTCGAGCTGCCCCATGGGTTCGTCGAGCAGGTGCAGGGCGGCATCGCGCACCAGGGCGCGAGCCAGGCTCGTCCGCTGCTGCTGGCCGCCGGAGATCGACGACGGGTAGCGTTCGAGGATGCCGTCGATCTCGAGCATGCCGGCCATGTCGTCCACGCGCTGCCGGATCTGCGCAGCATCGGTGCCGCCGGCGGCGAGGGCGAAGCCGATGTTCTCGCGCACCGTCATCGGCGGGTAGAGCGAGTAGCCCTCGAACGCCATGGCGACGTTGCGCCGGGCCGGTGGCCGCCGCTCGACATCGACGCCTGCGATGCGCATCGTGCCCGAGGTGACGCTCTCGAAGCCCGCGATCATGCGCAACGTGGACGTCTTGCCGCAGCCCGATGACCCGAGCAGCGCGACCACCTCGCCGGGCCGGATCTCGAGATCCAGGGACTTCACGGCCGCCACCGGGTTGGTACCGGCGTCGTAGACCTTGGTGACATCATCGATCTCGAGCCGGTTCACGCCGCCGCCTCGGCACGCGTCGGGGGCACCGCACCGTCGGCAGCCGGCACGATGCGCTCTCCGGAGGCGCGGTCGAACAGCAGCGCGTCGGCGGTGGTGACGACGAGGTGTGCGTCGGTGCCCGCCGGACCCGGTTCGTGCGCCGGACGCGATACCAGGATCTCGCGCCCGCGCAGCGTCTTGACGAGGTCCACGATCTTCTCGTTGAGCGGCGTCTCCGCCTCCACGCTCACCCGAATCGCGGAACGGTCGGTCGCTGCACCGAAACCGATCGCCTCGGGACGAACGCCCAGCGTGCACGTGCGCCCGACCGCGTGGGCGAGCCCCGGATCGAGCGCGAGACGCTGGTCGGAAAGCCGCACGTGCACGCCTTCGGCATCGATCGCGGGCTGCGCGTCCAGCAGGTTGATCGCCGGGTCGCCGAACAACGTCGCGATGCGGCGATTCGCCGGACGCAGGTACACCTGCTCGGGCGTCCCGACCTGATCGACCCGCCCGGCATCGAGCACCGCGATGCGGTCCCCGAGCGCCATCGCCTCCTTGTAGTCCTGGGTCACGTAGACCACGGTGGTGCCCTGCTCGCGCAGCAGCCGGGGCAGTTCCAGGCGCATTTCGAAGCGCAGCTTCGCATCCACGTTGCGCAACGGGTCGTCGAGCAGCAGCAGCCTCGGTTCGGCCACCAGGGCACGGGCGAGCGAGGTGCGCTGCTTCTGGCCGTTGGACAGCTCGCCGGGACGCTGGCCGAGCACGTGGTCGATCTTCAGCAGTCGCGCCACGCGCTCGACGCTCTCGCGCCGTTGCACCGCGGTGACGCCGTTGCCCTTCGCGTGCAGGGGGGTGGCGATGTTGTCGTACGCGGACAGGTGCGGGAACAGCGCGAAGTTCTGGAACGCCATGCCGATGCCGCGCATCTCGGGCGCCACGCCGTGCATGTCCTCGCCGCCGACGAACACGTAGCCGGCATCCGGTACCACCACGCCCGCGATCAGCCGCAGCAGCACGGTCTTGCCCGATCCCGACGGGCCGAACAGCACCAGCGTCCTGCCGGCCTCGACGTCGAGCGAGACATCGTCGAGCACGGTGTCGCGGCCGTAGCGCTTGGTGATGCGGTCCAGTTCGAGCATGCGGGTCACCCCTTCACGGCGCCGAGGGAAAGCCCCTCGACCAGGTAGCGTTGCGCGAACAGCGCGAGCGCCAGCGTCGGTGCGATCGACAGCACGATGGCGGCGGCGATCTGGCCGTACTGGATGCCGGATGCCGTCACGAAGGCGAGCGCTCCGACCGTGACCGGTTGCTTGTCGGCCGAGGCGAGCACCAGCGCGAACACGAAGTTGTTCCAGGCGAAGATGAAGGCGAGCAGCGCGGCCGCGGCGATGCCCGGCCCGGCGAGCGGAACGGCGACGCGGCAGAAGGTCGACCACCACGAGTGTCCGGCGATGCGGTGCGCGTACTCGATGTCGGGGCTGATGTCCTCGAAGTAGCCGCGCACGATCCACAGGATCAACGGCAGGCAGATCAGCTGGTAGACCCACACCAGCCCGACGTAGGTGTCCGCCAGGCCGATCTTCTGGAAGTACAGCGTGAGCGGCAGCAGCACCAGCAGCGGCGGGGCGAACTTGAACGACAGCAACGTGAACGCGATGTCCTCGCTGCCCTTGAACTTGTGCCGGGCGAAGGCGTAGGCGGCGGGCACGCCGAGCAGCAGCGCGAGCGCCACCGAGGATACCGACAGCAGCACCGAGTTGCCCAGGTTGCGCATGAACTGGATGTCCAGCGTGCCGGCGTTCGATTCGAGCTTGCCGGTGATCAGCGCGCGGTAGTTGGACAGCGTCGGCGAGAAGTCCAGCGAGGGGGGCAGGCGCAGGATCGTCTCGTTGGTCTGGAACGACATCAGCACGATCCACAGGATCGGGAACATGAAGAAGGTGACCACCAGCGTGAGCGCGATGCCGCGCAGCACCCTCTCCAGCAGACTGGCGCGCATCATGCCGTCTCTCCCGCCGCGCGCCTGCGCAGCTTCAGCCAGTGCTTGATGAACAGCGTCGACAGCACGTAGGTGATGAGCCACAGGATCATCAGCAGCGCCGCCGAGCGCCCGACGTTGGTGGACTGGAAGAAGTCCAGGTAGGCCTCGACCTGGAACACGGTCAACGTGTCGCCGGGACCGCCCTGGGTCATCGCGTAGACGATGTCGAACTGCTGGATCGAGTCGAGCAGCCGGAACAGCACCGCGGTGATGATGTAGGGCGTCAGCATCGGCAACGTGATGTGCCGGAACACGAACCAGCGGGGCACGCCGTCCAGCTCGGCGGCCTCGAACGGCTGGCGCGGCAGGCTCCTGAGCCCTGCCAGCAGCAGGATCATGATGAACGGGGTGTAGACCCACACGTCCACCAGCACGACCGTGAACAGCGCGCTCGTGGTCGACGAGGCCCACCGGAAGTCCTCGAACCCGATCAGCGCGGCCAGCCAGCTCAGCACGCCGAAGTTGACGTTGGTCATGAGCTTCCACATCAGCGCGGCGAGCGCCGGTGCCGTCATCAGCGGCATCAGCAGCAGGATCGAGATCAGGTTGTTGATCCGGCTGCGACGCTGCAGCAGCAGGGCGATGCCCAGGCCCAGCAGCAGCTCGATCAGCACGGTGAGGCCGGCGTACACGAGCGAGACCTCCAGCGTCTGCCAGAAGCTCGCGTCGGTCAGGAAATTGAGGTAGTTCTCGCCCCAGTTCCACTCGCGCGCCCAGGGCTGGCTCAGCCGGTAGCGTTGCAGCGAGTAGGCGACCGCGGTGACGAACGGCACCAGGATGCCGATGCACACCAGCAACGCCGGCAGGCTGAGCAGGTACGGCAGCAGGCGCTGCCCCAGCGGAAGGCGGCGCACGCCTGCGGGCGGGGCGGCCGCCCGGGCGATACTGTTCATGGGCAATCCGGGACGGGTGCGGGGCGTGGGGTGTGGTGCGAGGCGAGACGGCGCACCGTCGGTGACGGTGCGCCGCGAAGATCCGGGGTGTCAGCCCGGATCAGCCAAGGCCGGCTTCCTCGAGCTGGCGATCGATGCTCTCGGCCAGCTGATCGAGCCCTTCGTCGACCGGCACCTCGTTGGCGACCATCTTCTGCAGCGAGGCGGCCCACTCGGTGGTCAGGTCGAAGAACAGCGGCTGCGGGGTGAAGTAGATCTGCGAGCCCGGAGCCGAGGCGGTGAACTGCTCGACGTAGCCCGGATAGCTCTTCTCGATGCGGTCCTTGAACATCTCGTCGTCCCAGACCGACTGGCGCACCGGGTTGACGAAGTCCATCTCGCGCGCACCGAACAGGGCGTGCTCGATGCCCGACGCCCATTGGATGAAGTACCAGGCCGCGTCCTTCTTCTCGGACGCCTGCGCCATCGCCAGCGACCAGATCCAGATGTTGGGCGTGGGCGCCGATGCCTCGGGATTGGGCGCGAACGGTGCGTAGCCGAGGTTGCCGGCTTCCTTGTTGTCGCCGCCGTTCATGAAGTAGCCGAGGATGTCGGCGTCGTAGATCATCGCCGACTGGCCGGCGCCGAGATCGGTGCCTACCTGGTACCAGGTGTAGGAGGCCCAGTCGCGCGGCCCGGAGTCCTGGATCATCTTGACCCACTGCTGGTGGAAGGCCTTGGAGCCGTCGGTGCTCATCGCCGCCGACATCGCGCCACCGTCCGAGTTCAGGTCCTTCTCGCCGAAGTTGGCGTAGGCGGACAGGAAGCCCGGGTGGATCGTCGCCCACGAGCGCGAACCGCGCACGCCGATGCCGTACACGCCGTCGAGCTCGTTCGAGCAGCGCGCCGACAACGCCACCAGCTCGTCCATGTTCTTCGGCGGTTCGGCGCCGAGCTTGTCGAACATGGTGCGGTTGTAGGTCAGGTTGTTCGCCTCGAATCCCCAGGGGATGCACCACTGCTTGGCCCCCTCGCCACCCAGCTCGCTGCCGGGCACGCCGTCCCAGGCGGTCGAGGCGCGCAGGCCCGGCAGCATGTCCTCGAAGTCGTAGTTGGGAGCGGTCTTCTCGGGGTCCTGGATCCACTCGTTCAGGTCGGTGATCCAGCCGGCCGGACCGTAGGTCCAGGTCATGTAGGCGCCGGTCATGAAGGCGTCGTACTCGCTCGACCCGGACGACAGCGCAGCGGTGACCTTGTCGAAGTAGACGTCCTCGGGAAAGACGTCGTATTCGACCTCCATGCCGGTCAGCTGCTTGAACGCCTCCAGGTTCGCGATCATCGCGTCGGTGTAGGGGTGCTTGTTGAGCAGCAGCTTGATGCCGGTGCCCTGGTGCTTCTTCCAGTCGAAGTCCTGGGCGAGCGCTCGGGTGGTGCCGAGCGCCATCAGCGACCCGGACGCCGCGGTTCCGATGCCGAGTGCGCCCAGGCGCTTGATCAGGCTGCGACGGCTCATTCGGCCGGTCAGGAACGCCTGGACGAGGTCTCTTTCCTTGCTCATCGTTCATCTCCTCGATGGATGGGTGGTGTGGCCCCACTCCGAACGGCGCGCGCGCCGTTCGGAGTTCTAGGGTTCGGAGTCGACGATCGCCTGTGCGGTGGCCTCGTCGGTGATCAGGCCGGTCAGGTGGCCGCTGCGCAGCGCGGCCCGGATGGCGGTGCGCTTGTGCAGCCCGCCCGCGACGGCCACCACCTCGCGGCCGGCCAGCGTGGCAAGCGTCGGTGCCATCATGCGCAGGTCCCAGCGGGTGGCGACGAGTGCGCCGTCGGCATCCAGGAACTGGCCGAGCAGTTCGGCGACCACGCCCAGCGCGTGCAGTTCCGCCTGGATGCGCCCGTCGTCATCCGGCGTGCCGAGCGCGAGCGACTCGTTCGGCTCGGTCGCACCGATGCCCAGCAGGCACAGGCTTGCACTGTCGATGCGCTGCATGATCTCGGCGAGCCCGGTCTGGCCGAGCATCAACGCCCGGTCCTCGGGCGAGTCGACGAACATCGGTGCCGGCATGAAATACGCGTCCGCGCCCACCTTCTCGGTCACCCTGAAAACCACATCGTACGGGTTGGCGGCGAACTTCCTGGTCAGCCCGCCGAGCAGGGATACCCAGGTGCGCGCTGCACCGCAGGCGGCCGGACCCTGACGCGACGCCGAACCGCTGCGCGGCAACGCATCCACCACCGCGGCCAGCGTGCGGCCGTGGCCGACACCGATGACCGGGTGCGCGCTGCTCTCCAGCACGCGCATCAGCCAGCGCCCGCCACCTCGCCCGAGCGCGTGCAGCGGCAGCGCGGGGTTCTCGCCGACATCCGGCACCACCTCGCACAGGTCCAGGCCGTAGCGCTCGTACAGGCGCTGCTCCAGCGTCAGGCAGGAGGCGACGTCGCAGTCCACGAACACGCGCACCAGCCCGTTGCGCACCGCACTGGCGATCAGCCGGTGCGCGCGGGTGGGCGCGATGCCGAGCCGTTCGGCCACCTCGGACTGCTTCAGGCCGCCGGCGTAGTGCAGCCACGCCGCACGAGCGGTGAGCTCGTCGTCGGCGGTGGACAGCGTCGAGGCGGAGGGAACGGGGATCAAGAAAGTGTGAAATTAAATTCAGATACCGCAATATAATCTGATACGTGACCCCAAAGCAACAAGCTCGTGACACCGAAGTGAAGACCGGATGCGGATCCGCGTCTCGAGCTCCGGCGTGCCGCTGAAGATCGGGAGCGGCCTGCGGGTGATACCTTGGCCGTGGAACGTCGGAGAGATCACCATGCACGACCCCGGCCCCGCCTTTCGCGCCCTGCACGTGCCGGGCGCACCCTTCGTGCTCGCCAACGCCTGGGACGCCGGCTCGGCGCGCGTGCTCGCAGGCCTCGGTGCGCAGGCGATCGGCACCTCCTCGGCCGCGCACGCCTTCACGCTCGGACTGCCCGACGGTGCCCGCACCACGCGCGACGAGGCGCTGCAGCACGCCACCGACCTGGTCGCGGCGACGGCGCTGCCGGTCTCGGCCGATCTGGAGAACGGCTACGGCGACGACCCCGACACGGTGGCCGAGACGGTGCGGCTCGCAGCCGGCGCTGGCGTGGCCGGCCTGTCGATCGAGGACATCGTGCTGCCGGCGGACGACGCCTACGGGTTCGAGCAGGCGGTGGAGCGGATACGCGCCGCGGTCGCTGCCGCACGCGCCCTGCCGCGCGATCTCGTGCTGTTCGCACGGGCGGACGGCGTCATGACCGGTGCCTACGACATCGAGGAGGGTCTGCGACGCGTGCAGGCGTTCGAGGCGGCCGGTGCGGATGGCGTGTACCTGCCGATGCCGGCGACCATGGCGGACGTCGCCCGGGTGTGCGCCTCGGTTTCGATACCGGTGAACGCGCTGGCGGCGGGCCGGTTCTCGACCACGTCGTTGCAGGACTACGCGGCGGCGGGCGTGGCGCGCGTGTCGATGGGCGCAGCACTGGCCCGGGTCGCCCACCGCGCGATCGTCGACGCGGCGCGGGCCGTGCTCGACGAGGGCGACTTCACCGGCCTGGGCGATGCGGCCCCGGGGGATGCGATCGATGCGCTGCTGGCACGGGGCGCGCGGCGCTGACGCCGATCACGCTGCTGCGGGGCACGCTGCAGGACACGTTGCGCGGCACGCCGCACGGTCACGGCGCCGGCCAGTCGATCGCCAGCACGGCGTAGTCCAGCGTGCGACCCTCGACGACGATGCTCACCTCGTCGTCAGTGCGCTTGCCCAGCAGGGCGCGCGCCAGCGGCGAGTCGATGCTGATGCGGCGGGTGGCCGGATCGATCTCGTCGGCACCGAGGATGTGCACGCAGGAACGCTCGCCCGCTTCGTGACCGCCATGCGCGTCGTACGTCTCCAGCGTGACGCGTGCGCCGAAGCGCACCGTGTCACCGCCGGCCAGCGCATCGACGACCTTCAGATCGGGCAGGCGCTTCTGCAGGTAGCAGATGCGCCGGTCGATGCCGGCCAGCTCCTTCTTGCGGTACTGGTACTCGGCGTTCTCGGACCGGTCACCCTCCGCCGCCGCCGCCGACAGGTGCGACACCACATCGCGGCGCCGCAGCCACAGTCCGGCCAGCTCGGCTTCCAGACGCGCCCGTCCGGCCGCGCTGATGTAGGGCGAGGACCGGGGTTGCGGAGGGCGGTAGCGCGACATGGTGCAAGCGTAGCCGGTCGGGATCGCCGGTGCCCGGCGCGGCCGCATGGGCGACACTGCTCCACCGCCCGCCCCGAACGCCACCGCCCATGCCCCTGCACCCACCCGAGCCCCCCGTGCTCGACCGGCTCGGCGGCGCTGCCGTGCTGTCGCTGATGGCGGCCGACGCCGAGTACGGCCCCGCACTGGCCGGGCGGCTGCAACCGGTGCGCATCGGTGTCGGCCCGATCGAGGCGGCGATCAATACGGTGCGCGCGCTGGAGACCCTGCGGGGACGCGGCACGTTGCCCGAGCTGGTGCTCTCGCTCGGTTCGGCGGGCTCGAACACGCTGGCGCAGGCCAGCGTCCATCCGGTCGCCAGCGTCTCCTGGCGCGACATGGATGCCAGCGCGCTCGGGTTCGAGAAGGGCTGCACGCCGTTCCTGGACCTGCCGGCCGAACGCCGCCTGACGGGCCCGCTGGCGGGCCCGAGCGGGGTGCGCCTGTCGACCGGGGCCGACGTGGTGGGCGAGCCGGCGGACTACGCGCGCATCGACGCCGACATGGTGGACATGGAGACGTTCGCGATCCTGCGTGCCTGCGATGCGTTCGACGTCCCGCTCAGCGGCATCCGGGCGGTGTCGGACGGCGATGCCGCACTGACACGCTACGGCGATTGGGCGGACTGCCTGCCGCTGCTGGATGCGGGCCTGGCCGGGAGGGTCGATGCGCTGGCGACCGTGCTGGCGAGGGGCGGCTCACGGTCCGGAGACTGACCGCGAACCCGGCAGTGCTCCCTCATCCGATCAGGCCGATGCGTCGCACCCCGGCGCCCCCGGCCCGGCTTCCAGGCCTCGCGCCGCGCAGAAGGCGGCGACGTCGAAGTTCGGGCAGGTCTTGTCGGTGGTCGGGAAATCCCGGTGACCGCACACCGTCGCCTGCGGGTAGGTCTCCCGCCAGAACCGCAACACCAGTTCCAGCGAGTCCATCTGCGCCTCGGTGAACGTCTCGCAGCCGATCAGGCAGACGCCCAGGCTGCGCTCGTTCTGACCGTGGACGTGCGCGCCGATCCAGTAATCCGGCCGACCGCCCTCGATCGTGCCGTCGCGGGTGATCACGCGGTGGTAGCCGATGCCGTGCCACCCGAACCCCAGGTGCAGGACGTGGATGTCCTGCGCGCACAGCGCCTGGTCGTCGGGCGTGTCCGAGCAATGGACCACCAGATGGCGAATGTCGTCGGCCTGCAGCAAGCGTTGAACTCCTCGTGTCGATCCATCACAGGTCTTGCGTTCAAGGCTACCGCGAAGCGTGCCTCAACGCTTGCGGATCTTGTGCTGCGCGGGCGCGTGCGCGCGCGACCCCCCTCCGGGCGCCGGGAGAGATGCTTGGTGCCGCGACCGCCGACCCGCACACGCCACGCCCGGAACGAGCCGGGCTCGAGTTCACGCCTCATCAGCTTGATGACCTCGTGCCAGGACGGGCCGTGGCTGGCGGCGATCGCCTCGAACGGGGTGCAATCCTCCCACGCCATCTCGATCACCCGCGAGCGCTCCGCCTCGGACAGCTTCACCGCACGCGCGTGCGCAGGCTTCGGGGTCACGGGTGCGCCGCCACGCGGTCCGGAGCGTCCATCGGACGGAACGGACGGTCGGCCGGTACCAGGCCGAACCCCGCCAGCAGGCGCGCCATGGCCACCGACGGGGAACCCGCGGTCATCAACGCGATGTCGGCCATGCGCTCGCGCGGGTCGTCCGGCGGCACCGGGCCGATCAGGCTGAGCGCACGGCGCGCGATCGCCTCGGCGGGCTCGATCCAGTCCACCGGCCAGGGGGCGAGCTTTCTCATCTCGTGCACCAGGAACGGGTAGTGGGTGCAGCCGAGCACGATGATGTCGGTGCGCCGCGAGCCCACCTGCACGAAGCAGGGCATCAGCTCGGAGCGCAGCTTGTGCCGGTCGATGGACTCGCCCTGCATGTGCTGCTCGGCCAGCCGCGCAAGACCCGTGGAGCCGACCAGCTTGACGGTGGCGTCGCGCGAGAACTCGCGCACCATGTCCAGCGTGTAGGGCCGGGTGACGGTGCCCGGGGTGGCCAGCACCGACACCAGGCCCGAGGCGGTGAGCTTGGCGGCGGGCTTGATCGGCGGCACGGTACCGACGACGGGAATGGAGAAGCGCTCGCGCAGCGCGGGCATGATCAGCGTGCTGGCGGTGTTGCAGGCAACGATCGCGAGTTCCGGATCGTAGGCCTCCAGGCAGCGTTCGAACAGCGCCACCACGCGCGGGATCAACGCCTCCTCCTGCCACTCGCCGTACGGGAAGCCCGCATCGTCGCCCACGTAGACGATGCGCCGCCCGGGCAGCATGACGCGGACCTCGCGCAGCACCGACAGGCCGCCGATGCCGGAGTCGAACAGCAGGATGGACACGTGAGCAGGACCGTCTGTTCGGATCAGCCGCCGATGAAGGACATCTCGACCTTGGGCCGCAACACGCTGACCTGGGTGCGGGTCTCGGAATAGCGGTCGCCACGATGGGTCCAGATGGCCCGCAGGTGCTCGACGAGGGCACTCTCGTCGTCGGTATCCAGCACCGGGCGCAGATCGTGGCCGGAGCCCGCGAACAGGCAGGTGAACAGGCTGCCGGTGGCCGACAGGCGGGCCCGGCTGCACGCGCCGCAGAACGGGTCCGACACCGAGGAGATGATGCCGATCTCGCCGCCGCCGTCCCGGTACTCCCAGCGCTTGGCCACCTCGCCGCGGTAGTTGGCGTCGGCCGGTCGGATCGGCATGTCGGCATCGATGATCGCGGCGATCTCGGCGCTGGTGACGACGCCGGCCAGGTCCCAGGCGTTGCTGTTGCCCACGTCCATGAACTCGATGAAGCGCAGGATCTGGCCGGTGCCGTGGAAGAAGCGCGCCATCGGCAGGATGCCGTGGTCGTTCAGGCCCTTCTTGACCACCATGTTGACCTTGACCGAGGCGAAGCCTGCCATTGATGCCGCCTCGATGCCGTCCAGCACGCCCTGCACCGGCACGCCGACATCGTTGACCGCGGCGAAGGTGGCATCGTCCAGCGCGTCGAGCGAGATGTTGACCCGCTGCAGGCCGGCCTCGCGCAGCGCCTCGGCGCGCGCGCGCGTCAGCAGCGAGGCATTGGTGGTCATGCTGACATCGGTGATGCCGTCCACGCCCGCCACCCGGCGCACCAGCCCTTCCAGGCCACGCCTGAGCAGCGGCTCGCCCCCGGTCAGCCGGATCTTGGTGACACCGAGCGCGGCGCCGGCGCGCACCACCCGCTCGATCTGCTCGAAGCTCAGCAGCTCGGACTTGGGCAGGAAGCGGTAGTCCTTGCCGAACACCGACTTGGGCATGCAGTACACGCAGCGGAAGTTGCAGCGATCGGTGACCGAGATGCGCAGGTCGCGCAGCGGGCGCGACAGGCGGTCGAGCGGGCGGGCGGACGGGCACGTCGCCGCCTCGGCGGTGCCGACCGGTGCGGTGCTGTCCGTGCCGTTGTCCATCACCCGCCGCCTCGCTGAAAGTACAGGTCGAAATGCTGCTTGAACGCTTGCTGCACCGCCTCGGGCACGTCGCGGAACGTGAACGAGACCACCGCGTAGGGAATCGCCATCAGCGCGATGCGCCGCACCCGCTGTTCGCCTAGGTGAATCGCCAGCGTACCCGGTGCGACGGTGGCGTGCACCGTGTCGCCGTCGACGGTGTACGAATGCCCGCCCATCGCCTTGGGCAGGATGCGGAAGAAGTCGGCGTGAGTCACGCCCATCTCGCGGCTGTAGGCGATGTCGGGCAGCGAGCCGCCACCGGTTCCGTCCATGGACCCGGCATCCGGACCGGTCGATCTGTCGCGCGCGGCGTCCACCGGCATCAGCCCCCGGCCACGGGCGGCCAGATCGCCAGCACGTCGCCTTCCTGCAGCGCACCGCGCGCGTCGCGGTCCGCCACACAGCGGAAGTGCCCGTTCACCAGCACCAGGTGGGCCAGCTCGCGCGGCACCTTGAACCGGTCGATGATCTCGTTGAGGGAGGCGTCGGCGGCAATGCGGATGGGGGTCGCGTTGCGTCTGGTGCCGGCGGGCAGCAGGTCCTGCAGCGTGGCGTAGAGCTTGAAGGTGATGGCGATGTCCGCATCGGCGGCACTCGCCATCCGAGTCCCGTCGACGGTCTCGTCCGCATCGGATCCGTTGCCGGGGTCGCGGGGCGGCGTTCCGTGAGTCCCGCCCTCCTCCATGCCCATCATGCCGCTGCCAGCGCCACATCCTGGCTCTGCGCCGCTGCCAGATACGCCTCGCTGATCCGGTTCGGCTCCTCCATCAGCACCTGCTTCCAGCGCCCCAGTCGCGTGCCGGTCTGTATCAGCCCGCGCAGCACGCCGACATGCTGGGTCATGCCCAGACTCGAAGCGCCGACGAGCACGTCGCCCTGGAACTGCAGGTTCAGGTACTCGAACCGCTCGGGGTTCGACAGCTCGGCGGTGTCGCCACCCTCCACGCCCATCCACAGGCCGAACGAGGTGGAGATCAGCCCGACCGTGTCCAGCACGTTCATGTTGATCGTGCCCGAGCGCGGCGTGCGGTTGCCGTTGATCATGTTGGTGGCCGCGAGCTTGCCGTGCTCGACCGCGGTCGGCTGGATCGCCTGGATCTCGTAGTCGCCGGTGGACAGATCCTTGCCCTGGGCGACGTCGCCTGCGGCCCAGACGTCGGGGGCGCTGGTCGCCATGCAGTCATCGACCACGATGCCGGCGTCGATCCGGATGCCGCTGCCGTCCAGGAACGCGGTGTTGGCGCGCACGCCGGTGGCGCAGATGACCACGTCGGCCGCGAGCGTCTCGCCGCCGGCGGTGGACACGGTCAGGGCGCCGTCGGATTCGGTGAGGGCGGTGACGCGGGTCGAGGTCATCACCCGGATGCCGGTACTCTCGCACCAGCGCTTGATCATGTCGCCCATCGGTGCGTTGGTCATGCGCGACACCATGCGCTCCTCCATCTCGATCACGGTCAGCTCGACGTTTCGCGATGCCAGCGCCTCGAGGATGATGCAGCCGATGAAGCCGGCGCCCATGAGCACGACGCGCGAGCCCTCCTCGGTGCTGTCGATGATGCGCTGCGCGTCGGCGAGCGACCAGCAGTTGTGCACCGCATCGAGATCGATGCCCTCGATCGGCGGGCGGGTGGCGGTGCTGCCGGTGGCGATCAGCAGACGATCGTAGTCGAGGGTGTCGCCGCCGAGCAGCGTGACGCGCCTTTCGTCGGTGTCGACGCTGCTGGCACGGCCGTGGACGATGTCGATGTTCAGGCCCGCGTAGTGATCGGCATTCTTCCTCAGGTAGCAGCCTTCCGGCTCGATGTTGCCGGTCAGGAAGTACGGCAGCGCCATGCGCGAGTACGGCGGCACGCCCTCGGCGGCCAGCAGCGTGATGCGGCAGGCCGGGTCGAGCTTTCTCAGGTGCTCGGCGGCGGTGACCGCGGCCGGGCCGGCGCCGATGATGAGGTGGTGCATGGTGCGGTTCTCGTGTGGCGAGGCGCAGCCGTCAGCTGCCCGGTCGATCGCCTCGAATTTGGCCTTGGTGGATGAAGAGTACTTCCGACCGCTCCGGAGCGGAAGGGCACAGCGCTCATCCGCGCCCGTCGCGGAGCGCGGGCGCAGGCGTTGCCCCGTCCGCCCCGCACCGCTCGGTGGCCTGTCCGGACGTGTCCGACGCTACCGCCGGAAACGGTGGACGAGTCTCAACCCCCGTCATCGCGCTTGTCCGGCTCCGCCAGCGTCACCTCGTAGCCGCGCTCGCGCAGGTAGTCGGCGTAGTACTCGTTCAGCGGCTGCCCTTTCCACACCTTGTTGTTGTGCATGGTGCGCAACGAGAAGGCGACGCTGTCCAGCTCCAGCTGCGTCAGTTCGCGCCGTTCGGTGATCATGTCGAACAGCTCGGGCAGGATCAGTATGTGCTTGACGAGCGTATGGTAGCTGTCCGCGCACGCGGGGCACACCGAGATGTCCGAGTTCGCGCCGGCATCCAGCAGCCGCTCGAAGCTGGCGACGCCGTCCTCGCCGTAGGCGCATGCCAGGGGCGAGAACATGTAGCGAACCTGCTCCGGATTCTCGACCGACGGATCGATGCCGAACGCCAGCAGCGCCTCCAGGAACGGCGTGCGATTCGGGTGCGTCGCGGTGCACAGCACGTCGTAGGCGTCC
>Ga0209831_1001284_pt1:12500-23574 | contig 23574 bp, 16 predicted proteins | sample Maine_Asex4_meta_FD_187451 | JGI IMG/M metagenome (GOLD analysis project Ga0209831, IMG submission 187451) | Marine algal microbial communities from Maine, USA - Maine_Asex4_metaG (SPAdes) (version 2) | ecosystem: Host-associated > Algae > Red algae > Unclassified | place: Maine, USA... | reverse complement strand
CTTTGCCAAAAATTATCATCTTACCAAAAAATGAAAATAATTTTATCGCCAGCAAAGGCATTAAAGCAAGAGGTTAAATCTAAAATTACAACAACCGATCAACCAGCATTTTTAGAGCAAAGTGAACAGCTCATAAAAAAACTGCAAAAATTTAGCCGAAAAAAAATTGGTGATTTAATGAGTATTAGTGCCGACTTATCGGCATTAAACTATCAACGTTATCACACTTGGGAATATCCTTTTACAGAAGACAATGCCTTGCCAGCTATTTATATTTTTGATGGAGCGGCTTACCGTGGCTTAGAGGCAGAGAGCTTAACAAAAAGCGAACTAAACCGAGCGCAAAAACAACTACGAATACTTAGCGGTTTATATGGCATTTTAAAACCTAAAGATTTAATAATGCCTTACCGTTTAGAAATGGGTACACGCCTACAAACAGCTACCAAAAAAACTAACCTTTATCATTTTTGGGGCAACGAGTTAACCCTAGCCTTACAAGCCGAAATGAAAAAAGACGAACCTTTAGTTAACCTTGCCAGTAAAGAATATTTTAAAGTATTAGATTTTAAGTTGCTAAACCGGCCAGTAATTACTTGTAATTTTAAAGAAAATAAAAACGGTGTTTACAAAGCCATTATGACTTTTGCCAAACAAGCGCGTGGTAAAATGACCCGTTTCATCATTCAAAATAAAATTGAAAAAATAGAAGAGCTAAAAGCTTTTGATTTAGATGGTTATCTATTTAATAATAAGCTTAGTACAACAAATGAATTTATTTTTACAAGAGGCTAAAAATTAAAACCCAAACTTTAAGTAAAAAATTTTAAGTCCATTAGCCAAGTGCATTTTTTCATAATAAGTTTTTATGTTCAATACCTCGGGGAAGTTTTGTTGCCCGTAAATATCTGCTATATCGCTTATTAAATTTAAGTGCAGCTTATTAATGGTTAGCTTGGTAAAATCGTACAAAGGTTCGGAGTCGGTTTTTAAATTAATAGTAGCTTCGGTTTTTAATAAAGGTTTATAAATGTTTAAAAAACGCTCAGAGGTTAACCGTTTTTGCGATTTCACGCCTCTCAAATGCGGGTCGGGAAAGGTGATCCAAATATGGTTTATTTCTTTTTCATCAAAAAAGTGAGCTAATAGCTCAATATTAGTTCTCAAAAAATGAACGTTTGGCAGTTTCAATTCTAAGGCTTTTTTTGCGCCGTTCCAAATTCTGTTTCCTTTTATATCAATACCAATAAAATTAACATTAGGGTAAGTTTGTGCCAATTCAACCGAATATTCTCCTTTGCCACAAGCTAATTCTAATACAATGTCATTTTCGTTTTTAAATAACTGCTTTCGCCAATTTCCTTTAATACAAATGTTTTCGCCACAATGGTTAATACAAACTGGTTTATGCCAATCTGTATTTTGAAAAACATTAGAAAACTGGTTTATGTCTTGAAATTTTTTTAACTTAGCCTTGCCCATATATTCTATAAACTACAAAGCTACTAAACATCAAATTCGAAACAAAAAAATAATATAATGAAGTATAGTAACCTTTCAAATACTAAAATAAAAGTGAGCAAAATTTGCCTTGGCACTATGACTTTTGGTGAACAAAATACCGAAGCCGAGGCACACCAACAGTTGGATTATGCTGTAGAACAAGGCGTTAACTTTATTGATACTGCCGAATTGTATGCCGTACCTTCAACAGAAAAAAATAATGGCTTAACCGAAAAATATATTGGCACTTGGTTGGCATCAAAAAAAAATAGAGAGCAACTAATTATTGGTACTAAGGTTACGGGCCCTTCTGATGGTTTAAAATACATAAGTGAAAATTTGGGTTTTAGCAGAAGCCGCATAAAAGAAGCGGTAGAAAGAAGCCTTAAACATTTGCAAACCGATTATATTGATTTGTATCAATTGCATTGGCCCGAACGCCCTATGAATATGTTTGGTCAGCGAGGGTACCAAAAACCTGATGAATGGCGAAACAATTTGCTACAGGTTTTACAAATTTTAAACGAAGTAAAAAAAGAAGGTAAAATTAGACATTACGGGCTTTCTAACGAATCGGCTTGGGGAGCAATGAAATTTTTGCAAACCGCCGACCAACATAATTTTGATAGAATGGTAAGTGTGCAAAACCCTTACAGTTTGTTAAACAGAACTTATGAAGTTGGTTTGGCCGAAGTTTCTATTAGAGAAAATATGGGTTTATTAGCTTATTCTCCTTTGGCTTTTGGTTTGCTATCGGGCAAATATCATAAAGGTATTGATAAGCAAGAAGATAGAATAAACAAGTTTCCTCAGTTTAAACGTTATAGTAGTGATAACTGTTACCAAGCCACAAAACAATATTTAGAAATAGCAGAAAAACATAACTTGAGTTTAAGCAAAATGGCATTAGCTTTTATTAATAGCCGTTCTTTTTTAACAAGTAATATTATTGGTGCAACTAACCTAACTCAATTGGCCGAAAATATTGACAGTATTAATGTTGAACTGAATGAAGATATTTTAAAAGAAATAGAAACAGTACATAACCAAATACCAAACCCAGCTCCATAAAACCAAACAATATATTTTATTATGGCTTATAATATTTCTGGCATTCAACAAATTGGTATTGGAGTACCCAACGTACACGAAGCTTGGGCTTGGCATAGAAAGCACTTTGGTATTGACATACCTGTTTTTGAAGAAGCTGCCGAAGCCAATTTAATGCTACCTTATACTGGCGGCGAACCGCACAAACGTCACGCTATTTTGGCTGTAAGTGCCAACGGTGGCGGCGGCATGGAAATTTGGCAATACACCAGCCGCACTCCACAAGGCGCTACATTTACTCCTCAACTAGGCGATTTAGGCATTTTTGCCGCAAAAATTAAAACCCGTAATGTTGAAGATAGTTATGAATTTTTAAAAGCAAATAAGGTTACTATTTTAAGCGATGTACAATTAACTCCAGATAATCAACTTACTTTTTTTGTTAAAGATTTATATGGCAACTTGTTTCAGTTGGTACAAAGCAACAATTGGTTTAGCAAAAATAAAATGCTTACTGGTGCAATTTATGGCTGCACTATTGGCGTAAGTGATATGGCAGTATCTCTTAATTTTTATAAAAATATATTAGGCTACGATAAAATTGTTTTTGATGAAACCGCAGTATTTAAAGATTTTAAAAATATAGCTGGTGCAGCAAATGAAGTTAGACGAGTATTATTAACCCATAGCAAAGATAGAACTGGCCCGTTTAGTAAAATGTTGGGCCATTCGCAAATTGAGTTAATAGAAAATAGAACAACTGGTTTTACAGCAAGGCAAATCTTCGAAAATCGGTTTTGGGGCGATTTAGGTTTTATTCATTTGTGTTTTGATATTTCTGATATGAATGATTTAAGAGATACATGTGCCCAGCACGGAACACCATTTACAGTTGATAGTGCCATGGCTCACAAAGATGGTTTTGATATGGGAGAAGCTGCCGGACATTTCAGTTACATTGAAGACCCAGATGGCACTTTAATTGAATTTGTAGAAACCCATAAAGTGCCAATTTTAAAACAATTTAATTGGTATATTCACCTAAAAGATAGAAACCCTCATAAGGCACTACCAAACATTATACTTAAAATGCTGAGGCTTAACAGAAAGAAATAATTGTGTTAATGAAACAAATCTTGCATAAAAGAGTAAAAATAAAGAGAAAATAACCGACCCTTTTTTTTATTAAAATTTATGAAGATGAGATACGAAAATCTGTTACTGGGTGACAAAAAAAGAAAAGAGGCGATTGAGGCAATCCTCAAAGATCAAAATTTAAGCAAAACATCGTTTGATAATACAGGGGTAAAGCTTCAGAAACCTATTGCTAAAAATGACGAAGTGCCAAATTCTGAGATGGAGGTGTTGCTTTCTTTTACAGAAGATGCTTTTGAAGAATTAGAAGAAGCTAATTTTACAGTGCAGCAGGCTAATAAAAAATTAGATGCTCAAAATAAAATAATTGAAGCCTACTCTAAACAACAAGAAGTTAAAATTGAAGAATTGAAGTTTGCCTACAGTCAATTAGAGCATTTTGCTCAGGTAGGTTCTCACGATTTAAAAGAACCGCTCAGAAATATTGCAAATTTTTCGCAACTATTAAATAAACATTGTGCTAAAAATATTGGAGTGGAAGGTCAAAATTTTTTGGAGGTTATTTTGCAAGGGGTAAACCAATTAGATACTACATTAAATCATTTTATTGATTATTTACAGATTGAGAACCAGTTTAAAGGAGCAGAAATTGTTGATTTAAATAAGTTAGTAGAAGATATAGATAGCGACTTAAAATCGCAGTTAGGGCAAAACAGTTTTCAGCTTAAAGTTGAGCAACTTCCAGAAATAGCAGTAAACCAACCACTTTTTAAACGTTTGATGAAAGAATTGATGGATAATGCTATAAAATTTAAACATACCGAACTACCAAAAATTGAAATAAGTTGTAATAAGTTGGACGAAGAATTTTGGTTATTTAAAGTAAAAGATAATGGAGTTGGGTTAGATGAGCAATTAATAGATAAACTATTTCTGCCGTTTCAACGAACTGGAAAAAATTCGCTTTATGAGGAAAACCGACCTATGGGGCTAGCGGTATGTCAAAAAATTGTGAAGCTTCACCGAGGTGATATTTGGTACGATTCGACTGCTGTACCTAATGAAGGAACCACATTTTTGTTTACGATAAGAAATATTGCTGGTTTATCTTTTGAGAAAGACAATTCTGAGACAGAAGACCATTATATGATACCAAATTAGCGTATAAAAAGTAGCAAGCATTTTGTCAACTTTTATACCTAAGTTATTTTATTCCCTAATAGAAGCTTCTTTTAAATTCTCTTTTTTCAAAGGATTAGTGTGGCGTTCATCAAAAGCTCTTCTGGCTAAAACAATATCTTTTGCTTTAAAAATAGCTTCCCGAAAAGAGTCGATTTTAGAAACACCCTTGCCTGCAACATCGTAAGCTGGCCCGTGGTCTGGTGAAGTTCTAACATAATCCATACCAGCAGTATAGTTAACACCGCCTCCAATACTACCAGCAACTAATTTAAAAGGTGCTAAGCCTTGGTCGTGATACATCGCTAAGGTGCCATCAAATTTTAAATAATTACCAGATCCAAAAAAACCATCGGCAGGAAACGGCCCGAAGCATAATATTTTTTCATCATTAAGTTGACTAATAGCGGGTTTAATTATTTCAATTTCTTCATTGCCTATTAAGCCGTCGTCGCCTGCGTGTGGGTTTAAAGCCAATATGGCTAACTTTGGTTTTTCAATTCCAAAATCATACTTTAAACTTTGATGTAGCAGTTTTGCTTTATCAACAATTAAAGCTTGGTTAATACTTTCGGCAACTTTATGTATTGGTATATGAATGGTGGTTAACGCAACCTTTAGATGGTCGTTAACCATTATCATTAAATTATTTTTTTGTTCTAAACGATCGCACAAAAATTCAGTATGTCCGCTAAATTTTTCATCAGTTAGTTGAAATACAGATTTGCTTACTGGCAAAGTTACCAGCGCATCTAATTTTTTAGCTTTCAAATCTGCAACCGCATTTTCAATTGATTTAAGTGAAAAACGATCTAAACCTTTATCACGTTTACCCATCGATATACTGATCTCTTCGCTCCAAACCCGTATCACATTTAAAGCTTTATCTTTTGCATTATCAGTATCGGCTATGGCTTGAAAATTTAGTTGTTCTATTTTAAGTACTTTCTTATAATAAGCCAACACACTTGGCGAACTATAAAGAATAGGGGTGCAATAGTTGAAAATGCGCTTATCGCTAAATGTTTTTATTATTAATTCTGTAGCTATACCATTAATATCACCAGCGGTAAGGCCAATTTTAATTTTTCTTTTTTGCATTTGTGGCTAATTTTTTTGTGATGGAATAAAGTAAACGCACGCCAATGCCAGTTGCATTTTTTGTGCGATAATGTTGCTCGGCATAATACCAAGCAGATGGAGCAATATCAAAATGCATCCAACTATAATCAGTAAAATGGGCTAAAAATTTACCGGCCGTAATGGCTCCAGCAAACTTGCCACCAGTATTTTTGATGTCTGCTATTTCCGATTCAATCATTTTGTCATAATCTTCCCAAAAAGGCAATTCTGCCAATCGTTCGTGCACTTCAAAGCTACAATCTTTCATCAATTGTTTAGTGGGTTCATCTGCAGTTCCCATACAAATAATCCCTTGCTGCCCTATTGCTCTTAATGCAGCACCAGTTAGTGTAGCTAAGTCAATAACCAACATTGGCTTGTATTTTTTAGCATAACTCAAGGCATCAGCCAAAATCATTCTTCCTTCTGCATCTGTATTTAAAACTTCAACTGTAGTACCGCTATGCATTTTTATCACATCGCCAGGTACATAAGCATCTACCCCAGGGCGGTTGTCAGTAGCTGGCAACAAAGCAACAACGTGTATTGGTAATTTATTTTTAGCAATAGCATACATTGCTGCACCAACTGCAGCGGCGCCTCCCATATCACATTTCATGTGGTCCATACTCCCTGCTGTAGGTTTTAAACTTAAACCTCCGGTATCGTAAACAACACCTTTACCTACTAAAACAATAGGCTGTGCATTGGTTTTATTTTTAGGTTTCCATTCTAAAATAGTAAAAGTAGGTGGCGTTAAACTGCCTCGGTTTACCGCCAGTAAGCCACCCATTTTTAGCGATTCAATTTTCTTTTTATTAAACACCTCCACTTTAAGCCCGGCTTTTTTTGCCATTATTTTAAATTGGTTACTTAATTCAACGGCCGTTAAAAAGCTCAAGGGTTCATTTACTAAATCGCGTGCGGTGTAAACCGAGTCAACTATATTATTAAGTTCTGTTAAGTTGCCAGACGTAATACTATTATCATCAACTTTTAACTGCTTTAACGAGTTAGTTTTTTTATCACTTTTGTATTTTAAAAACTGATAATTGGTTAAAGCAACACCTTCAATAAACGGAAAGCTAAATTTTTTATCCTCTTCGATATTTATTAAGTTGACGGTTTCAACCTTGGCCTTATTTAATTTGTTGCAAAGCCTGCTACCTAGTACTCTGGCTTTTTCTAAATTTTTATACTCATCGTCGGCAGTAGTGAGGTATGCAATTTCAATATGCTGTGTTTCTGTTAATAGGGTAGCAATTGGTTTGTCGTTTTGTAGGGTGGTGGTGATAAACTTTTTTTGTGCTGAACTAAAAGGTAATTCTGTTAATTTTTTTTTAGAATTTAAAAGATATATGATGCATTGCTTTTCATTAATCTTTGAGGTTCTACTAATCTTGATCGCCATTTACTTTAATTATTTGTTTGTAAAAGTAATAAATTACTCGTAGTGAACAGGATTAATACCTTGGAAAGATTAACATTACCTAATTGGTTGCCAAATTAATAAGCTTTTTGTGTTGCTGCTAAATTTTGGAGCAGAAAAAATCACACAAAACTAATCAACTTCGCTCCCAGTAATTGGTGTCTTTAACTTCGTTGTAAATGTTAAAATAGGTAGTAAAACGATTTTCGTCTATTTGCGCTCTGGCTAAAGCTTCTAACACTTTGCAATCGGGTTCATTTAAATGACTGCAATTATCAAACTTACATTGGTTTACCAAATTTCGTATTTCAGGAAAATAATGACCGATCTCTTCAAGTTCCAAATTTACCAAGCTCATCATTTTTATGCCCGGTGTATCAATTACCTGCCCACCAAAACTTAAATCGTACATAGTGGCAAAAGTAGTAGTGTGTTGCCCTTTTTCGTTATAATTACTAACCACTTTTGTTGTCAACGCTAAATCGGGTTCAATTTCGTTTAGTATAGAAGATTTACCAACGCCCGACTGCCCACTAATTAGAGTTCGCTTGCCTACCAATTTTTCTTGTATCACTTTTAAAGATGCGGCATCATTTATAGAGGCCAATAAAGTTTGGTAACCTAATGACTCATACAAGATTTTCATTTCTTCAAATTTGCTAAAATCTTTGGCTTTGTATAAATCTTTTTTATTAAATACTATTATAGCAGGAACGTGATACATTTCGCAGGTAACCAAAAAACGATCAATAAAACCTTGCCTTGTTTTGGGTTGCTTTAAAGAAACCACCAACAAACTTTGCTGAATATTGGCTGCAATAATATGATTTTTTTTTGCGTGGCGGGGCGATGCACGAATAATGTAATTATTGCGCTTGTCAATACTTACTATATTATAATCTTTTTCGCTTTTTTCAACAGTTACTTCATCACCAACTGCTATTGGGTTGGTAGTGTCTAAATCTTTTAAGCGTAGTTTGCCCTTTAAACGACATTCTACAAATTTGTTTTCGGCTAATTTTACTTTATACCACGAGCCGGTGGTTTGATAAACGGTACCTTTCAAATATTTAAGAGTTTATGGTTTCATTATTTAGTTGATGAATAGCTTGCGCCATATCAATAATTAGTTCGCTATCTTGCTCAAAAGCATTGCCAGCTACAATAATATCGGCACCAGCTTGGCAGCTTTCTACTGCTTGTTGAGGTGTTTTAATACCACCGCCTACAATTACTGGTAGTTGTATATTTTTACTTACTTTACTTATCATTTGTGGGCTTACTTTTTGTTGAGCTCCGCTACCGGCATCTAAATAAATAATTTGTAAACCAAGCAACTGACCAGCTAATGCTGTTGCTACTGCAATTTCGGGTTTGTCGGCAGGTATGGGTAAACTATTACTAATGTAAGAAACAGTTGTTGCCTGCCCACCATCAACCAAAATGTAGCCAGTTGGCATTACTTCAATATCCATTTTATGTAAAAGTGGCGCTGTTTCTACGTGGCGGCCTATTAGCAAATCTGCATTTCTACCAGATATTAAAGATAAATAAAAAATAGCATCTGCTGCTTCGTCAATTTGTAGCGGACTGCCCGGGAAAATAATAACTGGTAATTGGGTGAGTTGTTTTATTGTAGTAATACAACTGTGTATTTCGTTTTTGGTTAACAAGCTGCCACCTACAAAAATATAATCGACCTTGCCAATATGTATGTTTTCTACAATGGCAGGTAAATTACCTTTTGTATACTCGTCCGGATCAATTAAAACAGCTATTTGTTTTAATTGTTTAGATTTTGCTTGTTGAAATTTTTTTAATACCAATTGAAATATCGATTACTGCAAAAGTAATCAATTATGTGGAATGTTCTTTGTACTTCTTTGCTGGCTGTTTTATGCAAGTTGTAGCGTTTTTATAAGATGCTAAGATTAAGAAATAGAATACAAGGCTTGTTGCAATTATTAACCAGAACTAAGAACTGACAGGTTTTAGAAACCTTTCAGTTCTATGGAGGCTTCCTTTGAAATGATTTGCTAAACAAGACATCATATAATATAGCTTTGGTTAATGCGAAGGAGCGAAGTTTCCATTTTAGCCTTGACAGTAATGGAAATCCTTTTTGTTTTTTTATTAGGTTTTAACCTAATGAAAAAACAAAAAGATTGGAATGGATGGCAAGACTGCTGTTTATTCGGCCAATTATGTTTCGCTTCTAAAAAATCTACCTCCCCAAATGAACCATCAACACCGAAATATCGGCAGCAGAAACGCCGCTTATTCGGCTGGCTTGGCCTAAGCTGTCGGGCTTTATTTTTTCAAGCTTTTCTCTTCCTTCGGTAGAAAGGGCAATAATTTTACCGTAATCGTAATTTTGCTGTAGTTTAATGTTTTCTAAACGATGCATTTTTTCGGCGTTCTCTTTTTCACGAATAATATAACCTTCGTACTTTATTTGTATGGCGGTTTGCTCAAGCACTTCATTATCGTATTGCGCTAAGGCATCATTAATAAAAGCTACTTCACGTAATAAATCTAAATTTACGTTTGGCCGTAAAAATATACCCTTCAACTTCACTTTTTGACTAATGGTAGAAGAATTTACTTTTTCTAATAAAGGGTTAATTTGCTGCGGAGCGATACTGGTTTTAGTTAACCATTCTTCTAACTGTTTACCATTGGCTAACTTTTCATTAACTCGGCTTAAACGCTTGTCATCTGCCAAACCAATTTGATGTCCAATCTTTGTCAAGCGAACATCGGCATTATCTTGTCGTAACAAAATACGGTATTCTGCCCGTGAGGTAAACATTCTGTAAGGTTCTTCTGTGCCTTTATTTATTAAGTCATCTATTAAAACGCCAATATAAGCTTCATCTCTTTTCAAAATCAACGGTGCTTCATCATTAATTACTCGGTGGGCATTTATGCCTGCCATTAAACCCTGACAAGCCGCTTCTTCATAACCAGTTGTACCATTAATTTGCCCTGCAAAAAATAAGTGATGCATTAACTTTGTTTCTAAACTATGCTTTAGTTGTATTGGCGGAAAGTAATCGTACTCAATAGCATAACCCGGCCTAAACATTCTACAGTTTTCGAAACCAGGCACTAACTGTAAAGCTTTGTATTGCACATCTTCTGGCAAAGAAGAAGAAAAACCGTTTACATAAATTTCAACCGTGTTCCAGCCTTCGGGTTCTACAAACAGTTGATGCCTGTCTCGGTCGGCAAAGCGGTTAATTTTATCTTCAATAGAAGGGCAATACCTCGGCCCAATACCTTTAATACGTCCATTAAACATGGGCGATTTTTCGAAACCAGTTTTTAATATTTGATGAACTTTAGGATTGGTATAAGCAATATGGCAAGAACGTTGCGCAGTCGGTTTATTGGTATTGGTAAAAGAAAAGCCAGTAATTTCTTCATCACCTTCTTGCTCTTCCATTAAGGTATAGTTAAGCGATCGGCCATCAACCCGAGGAGGCGTTCCTGTTTTCATTCGTCCGTGTTCAAAACCAAGTTCAATTAACTGGCCCGTAATACCAGTTGCAGCACGTTCGCCCATTCGGCCACCACCAAAGCTTTTTTCGCCAACATGTATTAAGCCATTTAAAAAAGTACCATTAGTTAACACCACCGCTTTGCAATTAATGTTTAAGCCTAAGCTGGTTTTTACGCCAACTATTTTGTCAC
>Ga0209831_1001284_pt1:0-7500 | contig 23574 bp, 16 predicted proteins | sample Maine_Asex4_meta_FD_187451 | JGI IMG/M metagenome (GOLD analysis project Ga0209831, IMG submission 187451) | Marine algal microbial communities from Maine, USA - Maine_Asex4_metaG (SPAdes) (version 2) | ecosystem: Host-associated > Algae > Red algae > Unclassified | place: Maine, USA... | reverse complement strand
CTAAGGTCCAAAGCCAAGAGGGAAACAACCCAGACTATCAGCTAAGGTCCCAAAATCTATGCTAAGTTGATCTAACGTGGTCCAATTGCTATGACAGCTAGGATGTTGGCTTGGAAGCAGCCATTCATTTAAAGAGTGCGTAACAGCTCACTAGTCGAGTGATCGGGTGCGGAAAATAATCGGGCATCAAGTATAGTACCGAAGCTATAGACTCAGTTTACTGAGTGGTAGGGGAGCATACCAGTTGTGCTGAAGATGTAACGTGAGTTATGTTGGAACGGCTGGTAAAGAAAATGTAGGGATAAGTAACGATAAGGCAGGCGAGAAACCTGCCCACCGATAGACTAAGGGTTCCTGATCAACGCTAATCGGATCAGGGTTAGTCGGGTCCTAAGGCAAACCCGAGAGGGGTAGTCGATGGCAAAACAGTTAATATTCTGTTACCTGCATACAATAAAAGGGGACGGAGTTTTGGAGAATCCGCGTACTGACGGAATAGTACGTTAAAGCCTTCGGGCAACAGTACCACAAATCTTTGGACGCGTGGATAGTGATTTGAATTAACTTCCAAGAAAAGCCGAAGTATGCAGCCCGTACCGTAAACCGACACAGGTAGTCAAGGAGAGAATCCTAAGGTGCTCGAGTGATCCGTGGCTAAGGAACTAGGCAAATTGGACCTGTAACTTCGGGAGAAAGGTCGCCCATCTTCGGATGGGCCGCAGTGAAAAGTCCCAGGCGACTGTTTAACAAAAACACAGGGCTCTGCAAATTCGTAAGAACAAGTATAGGGCCTGACACCTGCCCGGTGCTGGAAGGTTAAGGAAGGTTGTTAGCTTCGGCGAAGCTTCCGACTGAAGCCCCAGTAAACGGCGGCCGTAACTATAACGGTCCTAAGGTAGCGAAATTCCTTGTCGGGTAAGTTCCGACCTGCACGAATGGTGTAACGATCTGGGAACTGTCTCGGCCACGAGCTCGGTGAAATTGTAGTATCGGTGAAGATGCCGATTACCCGCAGCGGGACGGAAAGACCCCGTGAACCTTCACTATAGCTTCACATTGGCTTTGAGTAAATAATGTGTAGAATAGGTGGTAGACTTTGAAGCGGCCTCGCTAGGGGTTGTGGAGTCACAATGTGAAATACCACCCTTTATTTACTTAGGGTCTAACTCATTAGAGAACAGTGTGTGGTGGGTAGTTTGACTGGGGTGGTCGCCTCCTAAAGTGTAACGGAGGCTCCCAAAGGTACCCTCAGCACGGTTGGTAATCGTGCTTAGAGTGTATTAGCATAAGGGTGCTTGACTGTGAGACCTACAAGTCGAACAGGTAGGAAACTAGGGTAAAGTGATCCGGTAGTTCCGTATGGAAGGGCTATCGCTAACAGGATAAAAGGTACTCCGGGGATAACAGGCTGATCTCCCCCAAGAGCTCATATCGACGGGGAGGTTTGGCACCTCGATGTCGGCTCGTCACATCCTGGGGCTGGAGAAGGTCCCAAGGGTTGGGCTGTTCGCCCATTAAAGTGGCACGCGAGCTGGGTTCAGAACGTCGCAAGACAGTTCGGTCCCTATCTGCTGCGGGCGTTAGAGATTTGAGAAGAGCTGACTCTAGTACGAGAGGACCGAGTTGGACTCACCTCTGGTGTACCTGTTGTGGCGCCAGCTGCATCGCAGGGTAGCTATGTGGGGAAGGGATAAGTGCTGAAAGCATCTAAGCACGAAGCCCACTTCAAGATGAGATCTCTTTTAAGGACTGTGGAAGATGACCACGTTGATAGGTTGCAGGTGTAAAGATGGTAACATCAAAGCCGAGCAATACTAATTGTCCGTAAGCTTTCTTTTTTTAATTTGGTTTAGTATTATATTCTAATAATTTTCAATTTGTTAAATTTATTGTGTTGTGCATTATGTCAAGGCGTTTTGAGTAATGTACAGCCTCAAGTTTTTGAGGTTTACACTAAAGATTTTATGGTGGCTATTGCAAGGGTGTTCCACCTCTTCCCATTCCGAACAGAGAAGTTAAGCCCCTTAGCGCTGATGGTACTATGGTAACTCGTGGTAGAGTAGGTCGCTGCCAATTTTATTTAACCTTCCTAAATCATTAGGGAGGTTTTTTTATTTCTGCTGCAAAAATAACTTTTCGCTTTTCGCTTTTGTTTCATCCTCCTTATTACAGCTTAAAGTCAGTTTTTATTATAGAACATCAATATTATTTTTCACTTTTTTTAGATATCGTTCTTTATAACTTCCCGTCAGTTAAAACTCGTCGGCCTACTCAGTAGCTTGGTATTGTACTGGTGGAGGTTTTTGAAGTTGTTATTATTAATAAATTACAATTTTATGCGCTATTTTTAATGGTACAATTCTTTTAAAATAAAGTTTGATTTTAAAGAATCAAAATCTTGTTTTGTTTTGCCTTGTGAATTATTAAGTATAAGCAATTTATCCATAGTCTTTGCGCCGTTATTGGTGAGTATTAAACTAAAATAACAGCATAGGTAAAAGTATGTATTTGATCTTTTTTATGTTTGTTTGATTATTATGAACAGGTAGGTGGAAGAACTTTGTTTTTACTTAAACCGTTGAGCGTTTGCTCCTGAAAATGGTATGTGCGCTATTTCTTTACGGTATTATTGATCATCTTGTTTTAAAATGCTGCCTAAGCTTTGTTGGTTTATTTCAAATAAGCATACAGTTAAAAGATATTCAATGCAATTAATATTTTTTTTTTGAAGATTGAACTTAGTGTAAAATAATAATCTGGTTATTAATATTTTTTGAAAGTATAAAATTAAATGTAATCATACAACTTAAGTATTTCGCAAAAAAATAGGAACCATTACATCATTTATTTTTGTGGTGCCAAGTCCATATAGCATTGTGCGGTTTTTAATACCAAGCATCTTAAAAAATACAATTAAAAGTTGGTTGTAGGCTAACAATATCAAACTTGTATTTTACGGCGAATTAAAAAATGCACCTTAGGCAATTAGCAACAACCACCGCCATCATAAAAATAGGTAGAGCCACTTATAAAAATATCTCTTTTATTTAAACCAGCCAAAGCATCAGCAGTTTTATCACAAACTGCAAGTGGTTGATTAGGTAAAAGAGTATGTCCATTACCATCATCAAAACATTCTTCATTGCCATAATAAATGGCGGTTTTACCAGTAAAAATACATGGTCCATCTTTGGGCATTGGGTCTTTTATGGCGCAAACTTCCACACTTTCAATGTACAAAAGTTCATCAGTTTTATAATTGTTAGGGTCTAAAATACGATAAGGACGTTTTGCCCTAACTTCTACCGTGCCGAAACCACAATCGGTAATTAGTTTTAAATATTGATTTAATGGTATTGCACCGCTTAAACATAAGGCCCGTAAGTTTTCGTCTGCTCTCAAAGTTGCAGGCATTGTTTGCTCACAAGTTGGGTCAGATAATACCAATCTACCATGCGGTTTCAATACCCGATACATTTCTTTTAAAGCTACTTTTAAATCATCTTGTATAAAAATATTGAACAAACAATTTTGAGCTGCTACGTCTATACTTTCATCTTCAATAGGCAAATTTAAGGCATCACCTTTTATTAATTTTACGAAATCACTTTTAAACCAATCGTTTTCTGTTTCCGCAATTTTAAAATTGTTAGCAGCAGCAGTTATCATTTCTGGCACCGAATCTACACCAATAATACCTTTTGGTTTTCTACTAAAATATGCAAATTGAAGCAGTTCCATTCCGCCGCCAACACCAACATAAAGTATGGTAGGTTCATTCACTAAATCTCTTGGGTTTACCGTGCTTCCACAACCATAGTTCATTTCTAACATTATATTAGGAATACTTAGACCTGGCAATTGCCATACTGGTGTTGTAGTACAACATAAACCAACATTAGGGTTTTCGGCTGCTTCTTTGTACACGTTTTGAGTAGTTTGTAAATATGATGTCATAATATTACTATAATTTAAAAAATGATTTACGCAAATATCTACATTATTTGTTTTGTTTGATGTCGCTTTCGATACTTAAATGAAATTTAAAATTTAGTCTAATTGAAATATTTATTTAGTATTATCTAAATTTATTTTTAGATTAATCTCTAAATTTGATTAAATGCGACAGATATTAAAGCAAATTGTCTTATGGCAATTTATCATAATTTTATTTACAGGATGCGCAACTAATGCCGTTGATAATAATACTACAGGTAACAAAATAAAAGTTGTAGTTACAACAGGTATGGTAGCCGATGCTGTAAAAAACATTGTAAAAGACAAAATGGAGGTAACCGCCTTAATGGGCCCAGGGGTTGATCCTCATTTATATAAAGCTACTCAAGGCGACTTAACTAAGTTAACCGATGCCGATATTATTTTTTACAATGGTCTTCATTTGGAAGGCAAGATGCAAGGTGTATTTGAAAAGATGGGGCGCACAAAAGCAGTTTATGCTATAACTGACGGCATCACTAAAACTTTGCTGCGACCTTTAGAAGGTGGAGAAAACACTAAATATGCTTACGATCCACATATATGGTTTAATGTGGCGTTGTGGTCGAAAACTTTAAAAGGTATTGCAGACAAACTAAGTGAGGTTGATAAAACTAATGCAACATCTTACCAAAATAATTATAAAACTTATGAAAAGGAGCTATTAAACTTGCACAATAAAGTGTTAGAAGATGTAAAGGTGATACCCGAAGCACAACGTGTTTTAATAACTAGTCACGATGCATTTGGTTACTTGGGTGATGCTTATGACTTTGAAGTAAAGGCGTTACAAGGCATTAGTACTGTTAACGAATTTGGTTTACAAGATGTGAAATTGTTGGTGGATTACATTACTGATAATAAGGTGAAGGCTATTTTTGTAGAGTCTTCTGTACCTCGCAAACCATTAGAAGCGGTTATTGCAGGTTGTAAAAATAAAGGCAGTGAGGTTACCATTGGAGGCGAATTATTTTCGGACGCAATGGGAGCAGCTAACAGCCCCGAAGGCACTTATATAGGTATGGTAAAGCATAATTTTTCGACTATTATTAATGCATTGAAATAATTTACTTGGTAGCACAACAATCAAACATTGCATTAGAAGTGCACGACCTTAGCGTAAGTTATAATCAAAAGCCAGTACTTTGGAATATTGATTTTGAAATGGCAAAGGGTAAATTGGTCGGTATTTTAGGGCCAAATGGCGCTGGTAAATCTACCTTGTTAAAAACCATAATGGAAATTATAAAACCCGATAGCGGTTATGTAAAAGTTTTTAATAATAGAATTGACGAAGTACGCCACCGAATAAGTTATGTGCCACAGCGCGAGTCGGTAGATTGGGATTTTCCGGCCAATGCAATGGATGTGGTTTTGATGGGGCGTTATTCTAAGCGAGGTTTATTTAAAAGATTTACTAAAGAAGATAAAGCAGCAGCCCAAAATGCTTTGGAGTTAGTAAAAATGGAAAGATATGCCAACCGCCAAATAGCACAATTATCTGGCGGGCAACAGCAGCGTGTTTTTTTGGCAAGAGCTTTAGCACAAGAAGCCGACTTGTATTTGATGGACGAGCCATTTGCAGGAGTAGACGCCACTACCGAGGCTGCCATTTTAGAACTATTAACCATTATGAAACAACAAGGCAAAACCCTTTTTGTGGTTCATCACGATTTACAATCGGCCTACGAATATTTTGATTCTTTTATTTTATTAAATAAACGTTTGGTAGCTGCTGGACCAAAATCCACCACATTTACAAATGAAAATTTAAGAGCCGCTTACGGTGGGCAATTAACCTTGCTTTCTGCCCTTAGTGAAACCATAGCGGAAAAAGGTGCATTAATTAAAGAATAAGCTAATGGATTTACTACTGCAATTAGTTGAATGGTTGGGCCTTAACAATGCCAATGTTAGATATGTATTAGCGGGGGTAATTTTGTTAGGCGCAAGTACTGCTGTAGTTGGTACTTTTACTTTTTTAAGAAAAAAATCGTTACTGGGCGATGCCATTGCACACGCTGTATTGCCCGGTATTTGCTTAGCATTTATATTGTTTAATACTAAAAACCCTTTTGTGTTACTAATTGGTGCAGCAATAACGGGTTGGCTTTCTACTGTAGCTATTGATGTAATTACTGCTAAATCTCGCATTAAACCCGATACCGCAATTGCATTGGTATTATCTGTTTTTTTTGGTACTGGCATGTTATTGCTAACCAGTATTCAGCATAGTGGTAATGCAGCACAATCTGGTTTAGATCACTTTTTATTTGGTAAAGCTGCCGCCTTAATTGGTATAGATGTATTGATGATAGCTATAGTAAGTATTGTTTTGCTAATAGCCGTACTCATTTATTTTAAAGCTTTTACCTTAATTTCTTTCGATAAAACTTTTGCTTACTCTTTGGGTGTGCCTGTTGCTTTATACGAAGTAATACTTTCTACCTTAACCGTATTGGCAATATGTGTAGGCATACAAGCTGTTGGTGTGGTGCTAATGGCCGCCTTATTAATTACGCCTGCGGCAACTGCCCGCTACTGGACAAACAGTTTACCTACTATGTTACTATTGGCCGTTTTGTTTAGTATACTGGCAAGTGTTGGCGGCGTGTTTGTTTCTTACGCAATACCTGCCATGCCAACTGGGCCGTGGATAATTGTTTTCATTTCAATATTTGCATTTATCTCAATATTGGTTGCACCAGCAAGAGGCATCTTACCCAAAGTTTTTAAAGGCAGAAAAACCAAAGAAATTGTTTACAACGAAAATATATTAAAGTGTTTGTACCACTTAGGCGAAGCGGAGAACAATTTTGAAGGTAAAAGAAATATAACCGATATACAGCAGAGGCGATTTTTTAACATTGTAAAATTAAAGCAAGGCTTAGCAAAATTAAGAAGAGCTGACTACATTACTGAAACAAAAAATAGCTGGGCATTAACTGAAATGGGCACAAAAGAAGGGGCAAGAATTGCTCGTTTGCATCGTCTTTGGGAACTATATTTAAATACTTTTTTAAAGATGCCTAAAGATCACGTTCACCAAGGCGCAGAAGTTATTGAGCATTTTATTACCCCCGAAATTGAAGAGATGTTGTTGGCAGAATTGAATAACCCAACAAGAGATCCGCACGATCGGGAGATACCTTATTGAACGATTTTTAAAATAATAACCTTAACTTTGTTAGTAAATGAAATGAAAAATGTAAATGTAGATAAGGCAACTTTAAAAGCAGCAATTAAGGAAATACTTTTGGAAGATAAAAGCATTCTTAAAGAGGTGGTTAAGGAAATATTAGATGAGCATTTTACAAAAGCAAAGGAAGAAAACCTAAATAAAAAAGAAAGGTTAGAAAAGTTGATTAAGATTATTGAAAAGAACTTTGAAGAGTATGATGCAGTATTTAGAGCATTGGTTAAAAAGTAAACCGAATAGTTTGTTAAAGAAGAATTGATGGATGTGCTTTTGAATCATGGTTTCAGGAAATACTTGTATCTTTG
>Ga0209831_1001282_pt1 | contig 23596 bp, 18 predicted proteins | sample Maine_Asex4_meta_FD_187451 | JGI IMG/M metagenome (GOLD analysis project Ga0209831, IMG submission 187451) | Marine algal microbial communities from Maine, USA - Maine_Asex4_metaG (SPAdes) (version 2) | ecosystem: Host-associated > Algae > Red algae > Unclassified | place: Maine, USA | collected... | reverse complement strand
TTGCTTTACCTACTTCTACCAAAAATTGTACGTAGGCTTCGTGTAGAATCCAGCGTTCTTTGACCGTGGGGAGTAGAAATTTAAATCCTTTGGTTTTTTTGGCGGTTTGGAGGAGGTCGTAGGCTTGTTGGTATTCTCCAGAGTGTAAGGATAGGATTAGGTGATTTTCTAAGGTGCGGAAGTATCCATGCTTTCCTTTTGGAGCAAGGGCATAACATCTCTTAATAGACTTTTCTGCAGCTGAAAATTCCTTTAATTGAACTTCGCAAATAATTAATTGATAGAGAAAAATAAATATGGAGGCACGATACCGCGTTCCTTTCTCTTCGAAATATTTAATGGTATTAATACAGATAGCTTTTGTTGTTACAAAATCATTCCTACTCATATATAAGCTAATTCCAATTAAAGCTACATAAAAGTGATAATACATTGATTTAACTTTCCCATAATGAATTTTCACTTTTTCATAGTCATCATAAAACAGCTCAAAAAGAGAAATATCCTTTGCTTTAGACTTAACAGATTTTTTATTTATGTTATAAAAAATACTTTCAACCTCAATTTCTAGTTGTAATACAATTAAGTATTCGTCAATCAAGTCAGAATAGTATTTATAATCTTTTTCATTTCCAATATAAGCAGCATTACTTTTTCTTAACTGCCTAGCTATTTCCAGAACTAAAACTGTCATATCATATTCAATTGCTTTTTTTAAAACTTTTTTTGCCAGACTTAATGCGGTACTTTTGGCTTGTTGATGTCTTAAAAAAGCAAGTTGTGCCCATTTTTTATAATTATCATAGAAAGCCATTTGAAATTCATTCTGTCCAGCATTTTCAATAAATAATAAAGCATCCAGTAACTCTTCCCGCAAATTATTCTTTAATCTTCGATAAGTTTTATGCTTGGCATCCAGGCCCAATAATTTCTGAGCTGCTTCCTCATCTGTATTCCATTTGTCTTTTAATAATCCTTGATAAAAAGCAAGTAGTCTACCTGTTTCGTCTTGTAAGAATCCGTACTGTCTAATTTTTTTGGTTTTGTTGAGGCTGAGAATGTGGACGAGTTCTTTGAGAATTTCCATTGGATTTGCGGATTTGCGGATTTGCGGATTTGCGGATTTGCGGATTTGCGGATTTGCGGATTTGCCTAGCTAACAAAGCAAGATAGAGTGAAAAAGTTTGCCTGTCCAAAATACGAATAACTGTCCTTTTTTACAAGTCTCTTGTGATATAATTTTGTTATTGAAACTAAAACTTTTTAAACCAGGAAATAGGAAAAACATAATCTACCCATTCTGCGGCTTTATTTTGTTCTTATTCGGCGTTGCAAAAATACTCATTATGCTAAGGCATAACTCCGTTTTTCGCGCCTTGAATAAAAACAAAGTAAAACCACATTTCTGGGCACCTTATTTATTTCCTATACCCTAACAAAAAATTAAAGCTATATTAAATTTAATTATTGCCATGCTAATGGCGATGGGCTCCATTATGTATGCCGATGATTATCAAAATGCTACGCCAGAACAACAGCAGGAATATCAGGAGATTATTATTGAAGAACATGATGGGGTTTAAATATTAAGATAAGTGATCTTAATTTTAATCAGGGTCACTTACCCCTTTTTCATCCAACGAATCAAAAATAGGGTGTCCAAAACCCGTTCAACTGTCCTTTTATTAACCTGATGATCACCATACCTTTGTAATAGACAAGAACTTAACACAAAAGAATAAAGCTAAGCTAAAAATTTATCAGTGAATAAACAACTTCCATACAAAAATAATAAAATACGGATTAATCAGGAAGCTGTCTGTGTCCAAATCCGCTTTGGGAATCCTACCGCTGGTGATTGCCGCAATTTTGGGATTTGTAAGATGGAAGTTTATGAAGGTACCGTATCTGAATTTCAGAAAAAACGTGGATATGCCCTTGCCAGATTTATTATTGATAACGATAAAAAACAAATAATATTTGAAAAAATCTCCATGACGGAGGAGTGTCAGGATTTGTACTTTGGGAGGGGCTTCTTTTTGGTAGAAGCGGAGGTTACCTTGGAAGAATCATTAAGTAGAAAATTAGAAATCGAAAATAGATCTTTAAAAGTTGGCAGATATCCTTTTGTTGAGACCTTAATGAACTATCTAATAGAATTTTAAAATGTTTGAATAGCTATTTAAATAGGGTGTTATGCCAAAAAACCCATAATAGAGTAGGCATTATTATTAAATATAACAAACGATGAAAATTTTAATTCCTACCATTAACCCACTGGCTTTCTTGGTGCTATCATTTTCTATTACAATCATGAGCTGTAATAGAATGATTGACAAAGAACATGAACTTCCCTCCATATCCATTGACATCGATAAATTTCACGGTGGATCTTTCAGTTTTTCCAATATGGAAACCGGCCAGGTGGATATTCCTCTTAATGGTAAGTTAGAGAATGGAATCACAAAAATATCTATTCCTGATTCGTTGCTCGGAGCATTTGGGAGTATTACGCTTAAAGATACCTCCGAATCAGCAATGATAGGTAGTTTTCTTCTACTGGATAATGCTAAAATAAAATTATCCATGAATGAAAACGTTCTGGTTTTTAGTGGTAGCGAATTACAGGACTCTATTGGATTAATCGTGAAAAAAATCAGTCAATATGAACAAGAGATAAAATTATTATCTATCGACACCACTCAAATAGAAGCGGTCAATTCTATGAAGAAAAAAATGTTTAGAGAGACCTTGGCTTTTAGCAAATATCTTACCACTCAAGGCTATACTAATGTCTCCAGCTATTTAATTTATGGAATGCATCGAATGAATTTGCTGCCTCCTCATATCGTAAAAAAAATACAGAAAGATTGCGATGAATCAGAAGAATATTTTTGGAAAAATCAACTATGCAACCTTATTGTCAATGATGAAATAAATAATATTAGAATAGCAGACTGGAATTTCCAGGCATCTGCTAATCAGCAGAAAATTATCGCTAACGCTTACACTCTGGTAGATGTATGGGCTAGTTGGTGTAGCCCATGTATTCAGGGAATACCACATTTGAAAACCATCTACCAAAAATACAAGCCAAAAGGCCTACAAATATTTAGTTTATCAATTGATACTGATTTCGCTAAATGGAAAAATAAATCAGCTGAGTTAAAACTACCTTGGCCTTCTTCTTTGGACAATGCAACGATTAAGCGACGATTGTCTCATCAACTAAATATAACTGCTATTCCACACTATTTCCTTTTAGATCAGGATGGTCATATTTTAGCTCGTGATATTGCCGCAGAAGAACTTGATCAAACATTGAATAGATTCTTAAATTGAAAATTTTTTTCATGAAAATCTTCCTAAAATGATCACGCTACTTTATTTTCTATTAGTTATATGCAAGCATTACAAGAAAGTAATACTGACCCCTTACGTACCAAACATGCGTATAAAATGCAGGTAGATCTGGAATTTTCCATTGATCGACTGATGCAATTTATGGACGAGTATGCTGCTTTTATCGGTCAGAGAGAAAAATACTACGAAAAATTTCAGACGATTCTTGGCAATTACGCAAACGAAGAGATTTGTCAAGCCGCCTTGCCAAGGCAGTTTGAATCCTTAAAAAGAGACATTGAAATATCTATTTTAAAATTTACCGAAGCTTATAATATTTCAGAACTTCAGGGTTCTAAATTAAAAGATTTAATGTATGGATTGTCGGATTAAGTTTGTACCTTCATTGTTATAATCATAATTCACTCAACCTTTAAAATAAATAATTATGAAAATTTCACTCTACAGCATCGCTATTCTCTTTATGATTTACAGCTTACTAATTCTACCAGACCCCGTCCACCTAGTACACATTTTACTATTTTTCGGAGGAAGTACTTTCTTTGTTAGACAATTGTATAAAGAGATCATGGCAAAGCGGAGCGCTTAAACATTTTAAAACTCATTCAAACCATTAATATGATAATCAACATTCTAAAAAAAGGAATCCCTTTCGCAATAGGTATTGCCCTACTAAACATCCTCATGGATACTGCAGAAGGAACCGTAGTTAACGAAAACTTCTTAAAAGAATATGTCATTAGAAGTTTGATCATCGGACTCCTCTTCGGAATAATCATGGCGCTTTATAATCGGTACAAGGAAAAAAAGCGTGTTTAAGATACCTGCAATCAAATTGTGCAACTCAAATCCATTTGTGTATTTTTGAAAAAATTAACTACATCACCATGGACCAAGCCAACCCCGTACGCGACACCGAACAACTCAACTGGGAACAACTCGAAGCGTATCTCAAAGACGCACTTCCCGACTTAACCGGTAAAATGGAAGTCACCCAATTTCATGGAGGTCACGCCAACTTGACGTACTTGCTCAAATTTGGTGATCAGGAACGCGTCCTCCGCCGTCCGCCTTTCGGAAAAATTGCGCCGGGTGCCCACAGTATGAAACGGGAATACCGCGTACTCTCTCAACTATATCAACATTTTTCTCCCGCGCCCCGCGCTTATCTACTCTGTGAGGATGCGGAGATTATCGGCGCACCATTTATCATCATGGAACGTTGTCATGGCGTTGTGATTCGAAAAAAAATACCGCCCGAATTTATCGGTCTCCCAAAAGTAGAAGAACGCGTTGCCGACGCCATGATCCGCGCCCAAGCCAATTTACACACCATCAAAGTTTCCGGTAAACTGGAAAAACTGGGTCGACCCGACGGCTTCCTAAATCGCCAACTGGAAGGCTGGGGAAAACGCTGGAACCTCTCCAAAACTTCCGAAAATAAAAACATGGACTGGATTCGTGATGCCCTTGCACAGAACATTCCGACACCACAAACGGCTTCGATTATTCACAATGACCACAAACTGGACAACTGCCAATTCCAACCCGATAATCCCGACGAGGTTACTGCTATCTTTGATTGGGATATGGCCACCCTCGGCGATCCGCTCGCCGACTTTGGCGCAACTTTAAGTTACTGGCCCGACCCTGCTACTTCCAAATACGAACATTTACCCGTCATGCTCATCGGTGATTATCCTCCTAAAGAATTTCTCAAAGAACGCTACCAACAATACACTGGTTTTTCACTGGACAGTATTGTCTGGTATGAGTCTTTTTCTTTTTGGAAACTGGCGATCATCGCGCAACAACTTTATAAACGCTACGTGGACGGCGCGACAAAGGATCCAAGAATGGCGCACTTTGGGAAGATCGCGGAGGTGATGGCGGAGCGGGGGAAAATGGGTTTGGGTTAATTGGTTAATTGGTTAATTGGTGATCAGTTAATCAGTTTCCCCGCGATCGCGGGCACTGATCCACTGATCCACTGATCACTGATCCACCGATCCACCGATCCACCGATCACCAACCCACCGTAATCTTCCCAAAATGCTTCCCCTCCTCCTGGTATCGAAAAGCAGCGCCTAATTCTTCCAGGGCAAAATTCCTATCCAAAATTGGCTGAAAGTCATTTGCGTTAATCGCTTTGACCATTTTTTTCTGCATCGCAGCACTACCCACAGCGAGACCAATAATGGTTAGATGTTTAAAAAATAATTTTGGAAAAAGAATCTCTCCTTTGGGGCCACCGAGGATACCGATCGAATATATTTTTCCGTAAACTTTAGCGGCTTCAATGGATTGTCGCATGGTGGCATTTCCTCCGACATCGAGGACGTGGTCGATCCCGCCCGTTTTTTGGAAGAGCGTTTTTCCCCACTTGGGATCTTCTTTATAATTGATGACTTCGGTGACGCCCATTGCTTTGAGTTGGTCTATTTTTTCGTCGGAGCCAGTGGTCGCAAAAACCTGAGCGCCCGCCATCCTGGCAAATTGTAAAGCAAAGATAGACATCCCGCCCGTGCCTTCGATCAGCACCGAATCACCGGATTTAACATGCCCTTCTACAATCAGTGCGCGCCAGGCGGTGAGGCCCGCGCATGGGAGCGTGGCAGCGGCAGCGTACGGGTAGTCGTCAGGCATGGCCGTAACCGCATTGGGGGGTAAGACCGAATATTCGGTAGCGTATCCGTCGGTAGTTTCGCCGGAAATTCGTTGGGTATTTACTACGGTTGGAGCACCCTGTTGCCAGTCGGGGAAGAAGAGCGACATTACCTTATCTCCTTTTTTCCAACGGGTTACGCCGGTACCGATTGCGTCGATGATTCCCGCTCCATCGGACATGGGGATGCGTCCTTCGGAAACAGGAAGCACTCCTTTGGCTACTAAATAATCGTGGTAATTGAGCGAGGTGGCATGCCAGCGAACGCGGATTTCTCCGGCACCGGGATTGGGTATTTCTTGTTCGACTAGCGTGATTTTATTGAGTCCTTCTCCTGCTTTTATTTGAATGCTTTTCATGTAATATATTTTATTGCAAAGATAAGGAACTGTACATAAATAAATTGATATTTTAGACTTGGTTATTTTGTTGCTAATCAAGGTACTAAAAACGGAGTTATGCCGTAGTATAATGAGTTTTTTAGTGACCCTGCCCGATCTGACAATCGGTTAGGCGGGGAATAGTAGGAGCAAAAAAAGCAGTCAAAAGTGTAAAGTTATTTTTGAACCGTTCCCAAGAAAAGATTTATCGACGGTTGGTCATCTTCTACGCTTCCCCTGAGGCATAAGGGCGTTAGCCAAAACCCTATAATTTTAGTCGAGCAACTATTTTAAATAATCAGGATCATATGTTCGCGGGCTTTTGTCGTAAGGCACAAAAAAACTGTAACCTTCTATTGAAAGCTACAGTCTTAATTTTTTATTTTAGAAAATCATTTTTTAATCCCGCTCCATCGTACGAGGAAAACCGTAATGAACGGTATTAATTTCATCGCAGGTAAAACTACTAATGAGGATAATCGTTTCGTTGGAAGAACTTCCGGTGGTTGATTTTACTTCAACATTTCCGTCTCTGTTTACTTGCCAGGATTTTTCTGCGGTATCCGTTCCATTGATGGTAGAATTTTGTGGATCGACTAGTTTACCGTCTGCTTTGAATTCCACCGTTTCACTGGTCAGTGGATAAACCCATTTGCCAACGATGGCGTTTTCAATGTTCGTTGCATCACATTCATCTTCGTCGCTGCCACAAGAAGCAAGGGTAGATAACATGATAAAAGATAGTAGTAATATTTTGAATGAATTTTGCATAAGTTGTTTATTAGAGATAGCGGAGGGCTAATATTATAATAAACAATTGCCGTACCAATCGCGTTTTCCGGGTATTTTTTTTTGCGAGGCACAAAAAATGGAAACTATTCTGCAAACTTATTACATTAAAATCTCTTTAGAATAACGAAAAAAGCAGGATATATTTTCAATTTTTCCATCAATTTTCCTTTGCTCGCAGCGTTCTACGTTCTTTCTATTTGAACTGGGAAACCGAAGGCACTCAGCGTAATTTTATCACATTCAAAACCGTCCACCATCAGGGTGCTTTCTTGAAAAGTTCCACCGCTGGCAGCTCGTAAAATCAGATTACCGTCCGCATCAATTCTCCAGCTTTTTTCTTCTAACATTACTCCGTTAACTTCTCCTTCCAAAATTGCTCCGTCAGGATCGATTAATGTACCATCTGCCTGAAACTCAAAAGTTCCAGGCATAGAACTTGCATATTTCCACGTACCAACAATTGTTTCTGATAAGGTACCCGGTTCGCAATCATCGTTTCCACAAGAAGTAAATCCAAACAACAACGCAAGAGACAGAAAAGATAATTTTATTAAGGATTGCATATTAAAATATTTAAGGGATGAGGTATAAATAAATTGGTTTTCTTGGGTTAGGAATGTTGATAAAACACTATGCTTCATCTTTTTACTTGATTCCTAACCTTACGAAAGGTCGTTTTTTAACGCTTCTAAATAATCGTACTGTAAGTCTTCGTGTAATTTTCCAACAGCAGTACGAATGACTTTTTCTTGTTGTAAATAAATATTTTGTAGCATTCGACTTCTTTCGATCGAAGGTTGAAAAGAACGGAGTCGTTGACAAAAATAAACTAATAAAATTACTTCTGTTTCTTTATTACCTGAGTAACGAATATATTTTTTGATCATTCGGAGCGTTTTCCGAATTCCCTTTTTGATGAAATAATAGTTTTTACGGTTGACTTGCGCCAGCTCAAAATCAATCTCTCCTTTAACACTTTCGATGTAAGATTCCTCGTCTCCTGCTTCAAAAATAAGATAGGTCAGTAACTCCTTGTTCTCTTTTTTAAATCGAGAAAGTCGAAGGCACAACGCCACCAGATCTGGCTGTGATAATTGGGTGAGTGCGATTTTTATTTCTTTGGCTGCGGCAGCTTTCATAGGCTGTTGAGTTGTTAAGGAATATTGACAAAATAACCAAGCCTAAATTATCAATTTATTTATGTACAGTTCCTAAAACTGCGTAGAGACAATTTATGAATTTCCGCTCTACACAGTTTCAAGATTGATGGCATTATTCATTTTTTATTAAAATTACACATCCGCTAACTCCATCCAGCGTTCCTCTTTCTCTTCCAGTTTCTTCCCAACGTCCCCCAGTTCAATAGAGAGTTTTTCAATTTCTTTGGCTTCCAGATTGGGATCATTAAACATCGCCATGATCTCATTTTTCTTTTTTTCCAGTTTTTCAATTTCCTTTTCAAGTTTACCAAGTTCCTTGCGTTCGAGGTAAGTAAGTTTACGCTCGGTCGTTGGTTCATCCGATTTAACAGATTTTTCAGCCTTGGGTCGATTGGCGCGAGCAGTACGTTCTGCTTCGAGTACGCGTTTCTTTTCCAGATATCGGTAATCGGTATAATTACCATTATAATCACGAATGACCCCATTTCCTTCCAGAATAAATAAGTGATCTACCACTTTATCCATAAAGTACCGATCGTGCGAAACGATGATCAAACAACCTGGAAAGTCCATTAAAAATTCTTCCAGAATATTTAACGTCAAAATATCCAAATCGTTCGTGGGCTCATCGAGAATTAAAAAGTTAGGATTTTCCATGAGTACCGTTAACAGATAAAGCCGACGGCGTTCTCCCCCACTCAACTGCGAAGCATAGATCTGATGTTGTTCCCGGCTAAATAAAAAGCGATCCAATAACTGTATGGCCGTCAACTTTTGTCCTTTGGCCAGAGGTATATATTCGGCTACGTCCCGAACAACATCAATGACTTTTTTATCTTCTTCCAAGTTGATTCCTTCCTGATCGTAATAACCAAAAACAACGGTGTCTCCAATTACTACCCGACCATTGTCCGGACGAATTTGTTTGGTTAATAATCGTAAAAATGTTGATTTTCCAACTCCATTGTTACCAACTATTCCGACCTTCTCATTTTTTTTAAACTTATAGGTAAAATCTTTAACCAGTACCAGGTCACCATAAGCTTTACTGACATTATTTACTTCGAGAATTTTACTACCCAAGCGAGCACCTTTAATCTCAATCCGTAAATCTTCGTTGTCCGCTTTTTGGGAAGCCTTTTCTTCTATCTCATAAAATTTATCTTCGCGAGATTTGGCTTTGGTTCCCCGTGCCTTCGGTTGACGACGCATCCACTCCAGTTCTTTGCGCATCAATTTTTTAGTCTTGTCCAATACCACCGCATCGTTTTCCTGACGCATGGATTTTTTTTCCAGATAATCAGAATAAGAACCCCGGTATTTGTACAAATTTCCACCGTGGAGTTCTACAATACTATTACAAACTTTTTCTAGAAAATACCGATCGTGCGTAACCATAAATACGGTCAACTTAGAATTCGTCAGGTAGTCTTCCAGCCATTCTATCATTTCCAGGTCCAGATGGTTAGTTGGCTCATCCATGATGACAAATTCGGGTTCGTCGATCAGGAGTTTGGCCAGGGCTAGTCTTTTGCGCTGACCACCAGAGAGGGTGGTTATTTTTTGATCGAGTCGTTCTATTTTTAGTTTAAAAAGAATCTCCTTGATTTGTGCTTCAAAGTCCCAGGCTTTGAGATCGTCCATGTCGGCAAGTGCCGCCTGCAGTGTTGTTTCGTTGGTGGGATTTTGGAGTGCTTCGTTATAAGCCTTGGTAGCGGCCACCATTTTATTTTCAGAATCAAAGACTGCTTCAATGATGGTTTGTTCTTCCGGGAAAGAAGGATCTTGCTCCAGGTACCCCGTGCGGATATGTTTGGCTTTGATTATCTTTGCGACTTCCCCTTCGATGGGTTCCAATCCGGCAATCAGCTTTAGCATCGTGGTTTTTCCGGTACCATTCTTGGCAACCATCGCGATCTTGTCTCCCTGACTAATCTGTAGGTTGAGATCTTTAAAAAGGACTTTTTCGCCGAAGGTTTTGCTGACATTTTCGAGTGTAAGATAATTCATTCGACAAAGGTAGTTTTTTTTGGCGGGTTGGGCGGACGATGGGCTTTTTTCTCTGCTTTCGGGGTTGGCTTGCGGTGGGCGGGCGATGGGCTTTTTTCCTTCTTTCGGGTTTGGCTTTTGGTGGGCGGACGATGGGCTTTTTTCTCTGCTTTCGGGATTGGCTTGCGGTGGGCGGGCGATGGGCTTTTTTCTTTGCTTTCGGGATTGGCTTGCGGTGGGCGGGCGATGGGCTTTTTTCTTTGCTTTCGGGGTTGGCTTGCGGTGAGCGGGCGATGGGCTTTTTTCTCTGCTTTCGGGTTTGGCTTGCGGTGGGTGGACGATGGGCTTTTTTCGCTTTTGGCGTGTTTGGCTTTCGGTGGGCGGGCGATGGGCTTTTTTTCGCTTTAACAGGGTTGGCTTTCGGTGAGCGTGTAGTTCCATGTCATTTGAATGTGGAAGGGAAGGGACCGGATAATCAGCACTTTGATCTTGGCAGGGAGTTCTGCGCGCGGATTCCCCTTTCAGGGGTTAGGGGCGAGCGATGGTTCCTTTTAAAAATCTTTTCTTTTTTAAAGTTTGCTCTTTAAATTTCTCCTGATTTACCTCCGCACATCATGCATCGCCACGCTCGCCCCTACCCAGTCCTTATCCCGGTTGTACTTTACACCGACCATTTCTCCCTTACTCAGTCGCACCAGATTATTGACAACCTCAGGACGCGCCGCACCTTTCTCCCAAACCATCAGCATTCTGATTTCACATTTTGCGGGTTCATTGGCGGTCTGAATAGCCGACTGGTATTTTACTTTTTTCTGTAGAATAAAGTGCTCGGGTTTCGTTACTTTTTCGATATCCTCTTTGGTTACATTGATAATAACACCAGCACCGGAAAAAGAGAAGAGTGGCTTTAAAACATAATTTTCCAGATCTTGCGGAATGGTTTTAAGATCACTCAAGAAAGAACAATAAGGATTGTATTTACTCTTAATTAGTGGCATGGTGTGCTTGCTGATTCGGGAAAACCAGTGAGGATGGCCGATAAATTCAGCGTTTATTTCGTCGTTTAGAGAGTACTCTTTTACAAATTCGGGGCGACGTTCTAATTCATCAAAAATAATCCGGTTGTATATTTTTTCTACACCAATTTTTTTACCTTGCTCATTGATATAATATAAATCTTTGCCTGATTTTTTAATTTCACTGATGCATTTAACAGGCGTTTTGATAGCCGCATTGGTAGCGTAAAAATCAATGGCCGTAGCCTGGTTAAAAGGATCTATTTCTAACAACACTACATTTTCGGGTCTACTATCACCGATGATAACGTTGCGTAATTTTTCAAAATATCCCTCTGTGTCGAGTCCACCAAAAAAGGACTGATAATGATCCGGTATGTCGTAAGCCGTTTTAAAACAGCGGGCCAATAATTCCTGAAAAAAGTAGAGGGTTGGAAAGCCCTGTATTTCAATGAGTTGTGGAACTAATTTTCCATTACCATCGTCACAAATCCCAAAGTCCAATTGTAAAAAAGTAGTATGATCATCTTCCCCCGGCACCTCCTGGCCTGGTAAAATAGCGGCCTGGGATTTTTGTTTAAAATCAGGATCGAGTAATGTCTCACTGATTTCTTCACAGGCTTCGAGTAGCTGTTTGCGTAGTTCAGGAGTTAAAAAAATCGGGGTTTCACTAATCCGAAAAGCAGGCGTATGATCATGCGCAGCATTAATAAGTTCCTTTAATTTTGTGTACCGTTCGGATGAAAATCCCTTATTGAATAGTTGGCGTTGAGAAGCGTGCACAGCGTGTTTTGTTTTGTATGGGTGATAATCTATAAAATTCTAAACGGCAACCAACTCCAGCGATCGAACCGCCTCATCCAAGAAGTTGGGAAGTATGGTATCATAGGTTAATGGAATTGCCATCGGATCATTCAGGTCTTCCATCATTTGGTCAAACTTTTCCTGACCATGTTCTTTTACAATCACGGTTTTATTTTCTTGTTTATTAAAATGAATGAGCATTCCTTCGGGGTCTCCCTCGGGATGAAACTGTACGCCAAACATCTCTTCTGAAAACCGGACGGCCATGATGGCCCGTTCGAGCGGAATATTAGGACGTATTTTTTCGAGTGCCATAATCTTGGCACCCATTTTTAAGAACATATCAACATCCGGCTGTACTACTTGCCAGAGTCGAAAATCTGCTGCACAAAAAACATCCGGTAACTGCGTAAAGAACCTTTCCTGTTTTCCAGCCTGTGTTTTATGAATCGGCGTGGTACCAAAAGACCTGGATTTTCGCGGAAGTACCCGCGCCAGATCAAAGTGATCACAAGCCATCTGAAAGGAATGACAAATAAAAAAGACATATTTCCTGGTCTCCTTTTTTTGACTATTTATTTCCCAAAGTTGGTCAATCAGATCAAACAATTTTTTATTCCAAACTCCGTCACCGTCGAGCGGACTGCCCGGACCACCACTGCTAATGTATACATCGTAATCCGTGCCAGGCAGTTCTGCTTTGCCCCGTACGTCGAATACTTTCCATTCGAAATGGTCTTTGTAACGATCAACGATATTTTTGATCGCGCGCATACCCTGATTTGGTTCGCCGTCGTACAGATCCAGTATTGCTAATTTGTTCTTTGTCATCTTTAAATATTTAATGAATATTAGAACATGTCTCAATTTTCATTAATTACCAATTATGAGTGATTAATGTAGGTCGAGACATGCTCTATGTTAAAAACAGACAGATGAATTGCTTCTGTTTTTTAACAGCTTTGATTTCAAAGATAAGTAAATTTTACACCAAATTTCTGAATAGAAGATGCTTTAACATGCCTTTAAAATACAGCGTATTACTTGCGTTTGGCCGTTCCGGCTTTTACTTTCTTGCCCTGAACACCCTCACGGACAAAGGTTCCCCAGGTCAGATTATCTCCACCAGCTTTGTGTGCCTTGGCTTTTTCGATGGCCATATTAGCGGCATTTTCGACGACCCATTCAAAATTTTCGGGACCAACAGAAGTCAATTCCGCATCGGGTGCAGGATTGCAAAAGTCAATAGCATAAGGAATACCATCTCTAATCGCTAACTCCACCGTATTAAAATCATAACCCAAAGCATGATTGATTTTAAGGACGATATCCGTCATTTTTTTAAGCATCTTCTTTTCAATCGGCTTGGGTTCCAGCACATAACGCAGGTGGTGTGGATTTCGCGGTTCGTATTCCATGAAGTGGATATACTTTCCACCAAGGCAGTAAATTCGGTAGTAAGCGTCAAACTGAATTTCTTCCTGTAGCATCATTACCAGTTGCCCGGTTTCAGCATGTGATTTCCACAGGTCCTCCTTGCTTTCTAGCTTATAAACATTTTTCCAGCCACCACCTGAGAAAGGCTTCATGTAAGCTGGAAAGCCACCGATGTAGTCAAATATTTTTTCCCAATCCATGGGATATTTCATATTTCTAAATGAGTTGGCGTTGGTATCTGCGGGCATTTCGTTAGAAGGCAACAGCACTGTTTTAGGGACTGGCACGCCTATCTTTTCCATTAAACAATTATTGAAAAATTTCTCATCGGCACTCCACCAGAAGGGATTGTTGAGTACCGCTGTTCCATTTAACGCAGCATTTTTTAAATAAGCACGGTAGTACGGCACGTCCTGTGAGATCCGGTCAATAATCACTGCATAGCCCGTGTCTTCTCCCTGCACTAGTTCTTCGGCGTGCAGCAATTCAGCTTTTACACCAGATACATTTTTACTGTTTACACGTTCTACAAATGCTTCTGGAAATGTACTTTCTTGTCCGAATAAAATTCCTATTTTTTTCATATTAATGAGTGTTTTCGTTTTTTAGTAATGTTTGTTATTGGTAAATATTTATGTAAAAAGCTTGTTATATGAATGGTAATTATTCTAAATTAATAAATTTTAAACTGATGTATGCTTAGGAATGAATAGTACTTAGATAGTGTGGAAACATCTCGCGCCAAGTCGGCCAGTCGTGTTTGCGTTCGGGACGTAAATCTAACCAGTGATCCATTCCTTTTTCATTTAAAATATGCGATAATTTCAAGTTGGCGTCTTTACAAATATCCCAGTCAGAAGTACCTAAAATGATTTTCATATTATATAGATGATCGTTGTGTAAGCCAGGCAGATAATCGACGGGATTATTGAAGTATACATTGTCATTATAAAAACCGTCGAGGAAAGTCTTTATATCAAAAGCACCACTCATTGTGAATAGGTGACTGACCAGATCTGGATGACGAAAAGCAAAATTGGCCGCGTGGTATCCACCAAAACTCGCTCCGGAAACAACTACTTTTCCGACGCCAGTATTCCAACGGATTTTTTCCACAATCTCATCCTTTATCATCTGATCATACCACATATGATTTTCAATCCGCTTGGCAGGATGGACGCCTTTATTATACCAGCTGTGTTTATCAATACTATCGGGGCAAAAAATTTGTATCAGACCTTCGTCTATAAACCATTTAGCAGATTCAATCAATTTAAAATCCTTACTTTCATGATACTTTCCCATCGTACTTGGAAATATAATTACCGGGTATCCTTGATGACCAAATCGCAACATTTCAAAATCCATACTCAAGGTAGGGGAATACCATTTCAAATAATCTTCCTGCATCGCTAGTTCGTTTTGTTTTGTTTTAAAAAAATGTCTATTATCCTTCACTTAGAAGCCTTTCGGTAAAGATAAAATTATACTTTTAAAATTCTTATTAATTTACACACGATTTATATATTTCTTAAAGAGACTGATCCTAAGAGATGAGGAATAAATATCTAACCCAGGAAACCCAATTTATTAATACCTCATTCCTAAAGCACTATACGCATGAATTTTATTTCTAAAATGATACAATATCTCTGGAGTTTGTTTAACCAGCCAACGACCGAGACTTCTCCGGTATCCAATGAGGCAACCAGGCTGACCAGGAATATTTTCTCCGAATATTTGGATCGTGAAGTAACGGTCTATCTATATCTGCCACCAAATTTTAAATCAACCTCTGCGGATTATCCAGTTTTATTTTTCCACGATGGTCAGGATCTAGAGCGAATGAATTTTCAAGATCAACTGGAAACTGCTTATCAGGAAAAACACCTGAGCTTTCATATCGTAGCTGGTATTGTCGCCGGAGATCGCATGCAAGAATATGGAACGGGCGCAATAGAAGATTATGCCGGCCGGGGCAATCGGTCTGCACAACATAACAACTTTACCCTCAAAGAATTATTACCGATTCTACAACGGGATTACCGGGCAGCCAAAGGAGACTTTAAACATAGTGTAGCCGGATTTTCACTAGGTGGGTTAGCGGCCGCTTATCTGGCATGGGAAAATCCTGTTTATTTTCGGTGTGTCGGTATTTTTTCGGGTTCACTGTGGTGGAGATCCATGCCTTACGATGAGCAATATCCGGATGCTAATTTGATCATGCACCGACTGATGGATACGAGTACCAAGCGAGCGAATTTAAGATTGTGGTTTCAGGCCGGTACAAACGACGAGACTTCTGACCGCAATAAAAACGGCGTCATTGATGCCATTGACGATACGTTGTTTTTGATTAGAATTTTAAAAAATCTGGGATATACGGACGACGAGGTAACTTATCTGGAGATACAAGATGGTCGGCACGAACCAGCTACCTGGAGTATAGCGATGCCTGATTTTTTGCGGTGGGTGGGAAAATCGGCAATGTAATGTTATCGATAAACGATCAGACAGGTTTTTCCTTTTTCTGAAGGTTGGTCTGCGTTAGATTTTAAAGTGATCGTAAAATTATCTGCATTGTCCACAAAATTAATCGGAATCAACCCGTTATGTTTTATTCGCTGATTGATCGTTCCCATATCTACAGTACGCTGATCTACCTCTGCCCATAGTTGATAATAATGATCTTTGGGTGCTTCTGGCAAACTGATCGGATCGAGTACCGTACGTTTTTTTTCAGCATTATAAAAAACGGTGACTTCTGCTTCCGGCATAACGCCCACTCCTTTCATCCGCATTTTTTGGGTAACCTTATCTTTAAGTAACGCATTATCCGTCGTGGTCGTTTGCATTTGCGAGACTAGGACTTGCTGCTGCTGCTGAAGTTCAGAGAACTGTTGCTTTATTTCAACCAGGGCGGACGATTCGGAAGCTTGTTTTTGGTAGAAATAAATAGATAATCCTGCAAAGAAAATAATTGATATACTCGCCAAAGCGGTTAATAACCGTGTATGGTTTTGCATTTCAGCCAGTTGTTCCTTTTGTTGTGGTTGACCAAATTTTGTCTCTACGGACAAGCATCGCTTACGAGCTTTACCAGATAATTTATCGCAATTGGAGTTCCCGATTTTTTTAGTTTGCTTTTCAGGAGATCGAATATCGTGAAGGCCCGTATAATGCTCCATGCAAGAGCGCAGCCGCTGTACTTTTTCGTTTACTTCCGGAAAGGCGACCATATAGACCTCTATTTCCGCACATTCCTCGTCTGAGACCAGTCCTAAAACGTATTGTTCCAGGATACCCGATTGCAGTATTTTTTCCGAGTCCATCATAATTTGCAAATGGTTGCTATATTTTAAAACAGAGCGGTTCGGATAATTGTTTTCGAAAAATGGTAATTATTCTAAAGATGAGCAAAAATGGACCAACTACTGGTTCGGGGATTAGATTAGTATGTATTAGTGATTGGTTAATCGGTCCTTCCAACGCATAGGTATCGCCCTCTAAAGTATTGAAGAACTCAAAATAGTTTCGAAATTTCAGTTATTTTATTCTGTCCAGATACTTAGCTTTCCAGAAAAACTATTTACTAAAGCACATTGGGAACGGTTCAAAAATAAATGACGATTCTATACTTTCACTTTCGTTCCTGATATTCTTCACTAAATATTCTCAAAAGCCTGTTCCAGATCAGTAATCAAGTCCTCCACATCTTCGATACCTATACTGAGGCGAACTAATGAATCCGTCAATCCTACTTTCATTCTTTCCTTTTTAGGAATAGCAGCGTGGGTCATCGTGGCTGGATGTCCGATGAGTGATTCGACTCCACCGAGTGATTCGGCGAGCGCAAAGAGTTTTGTATTATTGAGTACTTTGTTAGCCGTTTCAAAGTTATCATTTTCAAAATTAAAAGAAACCATCGCACCGTAGTTGCGCATTTGCGCGGTAGCCACATCGTGGTTAGGATGATCTTTAAAACCAGGATAATACACTTTCCCTATTTTGGGATGTTTGCTCAGGTATTTTGCGATCCGCTTGGCATTTCGACAAGCCCGTTCCACCCGTATGTGCAAGGTCTTGATACCACGCAGCGTCAAAAAACAATCCTGGGGGCCAGGTACTGCTCCCGTGGCATTTTGGATAAAGTATAGTTGGTCTGCTAATTTTTTGGTTTTTACAATCACGGCTCCCAGGATCACATCCGAATGACCACCGATATATTTGGTGGCAGAATGCAATACCATGTCTGCTCCCAGATCCAATGGATTTTGCAAGTAAGGCGAAGCGAAAGTATTGTCTACACAAACCATCACTTTTTTCTTTTTAGCAATCTGACAAATCTTTTTGATATCCACAATACTGAGCATCGGATTGGTCGGGGTTTCTACCCAAATCAATTTTGTATTTTTTGTAATCTGCTTTTCAATAGCCGACGCATTTTGCATATTGACAAACTTACCTTTGAGCCCAAATGGTTCGAATACTTTGGTAATCAGTCGATAAGAACCACCATACAAATCATTGGTCGATAAAATTTCGTCGCCTGGCTTAAGTGTTTTCATGATCGCATCCATCGCTGCGAGACCACTGGAAAAACAAATTCCATACTTTCCATTTTCGAGCGCCGCAAGACTATTTTCCAGAACGGTTCTTGTAGGATTTTTTGTACGTGCATATTCGTAGCCCTTATGGTCGCCTGGAGCCGCCTGAACATAAGTAGAGGTTTGGTAGATAGGGGTCATAATCGCTCCTGTATCAGGATCGGGTTTAATACCAGCATGGATAGCTTTTGTTCCGAATTTCATTGTATTGAATTGTAAAAATTAGCGAAGTTGTATAGTAAACAAAAAGCGCAAATATAGAAGATATTAATGATAGTCATGACAGATAAAACTTTTAATTCTGTCTGCCAGAATCGCAAATAAAAGATTACAAAATACGTCTGACAAATATTCGGAGACCGGATGCGATTCAACACCTTTTACCTAAAATTGATTTACTTTGAATAAAAAAAGTGATACCGCTCAGTTTTAAGATTCTTTTTGAAGACACTGAATTCATTGCCATTCATAAACCATCCGGTATACTGGTGCACCGTACCCGGATCAGTGAAGACACGGTTTTTGTTTTGCAGTTGCTAAGAGATCAGGTAGGATACCATATTTTTCCGGTACATCGCCTGGATCGGATGACCTCGGGTGTCTTGGTTTTTGGAAAAACCAAAGACGCGGCTAGTAGCTTATCAAAACTCTTTCGGGAACAGCAAATCGATAAAACCTATCTAGCCGTCGTACGGGGTCATCTACCCGCAACGGGCACCATTGATTATGCCCTGGCTCGTTCACCCGACCACCAAAAACAACCTGCTCTTACTGACTATCGAACTTTAGATCAAACGGAGATACCCCACGCCATTAGTCGCTACCCTACTTCTCGTTATTCATTGGTAGAAGTGACCCCAAAAACCGGACGTTTTCACCAAATCAGGAAACATTTTGCCCACCTGCGACATCCCGTAATTGGCGACCGTCCTCACGGCGATTGCAAGCATAATAAATATTTGCGGGAAAAGCTAGGCATCCGTACCATGTTACTACACGCTCAGTCGTTTTCTTTTATTCATCCACGTACCCAAAAGAGGGTAATTATCGACTCCAAACTGGATAATTCTTTCGTAGAAGCCCTAAAGATTTTAAATTTTTCATTTTTTTAAAAAAAATTAGAAAGCATCTAATTAGAATTTATTCTATCTTTGTTCAATAGTTAAGGCCTTTCTTTTAGTACCCATCTTTACAATTATTCGTAACTTACGGTAAATACCCCACCTAATACCGTCTTACTTTTTTTACTACCAAACATAACTTATTATGACTTTCAGGAAATTAAATTTTCAGAAATTTGCCGGTCCTATAATGCTATTCTTTTTAGCGTTCAGCAATCCCGTCTTTGGACAATTTATCAATTATCAGGGACATTCTACCACTAGAGGCTTAACCACCGCTCCAGATCAATCCATTTGGGCCAATGCCGGTAATGGACTTTTACATTATGACCTAAACGGTGATTTAATCGAAATAATCAGTCGGTCCACCTCGGGAGACTTAAACACCCCAATCAACACTGGTATAGATGTAATAATTGCTCCCAATGGAGATATCTGGACGGCTAGTGGCTATGGCCCTATCCAACGTTATGATGGTAACAACTGGACTACTTTTAGTAGTTCAAATACTCCTGGACTTTTTACGAGTTCCATCGGACTTCTTGAAGCGGGACTAGACGGTACAATCTACGCGGTTGGCTACTCGGACATTGGGGTTTACCAAAACGATGAGTGGCAAATTTTTAATTTAGGTGTTTTTTCAAATGGAATGAATGCTACGGATCTTAGCCCGTCTGGCGAATTGACTTTGGCACTCGGTCGTGGACTCGCAACCTGGACCCCGGAATTTGGAATTGAATTTATCGTAGGAGGCCCGGAGAGTAATGACCCTGCCATTTATGATCTGCAATATTTAGAAAATGGAGATCTCTATTATTCCGTTTCTACCGGAGCCATCTATCGTATCCCGGCGGGAACTAACAATTCTATTTTGATCGCTACGGCGGATGAGCTTTTTCCTCGATTAGCTGTTGAAAGCGATGGTACCGTTTGGGTCGGAACTTTTTCACAAGGTGGAAATATTGTCCAACGCTGGACTGGAAATAACTGGGTTACTTACACGCCAAGCAATAGTACCGTTACCACTGGAGCCGTTACGGATATTATGGTAGATGCGAATGATAATATTTATTTAAGTCAAGGATATTTTTCAGACGATGACGGTTTACAACGCTTTGATGGGAATAACTGGGAAGTAAAATATGAAGGTTTTGTAGCACGTGGAGATAATAATTTAGAACAAGATTTTGATGCTGCTGGTAATCTTTACACCATCGGTGGAGAACAACTTATTTCTAAATTAAATCCTGCTACTGGAGCCGTAAATTATTTTCACCGTGGAAATAGTCCTATCCAGGGTGACGTACGTTTATTGTCTTTGACTGCTACGGGTAATAATCAATTTTGGGTTGGAACCCAACAACATGGCATCTATTTTTATAATGGAAATAATTGGACCAACTATACAGCTGCCAATACCAATGGACAAATTCCTACTAATAATATCGAAGCCATTAAATCCGCTCCTGATGGAACTGTTTATGCACTCGCTAAAGGTTTCTCTCCGAGCGCCAAATGGCTCGTTCGCTTTCAACCAAGTACACAATCCTGGAACAACTATTCCGAAGGTAATGAACTACCCGAAGATCTCAACAACCTCTATGTAGATGCCAATGGCGTTGCGTGGGTCACTAGCTTTTTTGGTTTATCAAAATTAGAAAATAATACCATCACTATTTTTACAACAGATAACAGTGATTTAGAAGATAATTATACCGATTACATTACCGGTCGCCCCGACGGTAGTGAAATTTTCTTCCGTGGTCTGTTCAATAATTCCACCTCCCATTTCACCTTTGACGGTCAATCAGTTGAACAATATGCGACCAATATATTCAGCGGATTCAATGGCGGATTTAGCCCACAAGGTGATTACTTCTACGGTGGTGATGCCTTTGGTTCTGGTGGTTTAAATCGTAACGATGGAACGGACAACGAACTTTTTACAATTGACGACAGCTATATTGTTCGCGCTGGCGGTGGAGGCGTTTTAAGCGATCTTTCCAACGGAATATGGTACTTCAACGCAAGTGGGGTCGCCAGATATACGGGTGATGATAATAATCCACTCACCATAAATATTACCAGTACGGATGTCACTTGTCACGATGAAAATGATGGTTCTATCAGTATTTCCGTTAGTGGTGGAACACCTCCTTATCAACTACTTTTTCAAGGAGAGACATATTCGGGAAGTAATTTCACCTTTAATAACTTAGGGATCAATTTTTTCAGCAACCTAACCGTAATGGATGCTAATTTCGTTACCATCGGTGAACGTGTTAGGATTTTCAATCCAGCTCCTATCAGTTCAAACATTTTCGTTTCTGAAAATACTATTACCACCAATACATCCGGTGGAATATCTCCCTATAATTATCTATGGAGTGACGGCTCTACCGGACCAAACATTGATAATGCTATTTCAGGAATTTACACTGTTACTATTACAGATACCAATGGCTGTACGGCGGTAGAAAGTGGAGCCGTAGATAATAACCCTAACACTTATTGCCAAAGTGAAGGTGATCAACCTTGGCAAAACTGGATATATACCGTTTTCTTTGGTAACATTAATAATCAATCCGGAAAATCCAAGTACAGTGATTTTACCGGACAGGGTTCGACCGCCATACGAACGGGTTCGACTCGGGAAATTACCCTCGTTACGCAATGGAGTTATTTCACCTGGGATGTTTACTGGCGCGTATGGATTGATTATAATCAGAATGGCATTTTCGAAAATTCGGAGATCGCCGCTCAAACCATCACCACGGCTCCCGCTGCCCCCGCTCCGGCAACACCCGTTTTTGCAAATATTACGGTTCCACAAAATGCCACCTTGGGCACTACCCGGATGCGTGTATCCATGAAGCAGGGTTCGTACCCAGACCCGTGTGAAACCTTTGCGGTAGGAGAAGTAGAAGATTACACTGTCGTGATTGAGGAAGGTACCAATGGACCAATTTGTCCCTTGACGGGAACAACCAGCAATTTTACTTGTGACGATAATGGCACCCCTAACAATCCGGGTGATGACTTATATTATTTTGATGCGACGATTACAGCGGCTACTCCGAATCCTAATTCTCAGTGGCAGTATAACAATACAATTTACAATTACAATGTTCCTGTTAATCTGGGACCTTTTCCCATTGCTCAAGGGGATGAACTTTTATTTATTCAAGATATTAATAGTACTACTGCTAATTCCTGCGAGCTATCTTTATACGTAGAATTACCGATCGGACCTTGCTCGGATGGTACTCCTCCTCCACCTACGACGGATGATTGTGAAAACAATTTTTTGACGAATGCCGGTTTTGAAGACGGGCTTAATGATTGGGTCATACGTGGTGACGCCACCGCCACTAACAATAATACACGAACTGGCAACGGAGCCGCAGCACTAGGTAACGGCTCTAGTCGAGTCTTTAGAAGTTTCTCTACCACTGTCGGAAATACGTTTACCCTAAAGACTTATCTACGCAGTAGCAGCGGGAATAAAAATGCGGGTATCAGCATCAAATATATGAGCAGTAGTTACCAACCAATTCTTAACGAGACAGATTATTTTACGGTTGGTTCGACCTATACTTTATTTGAAAAAACAGAAACGGCTCCCGCTAATACTGCCTTTATAGAAATCTCGATAAGAGGCTTTGATGATGGTATTTTATACGCAGATGATGTTTGTCTAACCAATGGTATTGTCACACCTCCTACCTTCGACCTACCGGATCTGCAAATAGCATTTGCTGGTGGCACCTACAGTGGTAATCCAGGAGAAATAGCAAACTTTAATTTTGATCTAATCAATAGTGGAACAGCAGTCGCTGCCGACGACTATCGAATTGGATTTCTACTGAGTACAGATGCTAGTTTTAGTACGGATGATGTTTTGGTAGGGGAAGTACCAACGGGCAATACGGGAATTGGAACCATCGCTAATATTGAAGGCGCGATCACCATTCCGGCGAATACCGATCCTGGCAACTATTTTTTATTGACCATGGTAGACTTTGACGAAGTGATTGCAGAGTCCAATGAAATGAATAATGTGGATATGCAACCTTTTACCGTTAACGGAATTACGCCTCCTCCTACTGGCGAACCTAATTGTGCCGCAGAAAGCGATTTCCCCTGGCACGAATGGGTCAGCAGTGTAGAAGTCAATGAAACAGAAAATACTTCTAACAAGAAACCTTATTCTGATTTTACCAACACCCTCTTTAACTTTACACAAGACAGCAACAATTCAA
>Ga0209831_1001281_pt1 | contig 23607 bp, 15 predicted proteins | sample Maine_Asex4_meta_FD_187451 | JGI IMG/M metagenome (GOLD analysis project Ga0209831, IMG submission 187451) | Marine algal microbial communities from Maine, USA - Maine_Asex4_metaG (SPAdes) (version 2) | ecosystem: Host-associated > Algae > Red algae > Unclassified | place: Maine, USA | collected... | reverse complement strand
AATCGAAGCGAGTACGCTTCGATTAGTCATCACACTTTCTGTTTGAAAGAGGGTCACTTCAAAGTATTAAACAGCAAGTTTCTGCATCAAATTTTTGTTCGAAGCGTCCTCGCTTCGAACTATTAAAAAGCAAGCGTCCGCTTGCAAAAGCCATAATTAAATTATCATCTTTCAATACGAATAAGTGGTATAAATGTAAAGGCATTTTCTTCATTATAAAAAGTGGCGCTGCTATGTTGCCAATGTGCTGGCTCTACAACTAAGCCTTGTTTAACTGGGTTTTGATGAATGTATTCTAAGCGTTGATCAATTTTAAAATTGCTGTCTAATAGTATAGGCTGATATCCACTTTCCCAAAATTGGAAATCGTAATTTCTTGAGTTATAAGTTCCTCTAAATACAAAAGCGTTCATCATCCATTTTTTACGGCTTTCAACTGTGGTCTCTTCTAATCTCAACCTAATTTGTCCTGATGTATAGGCTTTCCAATCTCTTACAATATCGGCCAAAGGATTTTTATTGGTACTTACAATTAAATGAATGTGGTTAGTCATTATACAATAAGCATAAACTTGCAAGCCTTTGTTTTTAATACAAAAATTAGTACTTTCATAAAAAACATCTCTAAAAATGTCTCTGGTAAAAGCATCTATCCAATTAACAACTGTAAAGGTTATAAAGTATAATGCATGCTCGTCTGTAATTTTATAGCTTGACCCCATAATTTATAAACGCAAGGTAATAAATTAGAATGTGTTTTTAAAGTGGATACTTTAAGCTTGGGAAATCGAAGCTGGGAAGTTTGATTTAGTGATGAACTTTATTGTTTATTTCTGCTTGTAACATTTTCGATTAGCAGTATCAAAAATCTTATATTTGACTTGTAAAATGAAATTAGCAATCTTTAAACATAGGTTACTACAATTTGTTTTTAAAGTGGACACTTTATACTTTGGAAAATCGAAGCGAGGACGCTTCGATTAATATCATATTTTCTGTTTGACACGTCTTCGCTTTGAACAACTAAAAAACAAGCGGCCGCTTGCCAAAAAAACTAGGTCACTTCAAACTGCAACTTTATTAACTTGTTGTAATAGCCACTTTCGTTTTCAAGTAGTTCGTTATGATTACCGGTTTCAATAATAGTACCATTTTCTAAAACCAAAATTTTATCTGCATTTCTAATAGTAGCTAACCGATGAGCAATTACTATGGTAGTGCGATTGTCCATCAATTTTTCTAAGGCTTCCTTTACTTGTTGTTCCGATTCTGCATCTAACGAACTGGTGGCTTCATCTAAAATTAAAATGTTTGGGTTTTTTAAGATGGCTCTTGCAATAGCAATCCGTTGTTTTTGTCCGCCACTTAATTTAATCCCTCTTTCCCCAACAACGGTATCAAAATCATCAGGAAAAGATTGTATAAAATCGTAAGCATTAGCCGCTTGTGAAGCTTCTATTATTTGTTGTTGACTGGCATCAATATTTCCATAGGCAATGTTTTCTTTTATGGTACCACCAAACAGTATAACTTCTTGTGGTACAATGGCAATATTACTGCGCAAGTTATGATGTTCAATTTGTGTTAAGGGAGTTTTATTAATAAAAATTTGACCATTATTAGTTTCGTAAAAACGCATTAGCAATTGTGCTATAGTAGATTTGCCAGCACCACTTGCTCCAACTATTGCTACCATTTCTCCACGTTTAATAGTTAAATTAATGTTGTTTAGTACTTGTACATCATTACGAGTTGGGTAGGCAAAGTTTACATTATCAAATACAATAGGGCCATTAATAACAGCCTTATTTTTATTTTCTTTTTGGGTTGATGCGCTTGCTTCGCCAGCTTCTTCTAAAATATTTCTAACCCTTTCTGATGCGCCAATAGAGCTTTGTATGCTGGCATATAAACCACTCATACCGCCCATAGAACCACCAATAAAAGTAGTGTAAATTATAAATGAGGTTAGTTGGCCAATTGTCATTTGGCCTTCGCTAATTAAAGTAGCGCCATACCACAATACTAAAACAATACTGCCAAACAAACCTAAAAAAATAAACGAGATAAATACCCCACGGTAACGTGCTGCTTTTAGTGCATAAGCCATCACACTTTGTATAGCGTTGTTATATCTGCCCGCTTCGTACTTTTCATTAGCAAATGCTTTTACAATGTTAATAGCTTGAAAAGTTTCGTCTACCACAATATTAGCTTCGGCTAAAGCGTCTTGCGATTTTTTTGATAGCCTACGAATAAATCTGCCAAATACAATAGCTACAATAATTAAGGCTGGAAATACGGAAAGCATAACCAATGTAAGCCGCGGCGATATAAATAGAATAAAAAACAAACCGATAACTAAGGTAGCAATTTGCCGAAAAAATTCGGCCAAAGTATTGCTTAATGTAGATTGCAATTGCGTAACATCAGAAGATAAACGGCTTACTAAATCACCAACCCTATTTCGCTCAAAAAACACAATGGGTAAGGATATTATTTTTTGATATAGCGCATTTCTTATATCTGCCATTGCGTTTTCGCTAACAATAGCAAACAACACTACCCGTAAATAGCTAAATATTGATTGTAGCACCAATACGCCCATCATAGCCAAGGCAATGTAGTTAATGCTATCCATCATCCAATTGCTTTCGCCTGTAGCAGCATCTACTAATTCGCCAGTAATATATGGAAACAATAAAAAAGTAAAGCTTGAAAGAGCCAGAAAAATTAAGCCTATTGCAAACTGCAATTTGTATGGTAACACAAAGCTAAAAATATGTAATAGCTCTTTTACGTTAAATTTTTTGGTTGTTTTTTGTGATGCGTTTTTGAGTGTTTTGTCAGTTGCTTTTTCTGTGGTTTGCCTGTTGTTGGCCATTTGTAATTCTTACTATCTATGTTCAATTAAAAAAGCTATCTTCATATTAAAATAAAGATAGCTTTAAATATATGTTTAATTTTAAAGGTTAAACACCTGATAATATGTCTTCGTATTGTTCGTTATCCTTTAACAATTCAATAGCTTTTAACACTTCTTCATCTCGGGTTAAAGAACATCTAATTCTACCTTCACTATAATAATAACGGCTTATAATTTCCAACTCTATTAAATCCAAAATCTCTTTTTTATGTTTTACAATGTCATTGTCTTTATCGTTAGTAATTTTATCAACTAATTCCGTTAAGTCCGTTTTAACTGCTTCGTAATAATTTTCTTTTTCGGTAGCGTCTTTTAAATCTTGTAACAACAACTCACTTTTGGTTTTATAATCATATTCTTTATCATCTAAATATTGTACAAAATCGTCAAAATCATTATCGGTTAATTCAAAATCTTCTGGCTCGGCAATACTATCATTTTTCAAAACATATTCGGTAACAAAATTAAAAATATGATTTTTACTATTGAGGCTACGGGTAATGTTGGCATACTTTTTTATGTCAATTTCTACATCTGGCTTTACACCTCCACCATCGTAAACGATTCTACCATTTTGGGTTTTAAATTCCGTTCGTAAGCTATCAGGCATTTTCTTTACTATTCCATCTTTATCTTTTTCGCTATAGTTTATTGCTTGTATACATCTACCACTTGGGGTGTAATATTTGGCCGTTGTTAATTTTAATTTAGAGTTGTACCCCAAGTTTTTTGTAGTTTGAACTAAGCCTTTACCAAATGTACGTTGACCAACAATTAAGCCTCTATCATAGTCTTGCACAACGCCACTTACTATTTCCGATGCTGATGCTGAAGATTTGTCGGTTAAAACCACTAATGGAATTTCTGAATCAACTGCATCTCTTTTAGCATTTAATGTTTTGGCCCATTCTTCAATTTTACCTTTGGTAGAAACTATTTCCATATCTTTTTCAATAAAAATATTCGATACATTTCTGGCCTCTTCTAACAAACCACCACGGTTACCTCTTAAATCAAAAACAACCCCTTTTAACTCATTGTCTTTTTTTAATTGTGTTAATGCTATAGCAACTTCTTTACTACAAGCTCTGGTAAATGAATTTAACTTTACATAAGCAATATCATCTGCAATAATACCACTATAAGGTACACTTTTAATTTTCACCTGCTCCCTCATTAATTTTATTGGTATATCTTTTGGCTCGCCAGGTCGTTCTACTTTAAAATTAACTTCAGAGCCAGGCTGGCCTCTTAATATTTTACTAATCTCATCCGAATTTTTCCCCTTAGCTGTTTTGCCTTCTATTTCCTTAATTTTATCCCCCGCTTTTAGGCCAGCCTTATCAGCCGGAAAATCTTTATACGGCTCAGTTATCACCACATAATCTCCAACAGTACGTATGGCAGCACCTATGCCACCATATTTGCCAGTAGTCTGCATTTTGTAGCCCTCAATTTCTGCCTCCGAAATATAATTAGTGTAAGGATCTAATGATTTCAACATCGCATCAATACCTTTGCGCATCAAATCTGCGGGTTCAACATCATCTACATAGTAGGTATTTAATTCTTTATATAAAGATGCGAATATGTCTAAGTTTTTAGATATTTCGAAGTAATTACTTTTAAAACTAAATAAGCCTGCAGATACAATTACTACTAAGCCAATTAGTCCAATTTTTTTTATCGAATTGTTCATTTATATTATTTCCTTGTTGTTAATGCTGTTATAAATACGTAGTTTTAGGGGTTTTGGTATAAAAAACTCAACTAAATGCTAAGTTAGTTCAAAGTTTGTAAATTTTACTAAGATTAGCTTTTGTTAGAAGTTTTAAAAAAATGCTAAATTTGATATTCTTCGCTTTCTCAAAAAAAAAGATTAACTAACTTTGTATTTAAATTTGAAGTATCAAACAAACGTATTTTTTAATCAAACAAAATTTTAAATTTTTATTATGAGCAAGATTAATTATTTATTGATTTTATCTATCTTTTTAGGATTGACTTCATTTGCAACATCAAACAAATCGGATGATGAAAGAGAAGATAAAAAAATAGAAGTCTCAAGCGAGGTGTTACCAAATAGTAGCAGAATTTTATGGAAAGGTTTTAAGCCAATGGGAGAACACACCGGCGAAATTAAAATAAAATCGGGCAACTTATTATTTGTTGACACGCTTTTAACTGGCGGCGAAATTGTTGTAGATATGAGTAGCATTACTTGCACCGATATTGAAGAAGTAGAAAAAAATGCGAAGTTAATTAGCCACTTAAAATCAGCAGATTTTTTTGATGTGGACAGTTTTAACACCGCCACATTAGTAATTAAAAAGACAATACCTTATGGCGCTTTTGAAACCAAACAAGTAGAAAGCACGGGGCAAGTTTACAAAGCTATTGCAGATTTAACTATTAAAGAAATTACTAAAGAAATTAAATTTCAAATAAAATTATATCAATATAACGATGGTAACGGCTACGTTTCTGCATCATCTCGTATAGAAATTGACCGATCCGATTTTGATGTTAAATATGGCTCCGGTTCGTTTTTTGAAGAGTTAGGCGACAAAATTATTTACGACGAATTTAGGTTAGACATATCCATAAGTAGTAGATTAAAATAGTTTTAAACCTTACTTCGTAAAATAAAACAGGCAAAGCGCAGTTGTTTAAGCACAGTTGTACTTTTTCTTTTTTTAAGAACAATTACCTTTACAACCTTAGCTTATTTTTATGAAAATTTGTATTACCCTATTAGCAGTTTTATGTTCAACAGCAAGCTTGTTTGCACAAACAGATAGCTTACAAAATGAAGTGGCCTCAAAAGAAAAGAAAAGGTTAAACCTTAGTTTTAGGTTAGATTATGGTGTTAACAATGAACCTGACCTTAAAAAAACGCGACACTTTTATGAAGGAGAGTATTCTTCTTTTGGCAATGATTGGATTTGGGTAAAAGAAAGCAATTCCGCTTTTCAATTTGCAAATAGAAACTTTTTAAAACAAACTAACATTAAATTTGATTTAATGTTGTCACTAACACAACAATTAAATATAGGATTAAGTTATAAACTATTGGTTCAAGAATTTAAAACAATTCCACCGGGCATTTCTGGTGGTTTTTTCGGATCAACATATACCTTCTTTTCAATTTGCGGAACGGTAGATTATGAATGGCCAATACCGAAAGTGAAAAACCTATACTTAAACCCAACAGTTTCTATAGGCGGCTTTCAAGATACTTATTTGGAAGGCCGCACAGGCACTAATTTATATTATGATGCTAAATTAGCTTTAGCTTACCGGTTTTTCGATAAATTAAGTATAAGAGCTTGGGCATCTTACGATCATTTTATGTATCGTAATAAAAGAAAAAGTGAAATTTTTCCAGAGCGTGACAGAGTAGAGAAATTAGATTTTCAATATATAAACTACGGCTTAGGTTTAAGTTATCGTTTCTTTATTTATCCCGATTGAGATGTTGAGATAACAGACTTTTAGAATACAGAGGTCAGACTGGCAAAAAACTATTTGTACTCTGTAATCCAACTATCTGTAATCTGTAATCCAACCATCTATAACCATCCTTTATAATTTTAACAATGCATTAACTAATTTACGATTATTAGTTAAACGTGGCAATTTATTTTGCCCACCCAACTTACCTTTAGATTCCATATAGCTATTAAATCCGCCTTTTTTAATATTGGTTATTTTAAGCGGTTGCAACACTTTACCAACAATCAAATCTTTGTAATAGCTGTTTTGTTGTTGTAATTGTTCATCAATGTATAAGGCAAATTTCTCTAACGATTTTGGCATGGTTTCAAACTCCACACACCACTCATGGTAAGGCAACTCGTTTATTGGGTTTACCATTGGGGCAACGGTAAACTCATTAATAATAACTTTAAACTGTTTGGTGGCTGCGCTAATTGCTTTATCTACTTCTTGCCCTATAACGTGTTCGCCAAAGGCCGAAATAAAATGTTTTACTCGCCCACTTACTACCAAGCGTAATGGCTTTTTGTTTACAAACTTCACCGTATCGCCAATACTGTAAGCCCACAAACCAGCATTAGAACTAATTACCAATGCGTAGTTTTTGTTCAGTTCAACATCTGCAACTGTTAGTCTGGTTGGTTCATCATTATAAAATTCATCTAACGGAATAAACTCAAAAAAGATACCCGAATTAATGTTGAGTAATAAACCCTCAACATCTGGCTTTTCTTGGTAGGCAAAAAAACCTTCACTTGCCGGAAAGGTTTCTAAACTATCAACAGGTTTATTAAAAGAGCTTTCTAATTTATTTTTATAAGGTGCATAATTTACGCCACCGTGTACAAACAATTGTAAATTAGGAAAAACTTCATCAACTGTTTTACCGGTGTAATCATTTATTTTATCCAAATACATTTGCACCCACGGCGGTATTCCGCTAATTAAACGTAAGTCTTTTGTGCTGGTTTCTGTTACTATTTTTTGCACTTTGCTTTCCCAATCTTCTATACAATTAGTTTGCCAGGTTGGCAATTGATTGGTTTTTAAAACATTTGGAATGTGGTGGTTTACTATACCAGATAAACGCCCCGTTGCAACTAAATTGCTGTTATCTAAAACAGGGCTTCCTGAAAGAAACATCATATTACCATCTAAAAAGTTGGCTTTGCCGGTATAATAAATATAGCTCATCAAAGCATTTCTGGCAGAATTAATATGGTTGGGAATTGAAGCTTTTGTAATAGGAATAAACTTTGAACCAGAAGTAGTACCAGAAGTTTTAGCAAAGTAAACCGGTAAGCCAGGCCACAAAACACTATTAGTACCTTTAATAATTTTTTCTATATAAGGTTTTATAGCTTCATAATCTTTTATAGGAACTGCCTTTTGAAAATCAGCTATTGTTTTTATGTTTTGGAAATGATGATCTTTACCAAACTGCGTAGGCTTTGCCATATTTATTAAATGCTCAAATATTTTTTGTTGACATTCAATTGGTTTTTTATGATCGCTTATTGTTTTTAAGATCAAATGTTTTGCAAGCGGCTTGGCTAAAATAGAGCGGTAGTTTATTAAACTCATTCTAAAAATAAAATTTAAGCGTACAATTTACTATTAAATATGTTTTGGAAAAATAGTTTATTTAATTTGATCAAATTTAAAACTCAATTAAAATTTAAATGCTAACTTTATAACGTTGAAATAATAAATTATGAGCAAACAAGAACTCAAAAGCAAAATTGTTGAAAGTATTAATCAATCTGAAAATGAATTATTGTTAACCGAGATTTACGCTATGTTAAATGGATACGTTTTACTTGATGAGAATGGATACAAAATTTCAGAGGGTGAAAAAGAAGCCTTATCAAGAGGGCTCAAAGATTTTGAAGAAGGCAAGCTAATTACTGACCAAGAAGTAAGGAAGCCTTATGCAAAATATTTCAAATAAAATTATTTGGACGGTTAATCACAGCAAGGTTTTTACAGCATAATTGATTATTTAGAATCAAAATTCTCAGAAAAAACAGCTCAGAAGTTTATCAATGCTTTTTAAGACTAAATATATCGAATATCAAAATTTCCTAACGCTTTTCCATTAATAGAAAGTTCAAAGCTTATGAGAAGCGCTTTAGTTTTAGGATTAACATCTATACTTTTTACCATAAAAGAAGACAAAATAGTTTTATATGCTGTTTATGACAATCGACAATTACCACCTAAAATTGGAGTTTAGTTGAAAAAAAGAACAATAATTAACATATCAAACCATAACGCACTATAAATCCTATTCAAAATATTTTATTGGTTGCTAAATAAAACTAATTTTACCTAAAAATAGCAATCAATGGCAACAATACAAACCAGTACGTTTACCTTCTTAAAAAATTTACAAAAAAACAATAACCGAGAATGGTTTGCCACCAACAAAACCAAATACGAAGCAGCCAAAACCGACTTTGAAAACTTTTTCAACTCGGTAAAAAAAGAAATGGAAAAACACGATGAAATTGAAGACACTAAAATTTACCGCATTTATCGCGATGTTAGATTTTCTAAAAACAAAACGCCTTACAAAAATAATTTGAGCGGCTATTTTACCCGCGCTACCAAATGGAAACGTGGCGGCTATTATTTACAAATTGAACCTAGTGGCAACAGTTTTGCCGGTGGTGGTTTTTGGATGCCCAACAAGGAAGACCTTTTGCGCATTAGGCAAGAAATTGATATAGACGATAAGCCTTTTAGGAAAGTATTTAATAGCGCATCATTTAAAAAAACCTTTGGCCAAATTGATGGAGCACAACTAAAGTCGGCACCAAGAGGTTTTGCTAAAGATCATATAGCAATAGATTTGTTGAGGTATAAATCTTTTATATGCTCACATAATTTTACCGACAAAGAATTAATGGAGGACAAAGCTTCAAAATTGGTGGCAAATAACTTTAAAAAAATGCAACCCTTTTTAAATCTGTTTAGCCAAGTGCTAACCACCAACTTAAATGGTGAGCCAGTTTGAAAAGTTAAAAAAAAAGGTTTGGCCAACTATTTGTGCCTAAAATAATGTCTGTACTAAAAAAAGAGAGACTATTATGAAGACTATATTACTTTTTCTAACTTTATTTTCAACCACTATTTTTAGTTTACAAGCTCAATGTGTTGATACAAATTTAATTGACCCAACTGCAGCTTGTATTGCGTTGTACGATCCAGTTTGTGGCTGCGATGGCAAAACTTATGCTAATAGTTGCTTAGCGGCTATTAAAGGTGGAGTAATCAGTTACACACAAGGAATTTGCCCACCAACCGAAACCTACACAATATGCGATGGGCAAAGTGTAGAAATAGGATTGCCAGACCAAATAGGCAATACCATATTAACTTGGAGTACTGCAACAGATTTGAGTTGTAGCAACTGCCCCAATCCAATTGCCAGCCCGAGTGTAACCACAACGTATGAGCTGAAAACATTTACAACTATTGGTATGTCAACAGATTATGCTTACTACCAAGTAATTGTAGAAGAACAATGCCCTTGTGATAAAGATGAATTTCCAGAGCCAACTTATTTATTTACAATTGGCACGAATGATGAACCTCAGTCGAGCGCAGCTGCGGTTTATAGTTGGGCAGATGTTGTTTGGACCGATAATTTGTGTAATTGGTTTTGGGATTTTGGCAATGGTCAAACTTCAACAGATGCTAATCCGCAAGAAGTTGGTTTTACTATACTTGAAAATGCAGTACCTCTTACAGAGCCTTACAATATCTGTTTAACCGTAACCGCTTGTAATGGCAACATTGAAATAGATTGTTGTGAAGAATTTTACCCATTAGGTATTAGTAAACCAATATGCGCCTTGCCACCAGATGTTGGGCCGTGTGATGGCATTTGCCCACGTTGGTATTATGATAATACCGTTAAAGATTGTTTGCAATTTGATTGGGGATGCTGTGATGGTAATGCCAACAATTTTGAAAGCTATGGTGTTTGTATTGATGCTTGTGCGCCAAGTTGTGATACCAATAACCTACCTTGGTTACAAATGCCTGTTTGCGATAATTGTTATCAACAAGTACAAGTAATTGAATATAACAGCCAAACTTACATTGCTTTTTGGGAAGACAATAATGCCTGTTCCGACGCCATAAGCATTGTGTATAATTGTGATGGCTCCGTTTTTTGTTATCAAAATGGTTTTGCAGGCTTTCAACAATGCAATAATTTATTAGCCAACTTTACTGTTATTAAAACTTTATGGGATAAAAATGCTGATTGTGATGCCTGCTTTTTACCACCTGACGCTGGTATTTGCCAAGCTGCTTTTTTAAGATATTATTACAATTCAGCCTCCGAAAATTGCGAAATATTTAGCTGGGGCGGTTGCGGTGGCAATGCCAATAATTATACCACTTTTGATGCCTGCATGGCTGCTTGTGGTGATAATGACTGCCCACTTGTTATTGATTTAGGAGCTGCTTCGTTAAATACGGCCAACTATCAAGCACAACAAATTATTTTTGGTGGTAATATTAATGCAAATCAGCAAGTAAATTTTAAGGCTAACAAAATTACAATAGAAAATGGCTTTACAGTTCCGGCAAGTAGCGAGTTTAAAGCTCATATAGGAGCTTGTGATTAGTTTACAATTCATTTGCTCAAATTGAAATAATTCTACTTTTTTTTAGATTAATATTAGAGTTTTATAAATAGCATTTTAATTAAATACGATTTATATTTCTTCATATAAAATTTTACTTTCTTTATATTTTTGTTTTAACTAATGAAAATGCTTACCTTTAAAAAACAAAGATCACAGAAAATATAAATTTATCAAAACGATTAAATACTTAACATCATCAAAAAACTATTTTACACAGTTGTAATACTTTTATATAGTTCTTTAGTTTGCCTAAACTACGCATCTGCCATAGCAAATACAGCTATTAATAGCTTAGATCATACTTTAGAAATAGCAAACAAAAGAAATTTCAGAGCTACTTACAAAAAAGCTATAAGTATTACCGACACTATAGAAACGATCCAAAACATCCTTATTTGCGATAGCCAAAGTTATACCTTGCCCGATGGAACAACAGTTAGCGTAGCAGGAATGTATGAAACAACTTTGCAATCTACACAAGGGTGCGATAGTGTTATTATTACTAATCTTACCATTGCCTCAACAGTTACAATTTGGGAAGAAGTTAATATTTGCGACGGAGAAAGTTACACGCTGCCCGATGGTGCTATAGTAATGGAACAAGACTTTTATTTTTCTTCTGTAACAAATATTGATGGCTGTACGCAGCGCTACAGAACCAACATAACTGTTAATAAGATAGATTTGATAAACACTTGGGTTTTTATTTGTAAAGGAGAAAATTATACGCTACCAGATGGCAGAATAGTAAGCGATGAAGGTACTTATGCAAATAACTTTACTTCTATTTATGGCTGCGATAGTATTGTTACTATAATACTCGGAATTAACACACCAATGGTTGAAAGTGAGGTAAGCATTTGTATAGATGAAAGTTATGTTTTAGAAGATGGTTCAACAGTAGCAGTTGCCAATACTTACATTGTTGAATTAACAGACATTTCAACTGGTTGTATTACATCTTACCAAACAACTTTAACTATAAATGATGCGTTTGAAACAACGCAAAACATTATAATTTGTGAAGGACAAATTTTTGAGCTTCCAGATGGAACAGAAGTTAGTACAGTAGGAATGTATGAAAATATTTTAACATCATCACAAGGTTGTGATAGTATTATTTTTACCAATATAAACATCCAACCAAACCCTTTTATACAAAACGATATAAGTTTATGCGAAGGTTTAACTTACACATTAGAAGATGGGCAAACTGTTTCAGAATCTGGAATTTATACTGTTGAAATAGCTGATACCGAAGGCTGTATTTCCACATTTCAAACAACAATTAACATTAATAATACCATTGAAACCACTCAAAACATTGAAATTTGCGAAGGACAAACTTATGCGCTTCCTGACGGAACAACAGTTAATACCTCTGGAATGTATGAAAGCATTTTACCATCAACACAAGGTTGTGATAGTATTATTACCACCAACCTAAGCATTAACTCAACACCAACTATTACTAATACAGTTAGCATTTGCCAAGGCGCAAATTATGTTTTAGAAGATGGCTCAATGGTGGCTGATGCAGGAACTTACACTGTTGAAATAACAGATTTAACAACTGCTTGCACTACTGTTTACGAAACAACTTTAACTATAAATGATGCTTTTGAAACTACAGAAAACATTGCTATTTGTATCAATCAAAACTACATATTACCCAATGGAATTGAAGTGAGTACAGAAGGAACGTACGAAAGTATTTTACCATCAACACAAGGTTGCGATAGTTTAGTAATAACAAATTTGGCTATTACCTCAATTAAAATTAATATGGTGGAAGAATTAATATTTCTATTAGATAGCGTTAAACTAACCAATACTATTGAAGCAATTAACCCTGTTGAATATTTATGGACGCCATCAACAGGTTTGAACTGTGTTGATTGCCAAGAGCCGGTTGCCATTACCACCGAAGAAACTACCGATTATTTATTGACCGTAACAGATACCATTAGCGGCTGTAAAGCAAGTGCAACAGTAACAGTAATTAGAAGTAAAATTAAGCCAGTTGTACCAAACGCCTTTAGCCCTAATAGCGATGGCATCAATGATTTTCTAAGCCCCCTTAATATTAATGCTGATGTAGATTTCTTATTTATAGTGTTTAATCGTTGGGGTCAAAAAATTTTTGAAACCCAAAATATTAATGAACCTTGGGATGGTTCTTTCAAAAATCAGCAACAACAAATGGGCGTTTATATTTGGTATTTTCAATATCAATTACCCAACCAACCATTAAAACAAATGAAAGGTGATGTTACTTTGGTTAGATGATTAAGGTTTAAGACTAACCTTAGTATTCAGCTCATCAATAAACAACTGAAAGCTTTTTTGCTGCTTTGCGTATTTTAGAAGTTCTTTTTTCTTTAAGAAGGGTTTAGAAATTTTAGCATAGTCAGTTTGTCCTTTTCTGTTTTTATCAATAGTAAAACCAAATTTTGAATTTAATTTAGAGTTTAAAGTTCCAATACAATTAACCTCTTTTGATGCTTTATTGTCTGTATAATAAATTGATAACAACCAACATTCAATTTCAGTTACTGCAATAGCAAACAATATATTTTCAGAAAAACTATGGTAAAACTCTGACCCAATTAGTTTAATAAATTTGTTTTTAAACTCTTCTATAATCTCATTAGTTTCTAAATTTTTTATAGCTATTTGGTAAGATTGACCAACACTATCGCCACTCATAAAGTCAGTATCAATTTGTATTATAATGAAGTCGTTAAAGGCAAAAGCATTTTTAAATTCCTCAGATGCGCAGTATTTAAAAACCCTATCCCAATTGCCAGGTTCACCTTCTTTGGGTTGTAATGCATTAAGACTTATGTTTTTATTTTTAGTGAAACCAGCAAGAATATTTTTAATAACTTTTTGATCGGTTGGCCCTTCACTTATAATTCCGAAAGTATAATCACCAATATCCATTCTTAAAAATTATTTGGCAAACCTCCTAAATATCCTCTAATAAAAGCCTCAGACAAACGTACTTGTTCTGTTCCATTTATTTGTTTTGGAGCTTTTACTCGCCTTGCAGTTGTTGCTCCGTCAACATTTCTATAAACCGTAAATAAGCGTTGTTCATCATCGTTTAAATCTAAACCATCTAAAATAGCTGGATTGTGAGTTGTTAGCAAAACTTGTTTACCAAGCCTTTCGTCTTTAGCAATTTTAATAACTTCTTGAATAAGTTTAGCACATAGTTTGGGATTTAAAGCATTGTCAATATTATCAACAGCAAAAAAAGGCGGAGTATTTTCACTTAAAAATAGTGTAAAATAGAACAACATAAACAAGAAACCTTCATTTGAACTACGTTGGTCAAAGAAATCTAATTGTTCTAAATATTTATCTTTTATGTTTATAGTCTTTTCTGTATATGATTTATTTAAGTCTTCAGGAAATTCAAAACCTTTAAACCAATCGATTAGCTTTAGTTTTTCATTAAGTTGATCGAAAATTTCTGGTCTCCTTTTACATAAATAAACTAAATGTTTATAGAAGCCTTCACCACGAGGTTCTATGTCATCAATAGGAGATGATTTATCATATACAAATTTCTGAAGAGATGAAATTTCAGGAGAAAATATCATGAAATATTGGAGTTCTATTCCAAATCTGAAATCATCGGCAGTTTCTTCATATGACATATCAACATCCCATACTTTGTTTTCATTTAAAGAAATCGTCTTAGTTAGGACGTCATTAATCTCGAAAATCATTTTATTCTTGCTATCGAATGAAGAAAAATAAGCTTCTGGCTGATTTTCTCTAATTCCAGCATTTTTCAAAAACTTATAATTCCTTTTTAATTGATCTCTATCTGAAATCAGAACACCAGTATCAAAATGTGGACGCCTTTCATCTATTACAGCTCCAAAAGCCACCGCCTCCAAAATATTAGTTTTCCCACAACCATTTTCACCAATAAACACATTTACCCTGCCTAAGTCCAGCTCTAAGTCGGCTATTGATTTAAAGTTTTGTATTCTAATTTTATCAATCATAAATAGTGTTTGCAAGTTAAATAAATTAAAACAATTGCTCATTCTTATCTAAACTTCTTAAAAAAACATTACAAATCTTATATTTGTAGACTGAACTTATTATAACATGATTAATTTTTTAAGATTTCTTTTTACAACGCTTATGCTTTGCCTCGGTTTAATGCTTTTTGCACAAACGAGTAACGAAGAAAAGGAAAGTAAAACAACCCCTTACCAGTTTAACGAAAATCGTTTTAAGCAATTAGGTCAAGAGTTACCAACGCCTAATGTTTATAGAAGTGCTTCTGGTGCGCCAGGGCATTTGTATTGGCAACAAAAAGTTGATTATGTAATGGACATCACCCTTGATGATGCCACTCAACGGGTATATGGAACTGAAGAAATTACTTACACCAATAATTCGCCAGACGAGCTGAGTTATTTGTGGATTCAGTTAGATCAAAATATGCGTGCGCCCGATTCTGATACTTATAAAGTAGGCACTAACGCAATTAGCGATGGTATGCCTTCATTTGAATTTTTTAGAATGTTTAATGATTTTGAAGGTGGTTTTAACATTGAGTACATAAAAGATGGCGAAGGAAATGATGCCGTTGCTACTTATAACAAAACAATGTTGCGTATTGATTTACCACAACCATTAAAAACGGGGGAAAGCACACAATTAAATATAAAATGGTGGTATAATATAAACGATCGTATGGAAATTGGTGGCCGTAGTGGTTATGAATATTTTGAAGAAGATGAAAACTACCTATATACCATTGCACAGTTTTTTCCACGTATGGCCGTTTATAGTGATGTAGAAGGCTGGCAGAATAAACAGTTTTTAGGGCGTGGTGAGTTTGCGCTACCTTTTGGTGATTATGATGTAAAAATTACTACTGCTGCCGATTTGGTAGTTGGTGGAACTGGCCTTATTCAAAATATGGAAGAGGTATTAACTGCTGAACAAATTGAACGATACGACTCTTCAAAAGTGGCCATGCAACCGGTAATGATTATTACTGAAGAGGAAGCCATCGAAAACGAAAAAAGCCGTAGTACAGAAACTAAAACTTGGCACTTTAAAGCAGAAAATGTGCGTGACTTTGGTTTTGCAGCATCTCGTAAATTTATTTGGGATGCACAAGGTGTACCTTTTGACGATAGAACGGTTATGGCAATGAGTCTTTATCCAAAAGAAGGTAATCCATTGTGGGAAAAATATAGTACCAAAGCTGTTGTGCTTACTTTAGAGGTTTATTCTCGACATACTTTCGATTATCCTTACCCGGTGGCTTACAGCGTACACGCCGATAGAATTGGTATGGAGTACCCAATGATTTGCTTTAACTTTGGCCGACCAGATGAAGATGGAGAATACAGCGATCGTACCAAATACGGTATGATTGGCGTTATTATTCACGAAGTTGGGCATAACTATTTTCCGATGATTGTAAATAGTGATGAACGCCAATGGACTTGGATGGATGAAGGCTTGAACACCTTTTTACAGTATATGACTGAAAAAGAATGGGAAGACGAAACAGAAAAACCGTTCCCCTCACGTAGAGGGCCAGCCGATAAAATTGTACGTTATATGAAAGGTGATAAAAGCAACATTTCGCCTATTATGAGTAACTCAGAAAGTATATGGCAGTTTGGCAACAACGCTTACGGCAAGCCAGCAACCGCTTTAAGTATTTTACGAGAAACAGTAATGGAGCCAGAGTTGTTTGATTACGCTTTTAAAACTTATGCTAACCGTTGGATGTTTAAGCACCCAAGCCCTGCCGATTTTTTTAGAACAATGGAAGATGCCTCTGCTGTAGATTTAGATTGGTTTTGGAGAGGTTGGTTTTACAGCAACAATCATGTAGATATTGATTTGGAAGATGTAAAAGAATACCAGTTAAAATTTGATCCTCCGGCAGAAGAGGAAGCTTCTATAAGAGATGCTTTTGAAAATGATGCTGCCGAAAACGAGAAATCAGCATCAAACAAAAAGAAGAAAAGAAAGAAGAAAAAAAGCAAAAAAAATAAAGCCCCACAAATGGAAGACTTAATGGAGCAGCTAAAAAGTGCTACCACATTTGATCCAATAAAACAAGTAAGTTTATGGAATGAAAAACCTGCTGAAGCTTATAAAGAAAGTATGGAAAAATTAAGCGATCGTAAAAAAAGCTTATTGAATGAAGATGGGTATTACTACGAACTTACTTTACATAACAAAGGTGGTTTACCAATGCCCGTTATTTTAGAGTTTGTTTATGAAGATGAAAGTACCGAAATAATGAAATTACCGGCCGAGCTTTGGAAATTAGAAGATAGTGTAAGCAAAGTTTTTATTACCGATAAAAAGGTTACGCAAGTAATATTAGATCCTAAAAAAGAAACTGCCGATGTTGACAAAAGCAATAATTATTGGCCTAAAGATATTGTGCCAGAGCAATTTCAAAAACCAAAGGAATAATTTAAATTAATCTTTCATATTTATTAAAAGCAACTCCAAAGGCCATACTTTATAATATTGCTTTTGGAGTTTTTTTATGTTTGAAAAATAAAAACTGTTATAAAAAGTTATTGATATACTTTCACTAATTTTAAAACCAATTGATAAAATCTAAACTTAACATATTTCTCTTTTTTATTCCGTTTTTCTTTTTAGGATGCCTGAGCGATGCCGTGGCTCAAATAGGTGGAAGACATATTTATGAATTTTTAGAAGCACCCACTTCCGCAAGAATTACGGCGCTCGGCGGTTTACAAATTGCCTTGCCCGATGATGACATTGCTATGGGTTACCAAAACCCCGCTCTGTACGATAGCTTAATGCATAAAAAAGTGCAGTTAGGTCATCAGTTATTTTTCGCAGGCATTAGCAACGGTTATGTGGCTACTGCATTTCAGTTGCAACCTAAATTAGTGGTAAGTGCTGGTTTACAATACATTACTTATGGCCAATTTCAGCAAACAGATGTTGCTGGTAATAATTTAGGTGCGTTTAGCGGTAGCGAATTTGCGCTTCATGCAGGCGCATCTTATAAAATAAAACCTAAAATAAAAGTTGGTGCTAACCTAAAGTTAATTGGCTCCTATCTGTATCAATATCAATCGTATGGCGTTGGGGTAGATGTTGGTGTTGCTTATACTGATACCGCTAAAAATTTTACCGCAGGTTTAGTCGTAAAAAATGCTGGACTGCAATTGGTAAAGTATAATGAGGACCGCGAGTCGTTACCTTTCGATCTGCAAATTGGTTTAAGCAAACGCCTAAAATATGTTCCGTTTCGGTTTGGTGTAACGCTTCATCATTTACACCAATGGAATATTCGTTATGATGATCCGGCTTTAGAAGACAGTACACCATTTTTAAACCCTGACGAAGTACCTAAAGAGAAAAAATTTTTTGTAGACAAACTGTTTAGACACGTAAATTTAAGTGGGGAGTTTTATTTAGGTAAAATTATTAACTTCCGCTTTGGTTATAATCATTTAAAAAGAAGAGAATTGCTGTTGTCTCAAATACCAGGCCTAACAGGCTTTTCGGGTGGTGTTGGTATTGAGTTGAAAAGATTAAGCATTAGCTATGGCAAAGCATTTTATACCAGCCCAGCATCAACTAATCATTTTACGTTTGAATATCAGTTGAAATAATACCAATTTGACTATAAGAACGCATCAATCCAAAACCAGTAGTTAATAAAGCAATAGCAATTAGGCCCCACCAGAAATAATTGGTTTTATTAACTAGTGCTTGTTGATTACCAGAAACAATCAAGCCGGCCCAATACCGTGGATGTGTTTGTGACAAAGAGGCATTATCTAAAAAGTGCAGTTTAGCTTCTTGAAGCGCAGTAGATTTTGCTTTGCCCTGTTTTAAATTTTTAAAAAATTGGTTTACAATAGTTGCAGTTGATTGATCGACAATACTCCACAAACTCATTACTAAGCTGGAAGCACCTGCATAGGTAAATGCTCTGGATAAACTCATCACGCCTTCGCCACTTTGTAGTTGTCCGCTACCAGTATTGCACGCACCTAATACCGCAATATCTGCATTTAATTTCATATTATACAAAGTTGCAGCACGTAATTCTGCACTTAAACTATCCTTAGTTTGGCTAAACAATAATTTTGTTTCCATTGGCTTTTCATCGTTAAGCAATACATGCATTGCCAACTGTAAAACATTAAATTGAGGTGCAGATTTTTCAAATTGAGGTCGGCTTGCTTGATTTCCAATAAAAGGCTTACCCTTAAACAAATCCGCATTTTCTTTAATACTTTGTTTAGCAAAAGGTAGTTTAAATTGGCCGGAAGCTACACCATATTCTGGTGCAAAACCGGCATAAGTAATTCTATCTTTCGTTGTTAGTTCATCCTGTTGTTGTTCTAACCATAAAGCAGCGGAATAACTATAACCAATAGCTTTTTCCTTTATTAAATAAGGGAGCGTTTTATAATTGATTGTTGCGCTTGTATCTTGCTGTGTCAATAATACACCAAAAGGAATATAATTTAAAACGCCATCTGGAATGATTTGCAAGATTGTGATATTATCTGATAAATTAGCTAACACCTCTTTCAATAACCATTTGTGTATTTGTGATGCACTTTGTACAAACAAAGCATCTAATGTAATACTTTGAGTAGCATCTTTTAAGGTTAAAGATTGGCGAAAGTTTTCGAAAGTCTGTTCCCAAATTTTTGGCTTATTGACTTTATATAATTTGGATCGCTCTTTTTGAACCGATAAAATGTAAATGGCACTATCGCCCACAAAATATTCCAACAAAGCAGTTTTATCATCTAAAGTGTTTTGCACATCAGTCAACTGCGTTTGATTTTGTTGGTATTTTAAACTGTAGTATTCTGGATAGTTGTTTTCTAAATAAATGATGAGTCGACTATATTGTTGTTTCTCTTCAAAAACGATTTTATCTAACCGTTCTATTTCTACTGTATCTTCATATTCAATAGCCTCATTCAATTGTTTTTTGTAATAAGTGATCGCAATTTTTAGATCATTCTCTTGCTCCAACAAACTATCGGGTAAATTAGCAAATTGCAAAGCATCCACTTCGTTCATAGCTTGTAGTAAAACCGTAGCTTTGTTTTTCTCCATTAAACGAAAAGTCGCTTCTGCATCAAAATCATTTAAAGCTTGTTTTTCATAAGCTACTCCTAAAGCTTGTTCTAAATATTCCAAAAAAATTTTTGCTTGTAATAAGCGAGAGTTTTCTGTGGAAATATCTTGTTGTAGTTTGTTGTGGAAATCTATTAAGGTTTGGTAGGTTTGATTGGCGAGGTTTAAATATTTTGGGTTTTTGTTTTGTTGGTAGTATTGGTAAGATGCTTTAGCTTTAAGATAAAGTACTTCAATCATATCTGGTGTGGAATAGACGAACAATGAAGTATCTTTTGTGGTTGGGTTTTCAAAAATATTTTCAGCTCTAAAATTGTTAGTGAGGTGAATTAATGCTTTTTGAAAATAAGCCAGAGCTTTATCATATTGTGCTAAGTATGTATAATTATCACCAAGATTTTGATAAGGTATTGCATATTTAAAATGATATTTTTCATTGAAAAACGCTTTTAAAATAATTAAAGATTTATTTAGTTCTTCAATTGATAAGTCGTGTTTTTTTTCTTTTAGATATACCTGCCCAATGTTATTGATTATATCTGCTCGGCTTTCTAAGTCATTTACAGCTAAATAGTTTAAGGCTTTTTTGTAAGATTGCAATTCTTTATTTAGGTTTCCAGAATACTCATAAGCAACACCAAGGTTATTTAAAGAGTTTACAATGGCTTGTCGATTATTATTTGCTAGCCCGTACTTTAAAGTTTCTTCAAAATATTTTATTGATTTTATAGCGTTTGAGCTATCTTTAGATAATAATAACATATTAGAATAGAGTATCAATGCTGCATTTTTTTCACTTGCTTTTGCTTGTATTTTAGTTGCCTCAAAAGCTGCATTAATTGCCGGTTCTGTATCGCCTAAATACGAATAACTATAAGCCATTCTTTTTAAAATTGATATAGAGTCTTTAGGAGATTTATTTCCTATTGTATGGTAAGCTTTTTTTAAATATTTACTTGCTAATTTGTGCCTTTTCAATATACTATAGCTTACCGCCAAGTTTCTGTAAGACTTCCATAAAAGGCCATCATCGTATTTGCTTCTTAATTCTATAGCTTTTTCATTCCATTTTATAGCATTTACATAATCTTTGGTACTATAAAAATATTTTAAGGCTACCTGATGGCAACAACAAGCCATAAGGGTGGTGTCTTTTACAATGTTCATTCCTTCAATCAACTCATCAAACTTAACTGTATCTCTATACTTAGTTTTTTTACATACTACTTTATCACCTTCAAGCGCAACTGTACCTGGTAGGTTGTTTGCAGAAAGAACACATATACTACTTAAAATGAATGCCTTTATTAAAATTATATTTTTTAACCTGATCTTTATTTAATAATTAATTAAGTTCGAATATATAAAGTATTAACAGAACTCAAAAATAAAACTTGAGTTTATTTGTAACTATTCAGAAGTCAGACCATTTCATTTAAGATGTAAGACGTTAGACATAATTGAGGCGAAAAAGAGTGTTTTTGACTTCACTCAGCTGAATTTATTTGACGTTTGACAACGAAGCGGTCTGACTTCTGACCATTACTAAATAGTTACCTTATATTTTTATTTGGCTTTAAGATTAACTGAATTTGTAACCTTAACCCAATAACCAAAACCACTTTCAAGCTGATGTAAAGTGTTTAAAAAAGGTGGCCCATTGGGATTATACCTAACAGTTCCATCATCAAAACCGATCACCATTTCCAGGTTTCCATTATTAATTAAATCGGCAAAATAAGCAGCTGGTGTTTGTACTGAATCTTGTGGAAAATTTATCAAATTCCAACCCACTTCTAATGGTTTCCTAAAAGTTTCCTCTATGCTGAAACCGTGTACTTTTAAAGTATCGGCATTTTGAACCTTTACCCAATAGCCACAACCATTTTCAAGCCGTTTTAAGGTGTTTAAAAAAGGTGGCCCTTTGGGGTTATACCTAATTGTTCCTCCATCAAAACCGATAACAATATCTAAATTGTCTGCTTGTAAGTCGCTAAATACATTGGCTACTGATTTATCAAGTGGACTAACATCAAAGGAAATCAAATTCCAGCCAGGGTTGAGGTTTATACAAATTGAATCATCAGCAAATACTTGTTCAATTGCTACACCTAAATATTTACCTGTCTTGGTTTTAGTTGATAAGTCGCTTTTATAAATTAAACGATTTGCTTCAAAATCAGCCCAAACGGCGTCAAATGAGCGCGACTTATCTAAACCTATTTCATGAGCCAACTCTTTTGAAACTATAAAAGTAGCTACTGAAGTACCCGTGGCCTGCCTTAAAGCGCCTTCAGCTTTGCTTAAAATATCTTCTCCATAAGCAGCAATAGTAACTGCCTCATTACCATAATTAGAAAAACTGCTGTAGTTAGCTTGGGCATCAATAGAGCCAACTGAAATTACGTTGTCATGCTCTGTAGAAAAATAAGCTGGGTACTGTTTTTTTTCATTAATATCTACACTATCGTTACCAGCAGAAGTTACGATAAAAATGCCCTTAGCTTTGGCTTCTTCAATAACATCTTCAAATATTTCAAAAGGCTTTGTGCCATAATACCCGGCACTTATGTTAATTACATCGCTACCATTGTCAATTGCGTGGTAAATGCCACAAATTAAATTGAATAAAGTTGCCTGCTCTTCATCAAATATTTTAAGTGGCATTACTTTTAATTTGTCTCCCGTAGCAAAATCTTTGGTTATCATATTAAAACCATAAGTGCCATGCCAGCCTGCATCTGTATAATCTTCACTAAGTGCATTTTCACAATAGGGTATTACAGGTTCTCTTAAAAAAACACTATCAGTTCCCCTGTAACCAGTATCTAAAACTACTACCTCTAAAGTATCTTCACAAGTACCTTCACAGTTGGTAGAAACCTTGTAACTGTTTGCGCCATTGCTTACTACACCTAAATCAATTTTGTAATTAAAGCCGCCACCATCAATATCTATGCTATCTAATATTACAATGGCCTTACCTACTTTGTTCAATTGCAACACAAAGTCAAACTGGTCGGCCGCATCTTCAAATTCGTATAAATATAGTTCGCGGTTGCAATTGCAAGAATCCACTACTGCTAATTGATTATTATAACGTGCAAATATTGAATTTTCTGCTTCCAGCTTACCTTCTGCATTGGTGTATTGCACTATTACTTGCTTATTTACAATGGGTTCGCTACGGTAGTCAAAACCGTCAGCCGCCACAATAACCGGATCAGAAAAGAAATCGATACCAGAAACACAGGTTTCGGTTACTTGAAGGCTATATGAGCCTGCATCCGAAGGTTCATTAACCATAATATTTAAAATACTATCGGTTGCGCCTGATATCAATTCATTATTTTGATACCATTG
>Ga0209831_1001269_pt1 | contig 23664 bp, 21 predicted proteins | sample Maine_Asex4_meta_FD_187451 | JGI IMG/M metagenome (GOLD analysis project Ga0209831, IMG submission 187451) | Marine algal microbial communities from Maine, USA - Maine_Asex4_metaG (SPAdes) (version 2) | ecosystem: Host-associated > Algae > Red algae > Unclassified | place: Maine, USA | collected... | reverse complement strand
CCGGCAGTCGGTCGATCTCCAGCGCGATGCGCTGATCGCTGCCGGCGTCGACGCGCGGCATATTCACTTGGACAGGGCATCGGGTGCGAAGGACGACCGGCCCGGTCTGAAGGCGTGTCTGGACTATCTGAAGGAAGGCGACGGCTTCGTCGTGTGGAAGCTCGACCGTTTGGGTCGTTCCCTTCCTCACCTTCTATCGATTGTCGCGGACCTGAAGGAGCGAGGCGTCTCGTTTCGATCGCTCACCGAGCAGATGGATACCGACACGCCGCATGGGGAGCTTCTGTTCTCGCTGTTCGGCGCGCTCGCGCAATACGAACGGGCGCTGACCCGGGAGCGGGTGATCGCTGGTCTCGCCGCCGCGAAAAGACGGGGGCGCAGGGGTGGACGTCCCCCCGCGATCGATCCCGAGCAGATCGAGCAGATCACGGCTGCGCTCGATGGCGGGGCCAGCAAAGCATCCGTTTGCCGGACCTTCAAGGTCGCGCGGTCGACGTTGATCGACACCCTGGCCCGTATCGGTTGGACACCCCCTGCGGGTCGCCCCCCTGCGGGTCGCCCCCCTGCGGGTAACGACCCGGAAAAGGCATGATCCGGTGCCTCGGCGTGCCGTTCTTTCCGAAGGGCAGCGGGCTGCGCTGATTGCCTTGCCGACCGAAGAGAGCTTCCTGGTCAGACATTGGACGCTGAGCGAGGACGATCTCGCGATCATCGTCAGCAGACGTCGACCGCACAACCGTCTGGGGTTCGCGGTCCAGCTCTGCGCGCTGCGATACCCCGGTCGCCTCCTGCGTCCCGGCGAGCTGGTGCCGACGGCATCGCTCGCCTTCGTCGCCGAGCAGATCGAGGTCTCCCCCGAGGCGTTGGCCGAGTACGCGACCCGGGGACCGACGCGCTACGAGCAACTCGACACGCTTCGGAACGTGTTCGGCTTCTCCACGCTGACCCATCCGACGCGTGACGCACTGCAGGAATGGCTGCTTCCGGTAGCCTTGACGACGACCGGCGGTGCCGAGCTGGCAAGGATGCTGCTCGATGAATTCCGTCGTCGCGGCATCATCGTTCCCGGCATCAGCCAGGTCGAGCGCATGGTGGCACGATCCCTCCTCGATGCGGAACGTCACGTCTCGGACCTGCTGACCGCAACGCTGAGTGCCGAACAGAAGCGTTTGCTCGACGCCCTGCTGGTTCCCCGCGATGGCACGACCTTGAGCGGCCTGAGCTGGTTACGCCAGCCAGCCAGAGCGCCCGGGCGCAGGTCCTTTGCCTTCATCCTCGAACGGCTCGCGGTCCTGCGCGCCATCGACCTCGATCCCGCGATGCAGGACCGCGTCCACCCCGAGCGCCTGCGTCGCCTGCATCAGGAAGGATATCGACTGACAGCCCAGCACCTGCAGACGCTGCAGCCCGCTCGGCGACGCGCGATCCTCGTGGCCATCGTTCTGGAAGTTTCCGTCACGCTGACCGACGATGCCGTGCTGATGTTCGACAAGCTGATCGGTCGGATGTTCCGCCGCGAGCAGAACAGCGAGGAGACGGCACTCAAGCGCGATCGCCGCACCATCAACGGCAAGATCCGCCTGCTTGCCCGCCTGGGTGATGCCTTGCTCGCCGCCAGAAACACCGGCGACGACATGGCGGCGACGGTCGAGGCAACGATCGGATGGGACAGTCTCGCTCGGGAGGTGGACGAGGCACGCAAGCTGGTGCGTTCCGATACGATCGATCCCGTCGCGATGGCGGCGGCCCATCATCCGGTCCTGCGCCATGTCGGTCCCGCCTTCGTGGCATCGTTCACCTTCGGTGCCGTACCGGCCTGCCGTTCTCTCGCAAGTGCCGTGGACCTCATGCGCACGGTGCAGTCCGGGCGATCGCGCAAGCTGCCTGCCGATGCTCCGACCGGCTTCGTGCGCCGGGGATGGCGCCATGCCGTCAGAAAGGGCGAGGTCGACCGCAGGACCTGGGAGTTCCTCGTCCTCGTCGAGCTGCGCGACCGGTTGCGCGCCGGTGACATGTGGATCGAGGGGAGCCGTCGCTACCGCGCGGTCGAGCAGCAGCTCATCCCGGCCCCCGTGTTCGCTGCGATGCGCGAGGCGGGCCCCTTGCCGATACCCGCGCAAACCTCTGCCGAAACGTGGCTCGCCGAGCGCAGGACACATCTGGGCACGCGTCTGGCGCAGGTCCGCGAAAAGGCTCGAACGGATGCGCTCGACGATGTCGTGCTGACCGCAGGCAAGCTGCGCATCTCGCCATTGAAGGCGATCACGCCGGAGATTGCCGAAACGGCTCTCGCACCCCTCTACGCGCACCTGCCCTCGATCCGCATCACAGACCTGCTCGCCGAAGTGGACCGATGGACCGGGTTCAGCGACTGCTTCACGCATCTGCGCAGCGGCAAGGTCGCCGACGACCCGAGGGCGATCCTGACCGCCGTTCTCGCCGATGCTACCAATCTCGGCCATACCCGAATGGCCGAAGCCTGCACCCTCGTGACCCGTCGCCAGCTTGGATGGCTCTCGTCCTGGCATCTGCGAGAGGACACCTACGGTCACGCGCTTGCCCGGCTCGTCGATCGCTGCGCGCCGCACCCAGCACGACATGCCCTTGAGCGCGTTCTTCGGATCAGGAGCGTCATCCAGTTCGGACGGTCAGAACTTTCCACTCGAACGTCGCGCGCAGGCGACCGGAGCAGTCAATCCGCACAAGGGCTCCGAGCCCGCCGTCTCCTTCTACACCCATGTCTCGGACCGCTATGCCCCGTTCCATTCGAGGGTCATATCGGCTTCCGCCGGAGAGGCCGCGCAAGTGCTGGACGGTCTGCTCCATCACGGAGCGGACCTGCGCATCGAGGAGCATCACGTCGACGGGGGCGGCGTCTCCGATCACGTCTTCGCGCTGTGCCATCTGCTGGGCTTTCGGTTCGCGCCCCGTGCCGCGCGCAGCGCATTCCGAACATCGGCGCGCGCCGCCTCCACCTCTTCGACGGCATGGTCCCCGGACCCGACATCGAACCTCTGGTCGCGGCCAGGATCGACGAGCGCCTGATCGCCGCTCACTGGGACGACGTACTGCGTCTCGCCACCTCGATCCGAACCGGCACCGTCAGCGCCTCGATCATGCTCGAACGCCTCGGATCGTATCCGCGTGCCAACGGACTGGCACTCGCGCTTCGCGAAATCGGGCGCGTGGAGCGCTGCACGCCGCACGCACCCTGTTCACTCTCGACTGGATCGAGAAACCGGAGCAGCGCCGCCGTGCCACGCGCGAACTGAACAAGGGCGAGGCCGAGAACGCGCTCAAGCGTGCCGTGTTCTTCCATCGTATGTTTCCGCAGGATCGGCCGCATCAGGGACCGTACGCTGCAGGCGCAAAGCCATCGCGCGAGTGCCCTCAACCTCGTCACGGGCGCGATCGTGCTCTGGAACACCACCTACCTCGAAGCCGCACGCCACCATCTCGACAGCATCGGAAAACCCGTCCAGCCCGAACTCCTCCAGCACCTCTCTCCGCTGGGATGGCAGCATATCAACCTGACCGGCGACTACCTCTGGGCCGATCCCGATCCGACACCACACGCGCTCAAGCTACCGCAATGAGGAAATCTCCAACCCGTCGACGCAGCTAAGCGTATATTCCTGCCCGTTCTATGTGCTGACCCCACGTCGGGCGCTCGTCGATGCTTGCGAAGACACGGAAACCTGGTGCAAGGACTGCGACGAGGTCCGCCCGCACGGCGCGATCGGGTCCGACGTCCCGGTCCCCTGCAGGGCGCGCAACGCGGTACCCATGAACGACGATCCACGGTGGAACGGGGCACGATGCCGGAACGACGACCCACTCCTTCGAGCGACCCCGCGCCGCTCCCCCTCGTCTGCGACCTGGACGGGACGGTGACCCGTGTGGACACGATCGCGGAGCTTTCGGTGCGGTTCGTGAAGAAACACCCGGCCACGGGTCTGTTCCGGTTCGCGGCAGCGGCGACAAGGGGTAGGGCGGCGCTGAAGGACATGCTCTATCGCTCGGTCGGGGCGGAGATGCCGGTCGAGCGGCTGCCATACGCCCGCGCGGTGCTCGAAGCCCCGTTCTTCCGGGATGCGCCGAGCGTCGCGCTCGTCTCCGGCAGTGCCGCGCCGCTGGTGACGCGGATATCGGATCACCTGGGCGTCTTTACCGGGCAGAGCGACGGGTCGACGGCCGGGGAGAACCTGATCGGGCAGGCCAAGGCGGACCGGCTGGTCGCGCGCTATCCGGACGGGTTCGACTACGTCGGCGACAGCATGGCCGACCTGCCGGTATGGCAGGCGGCGCGCAGGGCCTATGCCGCCAATGCCAGGCCGGAGGTGATCCGCAAGGCGCGGGAGGCGGGGATCGATCTGGAGGTCGTCTCGGAGCACGCGGGCACCATCGCCCCGCTGCGCAAGGGGATGCGGCCGCACCAGTGGGCGAAGAACCTGCTGCTCTTCGCCGTGCCCGCCCTCAACCTGCCCTACGCGCAATGGTCGTGGATACCGCTCCTGCTGCTCGCCTTTCTCTCTTTCGGCCTGATCGCCAGCGCGACCTACCTGATCAACGACATGCTGGATATCGACGACGACCGCGCGCACCCGACCAAGCGCCTGCGCCCCTTCGCGAGCGGGGCGCTGGGGATCAAGGAGGGGATCGTCGCCATCGTCGTGCTGGGAGGGGCGGGAATGGGGATCGGCATCGCGCTCGGCCCCGCATTCGCGTCGATGGCGGGGGGGTACGCGCTCCTGTCGCTGCTCTACTCCCTCTATCTCAAGCGGATGCTGATCGTGGACGTCCTGATGCTCAGCACGCTCTTCTGCTGGCGCATCCTCGCGGGGACCGTGCTGCTCGGCCTCCAGACGAATGCCTGGTTCATGGCGGCCATGGGCGCCTTCTTCCTCAGCCTGGCCTTCGGCAAGCGCCAGATCGAGCTGCAGCGCAAGGCGCGCACGATGGTCGAGGCCGGGGCCGATGCACCCGGAGACGGGACGATCGCGGGTCGCGGCTACGTCCTGGCCGATGCGCCGGTCGTCATGGCCTTCGGCATCGCGACGGGGGTGATCGCGCCGGTCTTCACCCTCGTCTACGGCCTGCTGGCGACCGACTCGATCATCGATCACGAGTTCAACGCCTTTGCGGTCGCGGCGATCCTGACCTTCTGGTCGGGGCGGTTCTGGGTGCTCGTCAATCGCGGGGCGGTCGACGACGATCCCATCATCTTCGCCATCACCGACCGGATCAGCGCGGTCGCCCTCGCCCTGCTGTCGGGCGTCCTGATCCTGGAGCAGGTGGTGTGAGCGTCACGGGATGGGGCCGCGTGATCCGGCCCGGGCACGACGTGACGACACCCGACCGGCGCGATGCCGGACGGCTCGCCGCGTCTCCCTCGGGTCCGCTGACGCTCCACGGGCAGGGCCGGTCCTACGGCGACACGGCCATCAACGAGGGCGGCACCGTGCTGCGCACGGGGCGGCTCGACCGCTTCCTCGCGGCGGACTGGGAGACGGGCGTGATCCGCGCGCAGGCCGGACTGACCATCGACGCCCTGCTGCGCGTCTGCGTGCCCCGGGGGTGGTTCGTGCCCGTGACGCCCGGAACCAAGCATGTCAGCCTCGGCGGCGCGGTCGCCAGCGACGTGCACGGCAAGAACCACCACCATGTCGGGGCCTTCGGCGCGCATGTCCGCGCGCTGGGTCTCGTCCGCTCGGACCGGGAGGCGCAGGTCCTGCGTCCCGGCGATCCGCTCTTCGCGCTGACGGTGTCGGGGCTGGGCCTGACGGGCCTGATCGACTGGGTCGAGATCCAGCTCATCCCCATCGCCAGCGACCGGATGATCGTCGAGAACATTCCCCATGACGACCTCGACCACTTCATGGCCCTGTCGGAGGAGAGCGCCGACTGGCCCTATGTCGTGGCCTGGGTCGACTGCCTCGCGAAGGGCGATGCGCTGGGGCGGGGCGTCTTCACGCGCGGGCGCCATGCGCGCAACCCCGGCCCCCTGACGCCGCACCCGCCCGAGCCGCGCCTCGCATGGCCGTTCCGCACGCCGGGCGCCCTGCTCAACCGGCACAGCGTGGGCATGTTCAACGCGCTGTACCGCCGTCGCCCGGGCGCGCGGTTCGACGGGATGCAGCATTACGCGCCGTTCTTCCACCCCCTCGACGGGATCGCGCGGTGGAACCTGATGTACGGGTCGGGCGGCTTCTACCAGCACCAGTGCATCATCCCCAGACCCGCCGCGCGGGAGGGCGTGAGCGCCCTGCTGGAGACGGTGGCGCGGGCGGGGCAGGGGTCCTTCCTCGCGGTGATGAAATCGCACGGCGCCGAGCGCTCGCCCGGCGCCCTGACCTTCTGCCTCGACGAACCGGGCGTGACCTTGGCGCTCGATTTCGCTAACAGGGGGCCGAGTACCTACGCGCTCGTCACCGAACTCGACGCCATCGCCCACGATCACGGCGGGCGCATGTACCCGGCCAAGGACGCCACCATGAGCCAGACGATCTTCACGAGGACCTATCCGCGCTGGGAGGAGCTGGAGGCCGCGCGCGACCCGGTCATCCACTCGCATTTCTGGCGGCGCGTGACGGGGATCGCGGCATGAGCGGAGCCGGAACGAAGACGCTGCTGATCCTCGGGGCCGGGTCGGCCATCGCCCGGGCCTACGCGCGTCACCGGCTGGACGAGGAGGGGGAGGGGACGCTGCGGCTGATCCTGATCGCCCGCGACGGGGAGCGGCTGGCGGCGGACGCGACCGACCTGACGGCGCGGGGGGCGGCGGTGGAGACGGCGACGGTCGATCTGGGCGATCCCGCCTCGGTGACGGCGGACGCGCTGTCCCGCTTCGGGCGGATCGACGAGGCGCTGCTGGCCTACGGCACGCTGACCGACCAGGCGCGCGCGCAGGACGAGCCGGATTATCTGGCGCACCAGCTCGCGGTCAACTTCACCTCCGCCGCGCTGTGGACCGAGCGACTGGCCACGGTGTTCGCGGCGCAGGGCGCGGGCCGCGCGGCGATCGTCGGGTCGGTCGCGGGGGACAGGGGGCGCCAGTCGAACTACCTCTACGGCGCGGCGAAGGCGGGGATGGCGACGCAGCTCGCGGGCCTCGCCCACCGGTTCGCCGACCGTCCCGACATCGTCTTCCTGCTGGTCAGGCCCGGCTTCGTGGACACGCCGATGACGGCGCATATCCAGCCCAAGGGCGCATTGTGGGCGACGCCCGAAAAGGTCGCCGCCGATATCGCGCGGGCGCTCGCCGGGGGGCGCCGGTCGCTCTACACGCCGTGGTTCTGGCGGGGCATCATGGGCATCATCCGGTCGGTTCCCGGCTTCGTCTTCCACCGGACCAGGCTGTAGGACCGCGCGCATGACACGCAAGAAGATCGTCGTCACCGGCGCCGCCGGGCTGGTCGGGCAGAACCTCGTCACGCTGCTCGAAGGGCGCGGCGATCTCGATATCGTGGCCATCGACAAGCACAGGGCCAACAGCGCCATCTTCCGCCGCCTGCACCCCGACATCGCCTTCGTCGAGGCGGACATGGCCGTGCCGGGCGACTGGGCGCGGGCGTTCGAGGGGGCCGATACGGTCGTTCTCAACCACGCCCAGATCGGCGCCCTGACCGAGGAGCCGTTCATCGCCAACAACGTCACGGCGACGGGTCACGTGCTGGCGGCGGCGGGTGCGGCGGGGGTGCCCTACATCGTCCATATCTCCTCGTCGGTGCTCAACTCGGCGGCGGAGGACTTCTACGTCTCGTCCAAGACGGCGCAGGAGAGGATGGTCCGGGACGGGCCGATCCCCGCCGTCGTGCTGCGCCCGACGCTGATGTACGGCTGGTTCGACCGCAAGCATCTGGGCTGGCTCGCCCGCTTCATGAAGCGCTCGCCCGTCTTTCCGGTGCCGAACCACGGCAAATACATCCGCCAGCCGCTCTACGTCCGCGACTTCTGCGCCATCATCGCGGCCTGCATCGACACGCCCCGCCCCGGCGAGGTGTTCGACATCTCCGGCCAGGAGAAGCATGCCTATATCGACATCATCCGCGGCGTGAAGCGGGCGTCGGGGGCCGGGGCGATGATCGTCAGGATCCCGTTCGGCCTGTTCTGGTGGCTGCTGAAGATCTACGGCTGGCTCGACCGCGACCCGCCCTTCACGCCGACGCAGCTCGAAGCGCTGGTGATCCCGGAGGAGTTCCCGGTGATCGACTGGCCCGGCATCTTCGGCGTGCGCGCGACGCCGATGCACGAGGCGCTGGACGAGACGTTCGGCCATCCCGACTATTCCGAAGTGGTTCTGGAGTTCTGACATGGCGAACGTGGCGATCATCGGCGCGGGGGTGATGGGCCTCGCCGCGGCGTACCACGCCGCCGGGGCAGGCCACGCCGTGCGCGTGTTCGAGGCCGATACCGTGCCCGGCGGCATGGCCGCGCATACCGATCTGGACGGTTTGTCGATCGAGCGGTTCTACCACTTCATCTGCAAGCCGGACGCGCCGACCTTCCGGTTGATGGACGAGCTGGGGATCGGCGACAGGATGCGCTGGGTCGATACGAAGATGGGCTATTTCATCGACGGCAAGCACTACAAATGGGGCGATCCGTTCTCGCTGCTGCGCTTTCCGCTGATGAGCCTGGCCGACAAGATCCGCTACGGCCTGACCGCCTTCAGGCAGACGAAGAAGAAGAATTTCGACGATCTGGAGCACCTGACCGTCCGCGAATGGGTCGTGCGCGACTTCGGCCAGAAGACCTACGATCTCATGTGGCGCCGCCTCATGGAGCTGAAGTTCTTCGAGTACACCGACAAGGTCTCCGCCCCGTGGGTCGCCGTGCGGATCAAGCGCATCGGCAATTCGCGAAAATCGATCTTCCAGGAACAGCTCGGCCATATCGAGGGCGGGTCCGAAGCGCTGGTCGAGGCGCTGGTCTCGGAGATCGGGCGCATGGGGGGCGAGATCCGCCTCGGCGATCCCGCGCTGGAGGTGACGGCGGCGGATGGCGCGGTCACCGGCGTGCGCTCGAAGGCGGGCGATTTCGCGGCGGATCACGTCATCTCGACCGCGCCCACCCCCTTCGTCTCGCGCCTGATACCCGCCCTGACCGATGCGGAGAAGGCCGCCTACGACGCCATCGAGAATATCGGCTGCGTCTGCGTCGTGCTCAAGCTGGCGCGACCGGTCTCGCCGAACTTCTGGACGAACATCAGCGACGCGCGCATCGAGATCCCCGCGCTGGTCGAGTTCTCGAACCTGCGCGACACGGGCGCGCACGTGGTCTACGCGCCGTTCTACATGCCGGTCACGAACGCGAAGTTCGCCCGCGACGACGCGGCCTTCATCGACGAATCCATGGCCTATATCCGCATGCTCAATCCCGATATCGGTCCCGGCGACCTGCTGGCGGCGAACGTCGCGCGGCTGAAGCACGCGCAACCCGTCTGCCCCCCGGGCTTCGCCGACACGATCCCGCCGATCCGGACCAGCATCCGCAACCTGCAGGTCGCCGATACCTGCTACTACTACCCCGAGGATCGCGGCGTTTCCGAGAGTGCGCGGCTGGCGCGCGAGATGGCGGCGGCGATCGGCGACACCGCTTGAGCGTCCTGCGCCACTTCCTGACCGGGCAGTTTCTCGGGTTCGTCCTGGTCGGGGGGGTGGCGGCGGTCGGTCACTGGCTCGCGCGGATCGCGATAGACCGGTACGTCTCCTACCTGACGGCCCTCGTGCTCGCCTATCCGGTCGGGATCGCGCTGGGATACATCCTCAACGTCACCTTCGTCTTCTCCGGCAATCCGGATCGGCGCGTCAGGGAGGTGTCGACCTATGCCCTGCTCAACATCGCGATGTTTCCCGTCGTCGTCGCGGTTTCGTGGGTCCTGTCGGAGGCGGTCTTCCCGGCCCTGGAGATGACCTATCGCCCCCGCGAGATCGCCCATGCCATCGGGGTCCTCAGTCCGGTCGCGCTGAATTTTCTACTGCACAAGTTCATCACGTTCAGAACAGAGGAATAGACCGATGCCCGACCTTTCCACGCTCTACAGGAACAGATTCGAGGAAGCGCGACAGGACGAGAAGAACACGATGTGGCGGGCCATCTGCGACGCCTACATGCAGGACGCCATCGGCCACGACAAGGTCGTCCTCGATCTCGCGAGCGGATACGGCGAGTTCTCGCGCAATATCGAGGCATCGAAGAAGATCGCGATCGACCTGAACCCCGATGCCGGCTCGTATCTGGATCCGGACGTCGAGTTCCACAACGTCGCTGCGGACACGTTCACCGCCTCGACCGGCGAAGGCGTCGCCGACGTCGTCTTCACGTCCAACTTCCTGGAGCACCTGCCGAACAAGACGGTCTGCGACGCCGTGCTGGCCGAAGTCCTCAAGGTGCTCCGTCCCGGCGGGCGCTTCGTGATCATGGGTCCGAACATCCGGTATCTCGCGAGCGAATACTGGGATTTCTACGATCACTACCTGCCCCTTTCCCACCTCTCCCTCGAAGAGGGGTTGCAGCAATCGGGTTTCGAGATCGAGAAGGTGATTCCGCGCTTCCTGCCCTACACGACAAAATCGGCGCTTCCGACCCATCCGTTCCTCATCAAGGCCTACCTGAAGATGCCGATCTTCTGGCCCCTCCTCGGCAAGCAGTTCCTGGTGACCGCCCGCAAACCGGCCTTCGAGCGGTAGCGACGACGGCGCCTCGTCGCGGTATCCCGTCGAGCGCGCCCTGCAGCACGTCCATCGGAAACTCCGCGAGGCCGTTCATCAGGATGTGCATCGGGTCCGCGCCCTTCATGGCCGCCGACGCGACGGTGAGCGTCATCGCGTCGCGGTCCTGCCGGACCGTCCGGCATCGCCCGGTTTCCCGCCGCGAACGCGAAGCCGTCCTCCCTCCTCGAAACCACGGGGTCTTCGGATGCCGTCAGGGACGACAGGTCGAGGAAATCCTCGCCGACCGTGAAATCGTTCGCCGTGACGATCCCGCCGGGTCCGGCGATCTGCGATACGGCTGCGTCCGGCCCGTCGAAGTCGAAGGCGTCGTCCGTCGCGAAAAGGGGTCGGTCTGGGTAGGGGCCAAACAGTACGTTAGAGTGAAACGCGATCAAGTCGGGTCATGAATTGCGCCAAGTGCTGCGTATTTCCTGACGCTCTTTGGCTCGACCTGATCGAGTTCCACACTGATGGTCGGGCGCTGTGATGAATTTGACCGGGAACAGCGCCCGAGAACGCCACGCAGCGTCCGCAAGCGGATCGACCAGCGGACGCGACGAAGGCCATGGCGGCAATGCTGAATCAACGGATACAGATCGTCTCATAGGACCAGTACGATATGATTTGCGGTGAAGGGGCCTCTACCGTACGATTCTGCCATGACAGGGACCCGGATCGGCTATGCCCGCTGCTCGACCGACAAGCAGGACCTCGCCGCGCAGCATGACGCGCTCCTCGAACTCGGCGTTGCACAGGATCGCATCTATACCGATCACGGCCTGACAGGCCGGACGCGCGAAAGACCGGGTCTCGATCAGGCGCTTGCCGCGGTCAGGGCCGGGGACACCCTCGTCGTGACGAAACTCGATCGCCTCGCCCGCTCCGCTCCCGATGCCCGTGCCATCGCGGACGGCCTCGTGGAACGCGACGTGAAGCTGGCGCTCGGCGGCTCGGTCTACGATCCGACCGATCCGATGGGAAAGATGTTCTTCAACATCCTCGCCACCTTCGCCGAGTTCGAGTCCGACCTGATCCGCATGCGCACCCGCGAAGGCATGAAGATCGCCCGCGCCAAGGGAAAGCTGCGCGGCAAGAAGCCCAAACTCTCCGACAGGCAGCAGCGCGAACTGCGCCGCATGTACGACACCGGAGACTACAGTATCAGCGACCTTGCCGAGGTCTTCTCCGTCTCGCGCCCGACGATCTACCGGACCCTCCAGCGAACCAGCCAGCCTTGACGTACGATCTGGCCCCCCACCCGGACCGACCCCCGAGCGTCGCCCGTGCGATCCCCGTCAGATCGCGGATTTCCCGTACCGTGTGCTTCCTGGGCCGATAGAGACCGGCGGCATGGCGGCGCTCCCGGTTCAGGTTGCGGCGATCCGCACCCGGGGCGCGACGGTCGATTCGCAGCCGATTCGCGGCAACGGGCACGACCGGCCCGAAATTTCGAGAATAATCCGGCGGCGAGCTTCCCGTGAGGCGCGGCGCCGGACCCGTCGGCGTGCCGGAAAAGGCTCCGGACGGGGCGTCTGACGGGGCGAGACGATCCTGTCGCGCCCCTCCCCCGCCGCATTCACGGCGCCCGTGAAATAATTATCCGCAAACGAAATTTTAAGGGTTGCACTTTCCCGTCCTTCTCTCTATCCCTGAAGTAGGATGAAACCCGTACCGCTTCGCTCGGGTCCGATGCTCTTCAGATCGAGGCGACCGAAACCATGAATCCCATCCAGGCAAGAGCGGCCCGATATGCCCTTCGCTACACGGCGAAGGAGGTTGCCAAAGGGTCCGGAGTTTCCGACTTTACCGTGAAGCGGTTCGAGAAAGGCGAGGAAGGAGCCTCGAAGAAGACGATAGACGCGATGATAGAATTCTTCGCCTCGAAAGGCGTCGTCTTCATGGACGACGATCGAGGGCATGGCGTAGTGTTCTCGCCGAACGTCGAGATCATGCCACCACGAGCCCAGCCGAGATAACCGGAGACGATAGCACCAGCAGAAAACGAGGAAGCCCCCGACGCGCCAAACGTCGAGGGCTTCAAATCAGATAACCGCGCGGCGGCACCCTGACACTACTGTCTAGGATATACCTCTTCGATCCCTTTTCGACAAGGGCAAGAGATGCCGTCGCGCTTCATTTTTTTGAGGTAGACGACATGACGACGAAATCCCTGACCCTGACCCCCTTCATGCTTTCCAAGTACTTCCGCGACCATACCCCTGCGTCGGCACGGCGCGGCATGCGCGGCTATATCCTGCGGATACTGGTCGACATGGTGCGCCTGCGCGGCCCCAATACCGGCATGTGCTGGCCCTCGGTCGAATACCTCGCCACCATGATCGGACGGTCCGCCCGGCAGATCCAGCGCCTCCTGCGCGAACTGGAGAATCTCGGCGAGGTCCAGCGCATCGCGCAGCGCCGCAAGGATGGCGGATATTCCTCCAACCTCTACCGCCTCAAGGGACTGATTTCGTGGGCGACCGGAAATGTCACCACCCCTGGTGACACCCGCGCCACCAAAACTTCTTCGAAAAGAACTATAACCCCTGCGCGGGGCGTGAATCCGGGTTCAGGAGAGAAGAAACGCGCGTCATCCTTCTACCCTGCCCCGGCCTCCGCGCCTCTGGCACGGGCGGAAATGGCCGAGAAAAGCCCGAGCGGCTTCCTGCGCGACCCTGCACCCGCTCCCGCGCCTCGTCGTGGCCTGTCCGTCGAGCAGATCGAGGAAGCGCGCACCAAATGCGACCCCGTGCGCTGGTCGCGGCTGCTGATCGAGGCGGGTATCGACGGGGCCAAGGGCGACGATCTCGATCTGGGCGCGGCACGACGCTGGCGCGCGGATGCGATCATGGCCGGAATACAACTCACGGCGTGATTCGCCGATCATCGAGAAAGTCGAGCGCTTCAGGCGTCCCGTCCGCATGTCCGCGTATCGGGGACGCCGCGCACGGGCGAAGAGAGATACGCTCGGACGAGGTTGTGGACCGTCTTCGCGAAGCACCCGCATGCGGGATCGGATATGAAAGATAGGTCCTATCTGTTACCTGGCAGCTATCTTTCACATAGGTCCTATCTTCTACCTTGCTTCTTTCTCGATTCCAGCATGTCCTCCAGCACTTCGACGATCAGCTTTCCCTCCTCGGCGGCGATGGCCTTCACCTCCTCCGCCCATTCCGGTCTGACGGTCGCGGCGAACTTGAATGTCCGCCCGGTCCTGCGCAGGGTCCGCCCGTCGATCCTGTCCGCTTTCGGTGCCGGATCCCGCGGCGCCTCTTCGCGCGGTCTCCTTTCCGCCGCCGCCGGTGCATCCCCGATATAGCGATTGCCGCTTGTCGCCTCGCCCTTCTTCATGACGAGGCCCTGAAGGCTTCCCGGCTTCCGGCTCATTTCAGCATTCCCTTCGCAAACTTCCACAGGTTCGACACCTCCTCGGCGGCGGGGCCGGTCGGCTCGATCTCCTGCGCGGTGCGTCCGTCGATCATGGCGGCGGCATAGGCGGTGCGCGATCCGATGACGACGGGGCACACGGTCCCGATGTTCCCGAGCGCGATGATCGCGTCCTCGCTGATCCGGGTGCGGGCGACGCGGCGCGACAGGACGAGGGCGAACGGCTTCCCGCTCCCCTCGATCTCCCGCATCGTCGCCGGAGCGGCGCGCAGGTCGTTCGGGCTGGGCTGCACCGGCATCAGCACCGCGTCGGAGACGCCGAGCGCGGCGCGCAGGGCGGCGACGTCGCTCGCCGGGGTATCGATCACGGCGAGGGTGTAGTTCCCCCCCGAAAGCGTCTTCACCGCGTCATGGAGCCGGTCGAGGTCGCAGCGCGCGTAATCGGGCGTCTCGGCCTCGCGGTCGTTGAACCATTCGGCGAGGTTCGCCTGCGCGTCGAGATCGATGACGACCACGCGCTCGCCGTCCATCGCCGCCTTCACCGCGATATGCGCGGCGAGCGTCGTCTTGCCCGTGCCTCCCTTGAGGCTGGCGAATGTCAGGACGCGCATGGGTATGACCTATCCACTACCTTGTGCCTATCAGAAACCTTGTACCTATCTTCTATCTTGCAGCAAGGTAATACATGGCTCCTTTTCGGGGTCAAGACCGGATAAGAGAAGAAAGACGCTATGTATCAGATGTTTAGCATTTCCGAACAAGGTGACAGGTAGAAGATAGGTAATACCTATCTTCTATATCAAGCCCTCGTTGTCCTGTGCCGTCGAAGGGCAAAGCGGCTTCATCGAGGCAACCCGGGCGCCTCCGGTTCGCGGCACGATGCGGGAAGGGGAGGGCGAACGGGGTTGAATTGCGCATCCGGACCGTGCACGATCGATGCACGCTCAAGGAGGGCATCGTGGCGACCGCAGAGAAGACCCGTGTGACCCTGACCCTGGACAAGCAGGCGGTCGACAGCGCGAAGGCCCAGGGGCTGAACCTGTCCGCCATCGCGAGCGACGCGATATGCAGCGCCGCCAAGCGCCGCGAGCGCGAGGCGTGGATCGCCGAGAATGCTCCGATCGTCGCCGCCCAGGACGAATGGCTCGACCGGAACGGACACCCGTTCTCGGGCGCCGTCGCGGGGCCGTTCGGTCCGGTCTGGAACGGATGAACCAGTTCGACGTGATCGACGTCCAGGGCGCCCTGGGCGTCGTCGTGGAATCGCATCTGCTGGCACCGGACAGGACCGTCGTCGCGATCCCGCTGATGACCGACTACCCGGCCGGAAGATGGCTGAACCCGACGATCGCGGTCGGGGGCGTGTCCTACGTTCTCGCGACCCGCCTGATCGCCTCGATCCCCAAAGGGCTGGCGAAGCCGACCGGGGAGGACGTCGCCGGGTATCGCGACGAGATCATCCGGGCGATCGACGTCATGATATCCGGGATCTGACGGAGCGCGGGGGGCGAGAAGCCGACCGCCAGCAGAAGGAAATGCAGGAGCGGGAGGCCGAGAAGCAGCGACAACGGGAGCGAAGCCGGGGGCGCGATAGGGGGATGGATTGGGATCGTTGACAAAGAAAATCAATCCATTGAATGCCTTTCTGATCAGGCCTGGATATTCTATGAATTATAGAACTGCTTTCACTTCTCAATAAGAATCAGACATGGCACATCCATCGACAAATATTTCCATAGAATTTGAAATGTTTTTGGATATTCGGGATCATGCGAGCGATTTGGATGTGCGATTTTCCGGAGAAGCCGAGCGTGATGGTATCAGTGAGACATGGACTTTCGTCGCGGCGCTGTTGGATCTCGACACCAGAGGCGACCTTCCGGGATCTCATCCTAGAGAATGCTCTTGATTGTCGGCAAGGCGACGCTTGGTCGTACCGATAGGGTGATATCTGACGTGGAGGCGCTACCAACCGACCTCACCATCCTGACGGCAAGCTACAACCGTGCGCACCTGCTTCCCCGTCTGCACGATTCCATTGCCGCGAACCTGCCGGACGGGGTCGGCATCGAATGGGTGATCGTCGATGATGGCTCGACCGACGACACCGCCTCCCACGTCGAGAATTTCAAACGTGACGCCTCTTTCCCGCTTCGCTATCTCGCGGTGAAACACGGCGGCAAGCACCGGGCGCTCAACGCGGGGTTCGAAGTGGTGAGGAGCCGGTGGGTCATGATCGTCGACAGTGACGACCGGCTCGTCGACGAGGGCATCGAAACGGCGCTTGCGGAGATCGGAAAGGCTGAAAGGACAGGGGCCGGCGTGCTCTTCCTCTGCGTGACCGTGGAAAACGAGGACCGGCAATACACCTTCGAGCATCCCGGACGCAGTCTCCCGTATCGAGACAGATTGAATACGGAATCCCCGTTCGACTGCACGCTGATCCTGCGCCGCGACGTCTACCGGCTGCGATTTCCTGAGATACCCGGCGAGAACTTCCTGTCGGAAGGGGCGTTCTTCCTCCGTCTGAACGACGATCAGACGGTCTATCTGTCGAACGCCGTTGCTGTCGCCGTCGAGTACCAGTTGGATGGTCTCTCAGCGAACAGCCTCGTGCTGCGCGCCAAGAATCCCGTCGGGTCGACCTGGCTTTACCGGGAGATGCTGGATCACGACCTGAGATGGGGACTGCGAAGCAGAGCTCTCGTTAATTTCGGGCGCTTCTGGTGGCACTGCGTCTTCAGGGGCGTTCGGCCCGTTCGACCGCGCGGGATTCTCCAGATCGCTTCCATCGTGTTCGGACTGTTCTTCGCGGCGGCCGATAACGCGAAGATGTCAATAAGCGCCGGATGAGGCGATAAAGCAGTACGGCAGACCGGAAATCTTCGACACGGATCAGCGAAGCCAGTTCACGAACAACGAATTCACAGGTCTCTTGCGCGCCACGGAAATCAAGATATCGATAGATGGCAAGGGCCGCTGGGTCGACACCTGCTTCGTCGAGCGACGATGGCGAACTCTGAAGCATGATAAGAAGACCATCCTATGATGAGATCCATCGGTCTCTATACCGGCGCACGCATCATAAATGGCATCAGTGCAATTGTTTTACTGTCTATTCTGACGAACATGCTCTCTGCGGAGGCATATGGCGTCTATTCTCTTTTACTTACTTTCAGTATCAGCCTCTCCACCATATCATATGGGTGGATATCCGTTTCGATATTTCGGTTCAATAACCCACAAAGTAATCATCATGCAGCTTTGAGAATTGAGGCGTTGCGGCTCAACTTTTTCGTTTGTCTTCTGGTTGGATTTTTATCTCCGGTTTTATTTTATGCGGCTCTGCCGAATATGATGTCGCTGTCCGTTGCGATCACGATGGCTACCCTGACAATGCTCGCGGGCCTGATCGATCTGCACCTGAATCTGGCAATCTCGTCGGGAAAACCTGTTAAATACCTGGCTATAAGTTCTGGCCGATCAGTTACCACCTTGGGGATGGTGTGGGTTGCCTTCCTCGCTGGTTATCAAGAAATCGGCGCGCTTGTGGCTGTAGCCATCAGCTACTTCATGGCTGCCTTGTTTGGAATTTACATCTTGTATCAGCCAAATACAGGTCGCGATCCTGAAGCCCGAAGACGCATTATCCGATACGGCCTGCCATTATCGGTTTCGATAGCGGCAATCATCGTATTAGATTTTTCCGACCGATACATGTTGAGTATCTTTGCGGACTTACGCGAAGTGGGCTTGTACTCTTCTGCTTACAATCTTAGCCAGCAAACGACCGGCGCATTGCTCGGCATTGTGTTCGTCACTATCTTTCCCAGGATTTCCGGTGCTTATGAAAAAGAACAAGTCGGTCAGGTCAAGCGATATGCCGGAATGTTGCTGGTGCTATTATCCGGCCTCGGAGGTGGTATTCTGACAGGGTTTACCTGGTATAGCGGGGACATCTCAGCGTTTGTGTTGGGCCAGGACATTGCTGAAGGAGCCAGGCAACTCTTGCCTCTGGTTAGCCTGGCCATCTTTCTAGGGGCCTTGAAATCGAGTGTCTTTGATGTGCCGGCCAAATTGGCACAGAACACAGGATACTTGTTGACTGTCTCACTAGTCATGGCTGCTTTTAACATCGCGCTGAATCTTATTCTTATTCCAGCTCTTGGCGCGTTCGGTGCGGCCTGCGCCACTCTGTTGAGTTTTGCGGCAGGGATGCTCATTTCCATGATACGCTATCATCGTTTCTGGCAGATAGCAGGGGTTGCACTCGGAATCTCTAAACTCCTGGTCTCGCTCGCCCTGATGAACGGGTTTATTTTCGCTATAGATAGCCTGTTTTCTATTCCATGGATGCTCAACGCGTTTCTTGCGTATAGCTTCTACGCTGGAATCCTCTTCTTGCTCAATCCGATTGCTTTTGTGAAAGAGAGAAGTGGTCCTGATCTTTCGACTGGTTTTGTGCCGCGCTGAACTGTGACATTTGTTTCATATTAGATGGCAATTTTCAGCAACCCCTTGGGGCGCTTATCTTCTAACAAGGCTGCGTCTAGGAAAGGAGCGTTTTTCAGGCGGTTCGTGGAGGTCTTCTGGTTCCTCTGACATCCCGGCACGATTTTGTCTGTTTATAAAGTATCCAAAACATCGTATGGTCTGATGTCTTTCAGTCGGATTTTCAGACGATTTCATGCTGGTTGGATAGGGGTCGCGGATAGACTTTGATCGTTAAGATGACGATTATTGCAGATTTAACTCGGCACATTAGCGCTGTAGGGGGAAACTATGGCGTCAGAGCCTTCCATCAAGCAAGCCGCGAATTAACCTTTGTATAGCGATGCTTTATTTTTAGAAAAGGTTTTTCCAGAATCTCATAAGAAATAACAGAAGCAATAATAGTCAATGTGAAACCAACGCACCATACGGCAATTTCTTTGAATTCAGTATCTCCAGTTTGAACAAGGGATAGCAACTTTCTTGCTGCTGCTATGCAAAAAATATGATATATGTAAATACCAAAGGAAATTTTTCCTGCGTATCGTAGAAACTGCCATGAAAAGAAAGATTTCATAAAAATCGAAGCCTGTACTGAAACTACGACGGCAGTACAACCAAACGCTAATATTGTGTAACCGATTATTTGAAAGCTTCCTGGTACATTTACCGCAGGAAATAATGCAACACTTGCCATCAAAAGTGTTCCCAGGAAAAATATGATATATGGCCTTGAGATGGTCTTGTGTTCCATAAAAATTGCAGCTACCCCGCCAAGGATGAAAGGATCAGCTCTGAGGGGTAGAACCCAGATAAATGGATGTTTTGTACCAACTAATACGAAAACAGTTCGTATTGCTATTAATAATAGTATTGCACCAAACGCCAAAAGAAAAATATTCTTCAGAGATACATGAGAATTCATCAATAAAAGTAATATTATAGGTAAAGCAATATATGCTTGTTCTTCAAGGGCTATTGTCCAAAGATGTCCCGTATACGGGACAGGGGAGTATCCTTCTACCGCTGAAAGAAGGTTGTTCGAGAAAGTAATGAAGCTCAACCACCACGCTAATATAGTTTCTGCTTCTATATCACCCTTCAGTAGAGCCCAGCCACACATCGCACTTGCATAGCAGAAAAACAATGGCCAGATGCGCAATGCTCGTCTAATGAAAAAATCCTTGAGGCTGATGGTGCCGGTTGATTTCCATTCAAGGGATAACAAACGAGTCAATAAAAATGCGCTGATGACAAGAAAAAGATCAACCCCGACCCATCCAAAAGTCTTTAGTGGTTCAAGCATAGGTATACTAGGTGCGTGATGAAAAAATACGAGTAACGCTGCCATAAACCTAAGAACATCAAGTTGCGGGGAATAAAACGATAATTTGCGATCCAAAGTAGTATCCTGTCGATATGTGCGTATTATTTTATCGGAATGGTTTTTATCGCGCCATGACAATCGTAATTCTACATGACGATGATATAATTACAGTTATGACAATAGTAAACGATAAATCATCGCCCTAGAAACCTTCTCGGGAACCCCTTTCCGATGAAGACGGCGGCGGATGCGATCGAGGCGATACCGGCATGGATCGAGGAAGCCGAACGCCTTGGGCGTCCTGTTCCCGCTCCCGGTTCGTCGCTGGGCCAATGGCGGCAAAGGATGCCCCGCTCGCTTCATCAAAAGCTGAAACTGACGGCGGATGCGGAAGGCGTTTCCCTGAATCAGCTGGTCGCGATGGCGCTTGCCGATTGTGTCGCGCGCCGGGATGGTTCGGCGGGGTGATGTGCGAGCGGTGCAAGCGGTCGCTGACGGCGGCAACGGTAACAGCACGGATTGACGTAGTAATCGGTCCCCTACCCAAACCGAACCCGTCGTGGCGCGAACCGTTTCCTGTCCGGCCTTCCGCCGTTCGCCTCGCTCGGGAATCCGTGGTGGTCCTGCGGCAACGAAACTCCCTGTTCCGCATCGCCCGCGGGATCCGTGGTGGACGTGCCTCTCATTTCCGGGCTCCGAAAACGGATCGATAGCCAGGCACACCTCTCCGCCGACGGCTCGCGCTCATTCGGCGATCATGAGGTCGCTATCCAGGCCGGGGCAGACGACGATCGTGTCCCCCTCGTCGTAGCCGAGTTGCAGACGGTACGGACCGCTCAGGCCGTCCAGGGCGACGGTGAAGCCGTACCCCGCCCGGATCAGTCCCGGATTGCCGAAACTTGCCGCGACGTCGGGCCTGTCGTTGCGGTCCGCCGAAATCGTGAAGCGATCCCCGTCGGGGGCGGACAGGACGAACCGGACGGTTTCGGGGACGCTATCGGGGGTCCCCGGCGCGAACATCCATCCATTGCCGCGCAGGGTGCCCTGCACGGTCGCGATACCGGGAGGGGGCGCCGCTCCGTCGAGCAGGTCGATGTTTCCGCGGCATCTCTCCGCCTCGATCACGGGTGTCGACGCGGCCAGCGGCACGGGACGGGGGAAGTCGAGCAGTTCGTAGGTATCGGCGCTGCGGGGAAGATCGACCGCCGTGAAGGCGACGTCGAACTCCGGCGTCCAGAACATGTCGAGGAAGGGGTCGCCCTTCACGTCGATCGTGAACTCCGTGACCCGCCGGTTCCCGGGCGCCGCGTGCCCCGCATAGAGAACCCCGAAATCGTGCGTATTCCTGACCAGCGGCGTGACGAGCATCCCGGCCCTGCCGATGGCCGCGATATGGCGATAGGTCTCCTCGGCGCCGGACGCGGTCCTGACGGTGATCCCGATGGCGGGCGACTTGAACAGGATGCCGATCAGCTTCCCGATCATGCTGTGCCGCAGGTCGATCCGCGCCATGACGGCATCGGCCCCTTCGGGAACCGCGACCGGTTCCCCGATCCGCCCCCGGACGGAGGGCAGGGGGCGTTCCGCCACCCCCCGGGGTTCCGCCGCTTTCTTCAGGTAGAGGGTATCGTTCGACAGGGAGGCCAGGTCGTAGAGATCCAGCAGATGCGGCCAGCTCGCGCCGTCCATCGAGGACGGGAAGCGACCGTCTATCGGCTCCACCCGGAAGAGGATGTTGTCCGCGGCGCGGGCGGAAGACAGGTGGGCGACGTTATGGGCGATCAGGTCTTCCGTATAGGCGGAGTAGCTCTGGAATACCGGGCGGGGCGCCCAGTCGTTGCCCGAAGCGATCAGGTTGGATTGGTTGAACGAGTAGATGTCCACCGTTCCGTCGAGGGGCGGGATATCGAGCCTTTCCCGCATGGTTTGCACCGCCTCGTCGTAGCGGGCCATCAGGGCCGGATAATCCGCGTAGCGTGTCTCCGCACCCTCCCAGGCGCGCTCGTAGGCGCGCTTGACGCGGTATTCCACGTCGGTCGTGCTCATGCCGGCATAGGACGCATCGATGTAGAAGCTGCACAGGAGCGCGGCGAACAGCGCCGTGACCGACCTCATCGACGGGTAGAGCGCGTTCAGGACGAGGGCCGCGAAGACGACATGGCTTCCGGCGATCAGCGCGTGGCCGTCATGGCGCACGAATCCCCCCTTGAAGGCGAGGAACAGGCCGAAGGAGAAGACCAGGAACAGGAAGAGGCGCGCCATGTGCGTCGGGGCCTGCACGACCAGCGACCCCACGACGATCAGGGCGGCGACCAGGTAGGCGATCATCGTCTCGTCCTTCCCCCCGATCGACATCGCGTCGGTATAGCCGGCGGTCATCGACACGCCCGAGACGAGATACGGGGGGATGCTTCCGACATCCTGTCCAGAGGCGATCCAGAAGCACGCGAAGGCGAGGACCGGGACGACGAGCACCGTGGCCGCCATGCCCGGCTTGCGGTGCCGGAAGAACATCGCGCCGCCCAGGATCATCGTTCCGATACCGATCAGGATCCCCGATGTCTTCATCTGCCCGAACAGGCTCAGACCGATCAGCAGGACGACGAGCAGCAGCCATTGCAGCCATGGCCGCGTCCCCGCATCCGGCGGGGACTGCCCCGACGCCATGCGCCAGCACAGGACGCCGACCATCAGGCCGTAGAGGAAGAACAGCGGATCGCGGTTGTCCAGCAGCAGGGCGGCGAGCGTCAGAACCAGCGCGATCTGCACGTACCAGCGCGCCGCGTGGAACGTCATGACCAGCGCCGTCCCGAAGCACAGGGCCAGAACCAGCGCCCCGGCCATCGTCAGCGTGTCGGTATCGGGATGGAAGACCCACGAATAGATCGAGGAATAGGGACCGGACGTGAACATCACGTCCCTGCCGATGCTCATGCCCCGGGCGACCGCCTCGTTCGCGGCATAGCGCCAGGACGGGTCCAGCCCCTCCGTGGGCATGACGGGCGTGAACGGCACGACGATGCAGAACGCCGTGACGAAGAGGATCGCGGACAGGACCCCGTTGCCCAAGCCGACCGCGGCGCGCAGGATGGCTTCGAGAGGCGCGGCGGGCCGAGCGTTCATGGTCACCTGTCCGGATCGGTTCAATCGAATTTTCCTAAGCAGGTTTTCAGAAAATTGGCCACCGGTTTTCGGTTAAAAAACCTGCAAGAACAAAGAAACCAGGCAGGCATTCGTTGGCGAAGCCAAGAATGTCTGCTTAGTATCGAAAGCTCCCGTGGCAGTAAAGCAGGGTCGTGTTTCGCACCGGGAACCGCGCGCGACACGATGCTCGTCGGTCCGGGTTCGTCGCGATGTTCCGTCCCTTGAACACCGGAGGGTTGCGGATGAGGCGAACGGGGGTCAGCACATAGGACGGGCGAGAATATACGCTAAGGGTTATGGTGTCGGCAAACAGGTGTTTGACGACAGGGCGTCGGTGCTCTGCGAGCGACCCTCCTGATCTGTAGCTATTCTGCACGACAAACCCTATCGGATTGATGTAGTATGCGATAACCGTATTTTGAGGGTTTTCCGCATATGCTCGTCGGCTACATGCGTGTCTCATCCGCCGATGACCGGCAGTCGGTCGATCTCCAGCGCGATGCGCTGATCGCTGCCGGCGTCGACGCGCGGCATATTCACTTGGACAGGGCATCGGGTGCGAAGGACGACCGGCCCGGTCTGAAGGCGTGTCTGGACTAT
>Ga0209831_1001268_pt1 | contig 23705 bp, 25 predicted proteins | sample Maine_Asex4_meta_FD_187451 | JGI IMG/M metagenome (GOLD analysis project Ga0209831, IMG submission 187451) | Marine algal microbial communities from Maine, USA - Maine_Asex4_metaG (SPAdes) (version 2) | ecosystem: Host-associated > Algae > Red algae > Unclassified | place: Maine, USA | collected... | reverse complement strand
AAGGTCAAAAGAATGTATATTAAACAGATAGATGACTTTTCTGCAAAAGAATTACGACCTATATTTGACAGACATATTTCAAAATCTGCTAGTATTACCACTGATTTATGGCGCGGTTATAAACCAATAGTAAACGATTATAAAATCAAACAAATACCCAACGAAACAGGAAAGAACTTCAAGATATTACATACTATGATTCATCAAGTCAAGTCTTGAATTAAAACAACTTACTCATATGTTAGTCCTTTCCATATAAATGGATATTTTGACGAATTTTGCTATCGCTTGAATAGATCAAAAGCTAAGAAAACGATATTTCACAACTTAATTTCGAGAATGATGGACAACCCAAAAATGTATCATACTCAATTAGCATGTATTTAAGTAGCGATCTCTATAGTTGCTTTCCGCTGGCCTGACTTTCGTTTGAAACAATAGTTTTAGAGAAAAGACCATCTAAACTATATATTTCCACACTTGTTAGACTTTCTTCAGATAATTCATACTGAATAAGTAAGTCTGTTTTAAAAGGGCTTGGATAAAAAGTAATAAAGTTACCTCCTTGTTCTGATAATAATTCTTCAGAAATTTCAACACCGTTACTGCTTTTTATTGAAGTATTTGTAAGTACTAGTAATTTTGGCGATCCAGGCTCTTTTGCAGTAGTATTGTTTGTGTCAATAAATGCTGTTAAATATTTTACGTAATTGATTATCTTCAATTCTAAATCTGCAGATAAAATATCATAATCATAATTCGGAATTTTTGGATGATCCTTATATAAACGAGGGAGTGTGGTTTTTAAATTTTGGAAATATAAACTGTTATCTAGTAATATGTTTAAATTACTAAATTATTTGGTTCTTCGCCAAAAGTTGTGGATTAAAGGTTTTACAAAAAAAACAAAATTTTATGAAAGAGTCATTTATCTCATAAAAGCCTTAATTTAAAACTACTTAATGGGGTAGATTATATTAAATAAAATCACCTTTTTTCTTAAACCATACTTTTTGGCGAAGAACCCTTTTTTTTCCATTAATAACCGCCTTATACGCAATTCCATTTGTGTCACTATCTTTTGAAAAAATAATTGAAACAGGAAAAGAGCGTAAAATATTTTCACCAGAAAAATCAAGATCAACCAACTTGCCTTCCCATTTGCCAGTTACATCATCAATTCCTATAGTTTTTACTGAAGTATCTTTAGCTTCTCTATTATTTTCAGATAATAAAACTTCATTAATTTGTCGAGTTTCTTTAACTATATTGTTAGAAACGGATTCAAAAGGCTTTAAGCCAAACTCATTTATTTTTTTTGATATTCGTTATTGGCCTCTTGCTGTATTTCTTTAACCTTTAAATATGCAAGGCTAGGGTCATATGAAAAATATTCCTTTGTAATAATTTCCTTCTTTGCATTTCTATAAATTAAATTATAAAATTCTTCTTTTTGTGTTTTATTCACAATAATATCTTTTCCTAAGATTTTATTATAAACTTGTTTGGTCTGTCTTTCAATCCGCTCTTTTAAAATATCAATAAACATTTTTTCGTATTGATTGATTTCTATTAAACCTGATAATTTTTTTTAAATAATTTATTCACTGCGTCAATTCCTATTCCACTATCGTATAAATATATAATACTTGTTGAGTCTTGTTTAGTCCAATCATCACGATAATGCTGCTTCCCAGCTTCTCTTTCCTCTAAAAGTTTCTTTATTTTTTGTATTGTTTTTTTTGTTAGTCCATTTTTTTTAAAATTGGCTTTCAAAATTTCAATTTTATTGTCTAATTTAGATTGACTAAAAGTCTTATTATTAGCAAATAATAGGATTACAACTAATAAATTAAATATTAATTTCATGCGAATAATTAAGTTAACATTCCAAAATTAATTGTTTCACAACTAATAAACAATCTTTCTAATTGATTTGATGTTACTTGTCCAAATAAAAAATTACAACACCTTCAGCCTGTGCTTATAATTAGTAACTTCAGCACTGTTGCCTATATTTTCATAAATAATCGCTGTTTCATATTGTCCCCGAAACTGGATTCGATAAAAATTGTCTTAACAGGAAATATAATCTTACTAAACATACCACCATATTGTCCAGAACTAAACCCTGCTGAGAGAGTATGGCAATGGATGAAAGATAAAACTGCAATGAAAATATATGATACATTGAAAAATTTAGAAAACAAAATAGAAAAACTATTATAAACCGCTGAAAGTGAAATGATTAAATCGATAACAGCTTATCAATTCCATGTAAAGGCTTTTTCTAACGTTTTCAAAGTCTAAATGGTATTATTAGCCAAATTATACTTTTTCTAAAAAAAGATTCCTTTTTCTTCCTAAGTCTAATTTCTTATGTATATTTGATAACCATAACAGCACAGAACAGTTGACTAAAAATTTATATCAAATCAATCATGAAAGTGATATCCCTAAATACCGGCAATTGGTAAATAACATCAATGTAGCTATTGCTCAAAATCAATTACACTACGGAGATATGCTACCTTCCGTAAATCAATTATGTGATGAAGCACATTTATCCAGAGATACTGTTTTTAAAAGTTATCAATTATTAAAATCCCAAGGGATCATCGATTCTGTCCCCAATAAAGGATATTATGTCGCAAAAGAAATACGTAGGGTATTTTTACTATTAGATACTTTTAAAGCCTACAAAGAAGTCTTATACCACGCACTAACAAGTAGCTTACCTGACAATTATATTGTAGATGTTCAATTTCACCACTACAATCTCGAAATTTTTCAAAAGTTAGTAGAAGATAGTGCTGAGCAATACGCCAACTATGTAATAATGCCATTTGATCATTCAGCTGTAAAAAAAGCTCTAAAACAAATTCCAAAAGATAATTTACTAATTATTGATTGGAATGTTTTTAATGATGGTAATAGAAGTGTAATTGCACAGGACTTTGGAGCTTCCTTTGCTCAAAGTTTAGCTCAGGCTTTACCTGATTTACAAAAATACAAGTCAATACATTTACTATACCCTAAATACACCAATCACCCTGCAATTATAAAAAAATACTTTTCTGAGTTTTGTGAGACAAATAATTTTAGTAATAAAATTATTACTTCTACAAACAGTTTTGAGATACAAAAAAAAACGGTTTATATTACTGTTAGTGAACGTAGTTTGGGTTATTTATTACGACAGTGTAAAACAAACGATTTGAAAATTGGTAGCGAAGTAGGTATTATTTCATACAACGAAACTCCAATGAAAGAATTTATCGGAAAAGGAATTTCTGTAATATCTACAGATTTTGAGTTAATGGGTCAAAAAATTGCCGAATTTATCTTAGGAGAAAATAAAATACAACAAAGTATCCCTACAAAATTTATAAAAAGACAATCTATATAATATGTATTACATTGGTTACGATATTGGAAGCTCATCCATAAAAGCCGCTTTGGTAGAAGCCTCTACAGGAAAAGCAGTTCAGATTTTACAGGAACCTGCAAGCGAAATGCATATTGAAGCGAAACAAAATGGTTGGGCTGAACAAAACCCAGATACTTGGTTCAAACATATTTGTATTGCCACAAAACGGTTAATTTTTGAAAATAATATTAAAGCATCTGACATCAAATCTATCGGAATAGCCTATCAAATGCATGGTTTAGTATTAGTTGACATTAACGGAAAGCTATTAAGGAACTCTATTATTTGGTGTGATAGTCGAGCTGTAAGTATAGGACAACAAGCTTTTAAAGATTTAGGAGAAAAATATTGTGCTTCTTCATTATTAAATTCTCCAGCAAATTTTACAGCTTCAAAATTAAAATGGGTTAATGAAAATGAACCAGAACTCTTTAACAAAGTACATAAATTTATGTTGCCAGGCGATTATATAGCCTACCGCCTTTCAGGAGTGATTAATACAACTATTACAGGCTTGTCGGAAGGGGTTTTTTGGGATTTCAAATCCAATACCGTTTCTAAGGAATTATTGGACTATTTTGGGATACCCCAAGATAGTGTACCCAATATTGTTCCTGCTTTTGGCTTACAAAGTTCTGTTAATAAAACAGGTGCTAATTTATCTGGGTTAGCGGTAGGTACCGAAGTTAGATATCGTGCTGGCGATCAACCAAACAATGCTTTGGCTTTGAACGTTTTTAATCCTGGAGAAGTTGCCGCTACTGGCGGAACATCGGGAGTGGTTTATGCCGTTACTGATAGCTTAAGTAGTAAAGAATATGAGCGAGTAAATAATTTTGCACACGTTAATTATAATACTAATAATCCAATGATTGGAAAATTGTTATGTATAAACGGAGCTGGAATTTTATATCGTTGGCTAAAAGAAAACTTAGCTGTTTCCGATTACAATCAGATGAACGATTTAGCAGAAGCTTGCCCAGTTGGCAGCGATGGAGTTGTAATTCTTCCTTTTGGAAATGGAGCAGAACGTATGTTAAAAAATAAAACAATAGGAACTCAATTTTTAAACGTAAACCTAAACCGCCATAACAAAGGACATTTGTGTAGAGCCGCACTGGAAGGTATTGCATTCTCGTTTGTTTACGGAATGGAATTTATGAATAATGACGATTTAAAAATCAACGTATTAAGAGCTGGAAACGATAATCTTTTCCGCTCAAAAATATTTTCAGAAACCATTTCGACATTAATTAATCAAGAAATAGAAATTTATAACACCACTGGAGCTGTTGGAGCTGCAAGGGCAGCAGGAATTAAGGATGGTGATATTAGTACGGTAAGTAAATCTGTAATAGATAACGATTTTGTAAAAAAAATTACTCCTATTACAGCCCAAAAAGAAGCACTTCAAAAAGCATATACGATTTGGAAGAGTGAATTAGAAACTAAAATAAACCAATCAAATTAACAGATTTTAAAGAAAAAATATAGCGTCATTATTCTCTCTTTATTCATGAAAATTAAATAATAAACCTAAGCTGAAAGTCGATATTAAAAACCGACAGAAAAATCAAAAAAACAATAAAATGGTAACAATAGGAAACACTGAATACTTTAAAGGTATTGGCGAAATCAAGTTTGAAGGAAAAGATTCTAAAAACCCCTTAGCATTTAAATATTATAATCCAAACCAAGTAGTTGCTGGTAAAACAATGCGTGAGCATTTTAAATTTTCGATTGCTTATTGGCATACATTCTGCGGACAAGGTTCTGATCCTTTTGGACCAGGAACTCAAAATTTTGAATGGGATCAGAACTCTGATCCAATCCAAGCTGCCAAAGATAAAGCAGATGCAGCTTTTGAATTTATTACTAAAATGGGTTTCGATTACTATTGTTTTCATGATTTTGATTTGATTCAGGAAGGAGCAACTATCCAAGAATCTGAAACACGCTTAAAAACAATTGTTGCTTATTTAAAAGAGAAACAGGTACAAACTGGGGTAAAATTACTTTGGGGAACTTCTAATTGTTTTTCTAATCCGCGCTTTATGAATGGGGCTTCCACTAACCCAAATTTCGACGTAGTTGCACGTGCGGGAGCACAAGTAAAAGCGGCTTTAGACGCAACTATTGAATTAGGTGGAGAAAACTACGTGTTTTGGGGTGGTCGCGAAGGTTATATGTCTTTACTTAACACTGATATGGGTCGTGAATTAGATCATATGGGGCAATTTTTAAATATTGCTAAAGATTATGCTAGAGAAAAAGGGTTTAAAGGCACCTTTTTTATCGAACCTAAACCAATGGAACCAACAAAACACCAATATGATTTTGATGCAGCAACTGTTGTTGGATTTTTAAATAAACATAATCTACAAGACGATTTTAAAATTAATTTAGAAGTAAACCACGCAACATTAGCAAATCATACCATGCAACACGAAATGGACGTTGCAGCACAAGCAGGAATGTTAGGTAGTATTGATGCTAACCGAGGAGATTACCAAAACGGATGGGATACAGATCAGTTTCCTAATAACGTAATGGAAACAGCAGAAGCGATGTTAGTTTTCCTAAAAGCAGGAGGACTACAAGGTGGTGGTGTAAATTTTGACGCAAAAATCAGAAGGAATTCAACCGATTTGGAAGATCTCTTTTTAGCTCACATTGGTGGAGCAGACACTTTTGCTCGTGCTTTATTAGTAGCTGATAAAATTATCCAAGATTCAGATTACGATAAATTACGTTCAACTCGTTACGCATCTTTCGACTCTGGGAATGGGAAGGCTTATGAAGAAGGAAAATTAACCCTTGAAGATTTACATAAAATTGCACACCAAAATGGCGAATTGCAAAGTATTAGTGGAAAACAAGAGTTGTTTGAAAATATCGTAAATCAATACATTTAGTTTTTAAGAAACAATAATTAATCAAAAGTACAGATACTTTGAGGTCACCTAAATTAGGTGGCCTTTTTTTGTTTCAACAAAGTGGACTATTTATTTAAGAAGTACACTTATAATGTAAATATATTTATAACCGCTTTGTGTAACTTAGATTCAATTTATAACTGTTTAATGCAATAACCCCATACTTGCCATGAACTTAACCGAATTATCTAACGTAAACCGATTACTTTGTACTATATCAGGACATAAATATAAATTAGTTAAAAAAGTGACTAAGCATTATAAATGCAATTGCTGTGGTTCACAAGTAACAACAAACGCCAAAGGCAGTTTGGTTTCTTTAACAGAAGAGTTAAAATTAATACATTTAGGTATTGAAACCGTAATTATAAAACGAAATACTCGTAAGGGTGGGTCTAAGAAAAAAGCTGTTGCCTAGTAAATTAAAATCTTAATTTTCCTTATTCTCATTTAAACTATTCCAGCCTTGTGCGGTAATAGCAACTTTTGTGTTACCTCGTGTTATAAGGTGTGCACCTTCTTTTTCTGGAACAATATGCCCAATAATACTTAAACTTGGATTCGCTTTAATTTTATGGAAATCCTCTTGCCTAACTGTAAATAGTAATTCGTAGTCTTCTCCTCCACTTAAAGCAATCGTTGTACTGTCCAAATTAAATTCCTCGCAAGTAGAAATTACTGTTGGGTCTAGTGGGATTTTATCCTCATATATGGTCGCCCCTACTTTTGATGCTTTACATATGTGAAGTATTTCGGAAGATAAGCCATCACTCACATCAATCATACTCGTAGGCTTTACTTCTAATTGTTTCAATAATTCAGGAATATCCTTACGCGCTTCGGGCTTTAATTGACGTTCGATTATATAACTATATGTAGATAAATCTGGTTGAGATTGTGGGTTCACTTTAAATACTTCATTTTCCCGTTCTAAAACTTGTAGTCCTAAATACGCTGCTCCAATATCACCAGATAAAACTAGCAAATCGTTGTCTTTTGCTCCATAGCGATATACAATATCTTCTTTTTTTGCATGACCTAAAGCAGTTATACTTATCAAAATTCCTTTGTTAGACGAAGTAGTATCTCCTCCAACTACATCTATATTATAAATTTTAGCTGCTGTTCGAATCCCTTCGTATAAATCCTCTAAAGCCTCTAGAGGAAAACGATTACTTACTGCAATAGAAACGGTAATTTGCTTTGGAATCGCATTCATAGCATATACATCAGAAAGATTTACCATTACTGATTTATATCCTAAATGCTTTAAAGGCACATAAGCTAAATCAAAATGTACGCCTTCTATCAACAAATCCGTAGTAATTACACACTCTTCATCAAAATGAATAACTGCAGCATCATCACCAATCCCTTTGATTGTTGTAGACTGTACAATTTCAAAATTAGCAGTCAAGTGATCTATCAAACCAAATTCTCCTAGATCGGAAATACTAGTACGTGCTGGATTTTTATCTTCTATCATACTGCAAAAATACAGTTTTAAGCTGTTTTAAATTATAAAATTAATCCAAACATTTTTTTGTTTTAAGTGGATAAAAGTGGATGCTATTTTTGACTAGAGGCTCTTAAAAATGTTACTCTTTTTAATAATTTGTTTACCGTTTTTTGCTTGCTTATAGTGTTGGTTAAATCTTTGTTTTTAACCCAACTTTAATCATAATCTGAAATATCGTCAACTGTATTTTTTTTCTAAATGACGTATTACTTCCCCAGCATAAATATATGTACGTAACTGCTTGTTAGTATACGATCCTTCAACTGATTTTTCAAAAGACTCTACCGCATACAAATTGTAATTTTCCATTATTAAAATAGTAGGAAGTGTAACATAGAGCCATGGGTATCTATAGTTTTTCTATAATTTTTATAGGTTTATCATTGTTTAAATAAATCTCCACCTCTAGAGGCACGTAATTACCTCCATCTATTTTTGTTTGAATATTATGAAATTTATATCAGCCTCCGTATTGTCATATAGTTCTTTTATTTTATCACTAAATGTGAGTTCCGTTTTTTTTGCAGTAAGGATATTTGTAGTAGTATTACTTTGTTTTTAACATCCAATTTGCAAGCTATTAAGTTTATTAGCAATAAGAAGTAAATAGTATTTTTAAAAAATTTTCATGTTTTATAATTTTAAATAATTGTTTGTTCGGGAATAACTTCATTTCTGATATAAAATGATTCATTATATTAGTTTAATTAGTAGTCATAATTTTTTTAGCTTAATAATAAAGTTCCTCGATGCAAGCATCGGAGAATTTACCCTAAGAGATTAAATTAATTTATTGCAGCTTTCAATATAATAAATGATGTGTTTTTAGGTGCTTTATTGTTTAATTATTTCCTTCCAAAATCCGCAGGAATCTCTCCCCAAGCTTTTGTTTCCCATTTTGCAATTGTCGTTTTATAAGTATTGGTTTTTAACCATTGCTCTGCTCTAGCTACCAAATCCATTACTTTTTTGTTTTTTGCACTAGGAGCAAGTTTAGTTTTACATTTTTTTTGACGCACCCAACTCATTGCAATTCTAGAATCCGTATACAAAAGGCGATCGCTGTTTTGTTTCTTTAAAAATGCTAAACCATGTACTAGTGCTAAAAATTCTCCTATATTATTTGTTCCTTGTAAAAAGGGACCTTGATGAAATAACTGCCTCTTAGTCTGTGTATCTACCCCTTTATATTCCATTTTTCCTGGATTTCCACTGCTTGCAGCATCCACGGCAATGGAATATAAATTCGGCACTCCAATTCTTTCTAAATCAACTTTGGATAATTTAGGCTTAGTCCCTTTTTTTTCAACATAATCTGCGTAAACACCATCAAAAGCCTTTGTCGCTTTTGCCTTGGTTTCAAAAGATTTATACTGAGCTTGAGGATAGTTGAAAATTACTTCCTTACAGTCTTTCCAGTTATCAAAGATGCCCTCTTTATGTCCTTTCCAAACAACGTAATATTTTTGTTTTTTACCCATTTATTACCAAAATGTTGCACTTAAAGTATTTACGACTTCAAATTATTTAATAAATATTCGATAACTGAAGGGAAATACTCGTGTTCTAACTCATGAACTTTTTGAGCTACATCTTTAGCTGTATCCGATTCTAGTAATGGCGTTTTTGTTTGAAAAATTGTAGCGCCTTCATCATAATTTTCATTAACATAATGAATAGTAATTCCTGAAAAAGCTTCTTTATTTTTTACAACAGCATTATGAACGTGCATCCCATACATTCCTTTTCCACCATAATCGGGTAATAATGCAGGGTGTATATTTATAATTCTATCAGTATATTCTGCAATAATATTTTCTGGGAATTTCCATAAAAAACCCGCTAAAACAATTAAATCTGGGGCAGCATCTTTTACGATATGTAAAACTTCATTAGAGTCATACAACGATTCTCTATCAAAATGCAGCGCTTTTACGCCCTGTTTAATAGATTTTTTAAGGACGTTGGATTCTAATTTATTAGAAAAAACATGAGTCACTTCAACCTTTTTATTTTTCTTAAAATACTTAATAATATTTAAGGTATTGGTTCCTTTTCCTGAAGCAAAAATTATAATTCGTTTCATATCAATTAATTATGATGAGCTTAGTTTATTTAAATTAGAAAGATAGCTTTTAAGATTAATTTTGGTTTAATAATTGTAATTTGCATTAATAATCTTAGAACGGTTATTAAGAAATTCCCCCTAATGCGAGTAAAATTAAGGAGAAGCCGTCTTTTTGAGAAATTAAAAACCACATTTTTTTTGGTTTTAGTGGTATTAATATAAAGTTTGTTATTTTTGCCACCTAAACTAAAATTTTAAAATTAGAAATTATGTCAGACATTGCATCAAGAGTAAAAGCGATTATCGTTGACAAATTAGGTGTTGACGAAAACGAAGTTGTAACAGACGCAAGTTTCACTAACGACCTAGGAGCTGATTCATTAGATACTGTAGAGCTTATTATGGAATTCGAAAAAGAATTTGATATTCAGATTCCAGACGACCAAGCGGAAAATATTGCTACTGTAGGTCAAGCAGTATCTTACATAGAAAACGCAAAATAATAACATTTTACGTTTAATTGTATGGAGCTAAAACGAGTAGTAGTAACAGGTTTAGGTGCATTAACACCTATTGGCAACAATATTGAGGAATATTGGAACAGCTTGGTAAATGGTAAGAGCGGTGCAGCACCGATTACACATTTTAATGCTGATAAATTTAAAACTCAGTTTGCCTGTGAGGTAAAAAACTTCGACGTTACTCAATACATGAATCGTAAAGAAGCGAGAAAACTCGATAAGTTTGCTCAATATGCCATGGTAGCGGCTGACGAAGCTATTAACGATTCCAAATTAGACCTAGAAACTATCGATAAAACACGTGTTGGAGTTATTTGGGGAGCTGGAATTGGTGGAATTGAGACTTTTCATAACGAGGTAAGAGATTTTACAGAAGGGGATGGAACACCACGTTTCAACCCCTTTTTTATCCCTAAAATGATTGCTGATATTGCCCCAGGTCACATTTCCATAAAATATGGGTTTATGGGGCCTAATTATACTACGGTTTCAGCTTGTGCATCCTCGGCCAACGCTATTATTGATGCCTTAAACTACATACGCCTTGGACATTGTGATGTTATTGTAACTGGTGGTAGTGAAGCGGCAGTAATCCAATCTGGAGTTGGTGGCTTTAATGCGTTACATGCACTATCTACAAATAACGAAAATGCAATTTCTGCTTCGAGACCGTTCGATGCAAATCGAGATGGTTTTGTTTTAGGAGAAGGTGCTGGCTCATTGATTTTAGAAGATTATGATTACGCAAAAGCTCGTGGAGCTAAAATTTATGCTGAAGTTATTGGAGGCGGACTTTCTTCTGACGCATACCATATGACCGCACCACATCCCGAAGGTATTGGAGTTGTGGCAGTGATGAATAATTGCCTAAAAAATGCAGGTATTCAACCTGAAGAAGTGGATGCTATTAACACTCACGGAACGTCAACCCCACTAGGGGATGTTGCGGAATTGAAAGCTATTGGTAAAGTTTTTGGTGATCATGCTAAAAACATCAATATCAACTCTACAAAATCAATGACGGGTCATTTATTGGGGGCTGCTGGAGCTATCGAAGCTATTGCATCTGTTTTATCAATTAAACACGGTATTATACCTCCCACTATCAACCATACTACACCTGACGAAAATATCGATCCTGAATTAAACCTAACCTTAAATAAAGCTCAAAAGCGAAACATAAAAATTGCTATGAGTAATACTTTTGGTTTTGGAGGACATAACGCATGTGTATTACTTAAAAAATTAGATGAATAATCCAACTCAATGAGTATTATTCGTAACATATTTAATTCTCGTTCTACAGAAAAGGACGGGAATTTTTCTTTTTATATCCAAGACATTATTGGATTCAAACCCAAAAATATAAAGTTTTATGAAGTCGCTTTTACGCATCGATCTTTAGGAAAAACAGACTCTAAAGGAAATGCCAAAAATTATGAACGGCTTGAATTTTTAGGAGATTCGATGCTTAGTAGTGTAATTGCCGCTTACTTATTTACCGAAGTCCCTTCAGGAAACGAAGGCTACCTAACAAAAATGCGCTCTAAAGTAGTAAGCAGAAAACACTTAAACGAATTGGGTAAAGATTTAGGATTGGTAAGTAGATTAAAGACTCAGATTCCTACAGATCAATTTGGAGCTAACGTACATGGTAATTTATTTGAAGCTTTAGTTGGTGCTATTTATTTAGATCGGGGTTATGAATATTGTGAAAAATTTATTTTCTCTGCAGTAATAAACCCTTATGTAGATATTGAAAGTTTAGAAGGACAAGTGATTAGTTACAAAAGCTTGTTAATTGAATGGTTTCAAAAAAAGAAACATAAATTTAAATACGAAATTTATGACGATACAGGAATGGAAGAATTGCGTCACTTTGCTGTAAAACTTTGGGTGGATAATAAAGTTGTTGCCAAAGCAAGAGCTACCTCTAAGAAAAAGGCTGAAGAAAAAGTTTCGAAACGAGCCTATTTTGCATTTCAAGAAAAAATAGAGCAATAATACTACGAAAACGTTATAACAACACCCCTAAAATTAAAGAAAATTCATTTTTAAAGCTAATTTCTTTGTATTTTCGTTATGTTTATTTTAACACTGTTTTTTGTGGGAGTAAATAAGATTGTGCTTAATGATTTTGATATTGAAGCCTTTTATTTGTGTGCAATCCACGCCAATATACCTTCGTATAAAATGGCTTTTTTACTTAACAAACACTTAGGTATTCGTTTAGAACGTGCTGAAAGCGATGTAGAAGTAACTAATTCAGAAAAAAATAAAGAAGTATACCCTAAGTATGTTTTTGAAGATAAAACTCAATACATAATATATACATTGGTTAAAAACAAATGTATGATGGATACTATTAGTACTCCTAAAAGCACTAATTTATTTATTACAGAACCGAGTACGCATGAAATCAAAAAATTAATCGCTGACTATAAGAAAGTAGATTATTTTTTAAAAATAGAAACAGAAATTGATACTTACGCTACAAAAGTTTTGGTATCACACATTTTAGAAATAAAACAAGTAATTACTTCTTACGAGGTAGACTATAGTAAAATTAAAAAGAAAACTAATCTAATATTTGAATAATGTCAGTAAAAAACGGACGTAAAAAAACAAAAATTGTAGCAACATTAGGCCCCGCAACCGATGAAAGAGAGGTTATAAATGACCTTATGATAGCTGGAGTAAATGTATTTAGAATCAATTTTTCCCATGCAGATTATGACGATGTAAAACGTCGTGTAAAATTTATTAGAGAACAAAACGAAGCAAACGGTTTCCACGCAGCAATATTAGCCGATTTACAAGGACCTAAATTACGTGTTGGAGTAATGGAAGAAGGAACTATAGTAAAAACTGGCGATTTAGTAACATTTACAACAGGTGAGCCTTTTGTTGGTAACGCTACTAAAGCATATATGAACTATTCGCAATTTCCTAAGGATGTAAAAGCTGGTGAACGCGTATTAGTAGATGATGGTAAAGTTCATTTTGAAGTGGTTTCTACAAATGGAAAAAATGAAGTAGTTGCTAAAGTAACTCAAGGGGGACCTTTTAAATCTAAAAAAGGGGTAAACCTTCCTAATACTGATATTTCACTCCCTGCATTGACAGAAAAGGATATTAAGGATGCTATTTTTGCTTGTGAATTAGGTGTGGATTGGATTGCACTTTCTTTTGTACGTTATGCAAAAGATGTAGAAGATCTTCAAAAACTAATTGCTAAACATAGTGAATTTGAAATTCCAATTATTTCAAAAATTGAAAAACCTGAAGGTGTTGCTAATATTGACGAAATCTTAGAAGTTTCTGGTGGATTAATGGTTGCTCGTGGTGATTTAGGTGTTGAAATCCCTGCTCATGAAGTCCCTTTAGTACAAAAAGAATTGGTTCACAAAGCTAAACTAGCCCGTAAACCTGTTATTATAGCTACACAAATGATGGAGACTATGATTGATAGTTTAACTCCAACACGCGCAGAGGTAAATGATGTTGCTAACTCTATTATGGATGGAGCAGATGCAGTAATGTTATCCGGGGAAACTTCAGTAGGCGAATTTCCTGTTCAGGTAATTCAAACCATGAGGAATATTATACGTAGTGTAGAAGATTCTGCATTAATTTCAGTACCCTCAACGCCTCCTAATAATTTAGACAAGCGCTTTGTTACAGATTCTATTTGTTACCATGCTGCGCATGCTGCTAATAATATTGATGGCCAAGCAATTTCGACATTAACAAATTCAGGATATACTGCTTATCAAATTTCTGCTTGGAGACCTAGCTCTCATATTTTAGTGTTTTCGAACAATCGTAGAATTTTAGCACAATTGAATTTACTTTGGGGTGTAAAGGCTTTTTATTATAATAATCCTACAGCAACTACTGATATTACAATAAACGAAGTTAATAAAATAGCTTTGGAGCGTGGATATGTTGAAGCTGGTGATCGCATGATCAATCTTGTATCAACTCCACTCCAAGAAAAAGGTGACGTAAATACAATGAAAATTACTCAGCTCTAATTTTCAATTAATTTATATAAGAAGTTGCCTCGAATCTCATTTGAAATTCGAGGCTTTCTTTTTTTAAATAAAATCCCTCGATAAAAGCATACGGGGTATTTGTTCGAGTTTTAATCTCATTGATAAAAATCTTAGGTCTTCAAGCTTTCCACTTTATACGATGCAAGCATCGGAGAATTTGCCCTAACAGATTAAAAATTCGCAGTTACTTAAAACAATCGGGACGGAGTATTACTCATTAGGCTGTTATTAAGCTTAATGAAAAAAAAAACTTCCGATAAACTTAACGGAAAGGGCTTTAACAAAAAACAAACACTACTTAACTAACAATCAAAATATTTACTCTCCATACGCTTGGTATGAATTTATTTTTTCTTCAAACTCTAAATAAGTTATAACCTGCCTGTTTGATGGAACATCACTGTATTTCGTAATAAAATTTTCAATCGAACCAAATGACGAAACAATCTCTTTTTCATACTCTTTTAACAATGGAGATAATTTCATTTCTGTAAAAGTGATTCTATTTTTTTCTTTATTTCTAATGAATAAACGTACTCGCTTATTTAACATTTCATCAAGATTATTTGCTGTATAGGCTCTTTTTATTAGCCGCACTCCTGACTTCGAATTTTTATTTATCACTAAAAGTAACCTGGCATCACTAAATGATTTTAGAATTTCTTCAACATCATTTAGAGACATCATTTCTCCGTTAATTTCGAAAAATTCCTTTCTGAAAGGCTTATCTAATTCCGTAATGCTTCTTACTGGAAAAGTATCTGTAATTAATTTTACTGAAAAAGTATTGTATACATTTACCCAATAAGCTTTGCGTTCGTCTTGTGTCCAATTATTAGTGATTTTTGTGTTTGCTAATACCCTTACAAAACGATCAAAGCTGTTTTTATCTTTTTTAAAACCTGTATAGTTAATCGTACCTAAAACACTTATATTTCTCCTCAAAAGGGTAGACCATTCCGTAAAATCAATCTTCTCAATATTTTTGGTTGAATTCATTTTATAAGATGATACACTTGCGTATTGAGCAGTGGCTCCATGGAAGATTAAACTTGAAATAATTAGGACACTAATTTTTAAAATAACTTTCATAATAAGTAGTAGTTTTGAGATATTTATTTTGATTCTGATACCAAAACTACTACCATCCTATGGTTGTGTAAACTATTTCTAATTGAAGTGGAAAAAAAGGGGTTAAAAGTGAATTCCAAATTACAAATCAAGCCACTGTTTAAAAGCAGAAGCTTTATTTTTACCAATAATAATATCGATCTCTGATTTAGGTTTAACCTGAATTTTTAACTTATTATTTTCAAATTTTGTGATCTTTTCGATTGCAGAAATAGCCACAATAAACTGCCTGTTAGTTTTAAAAAATAACTCTTTATCTAATATCGAATAAACTTTATCCAAACTATCATTTGAAGTAGCCATTTTGCCATCTTTTTGAATAATATAAGTTATAGTACTGTCGACGTAGATATAGGCAATTTCTGTAATTGAAATTGAAACTAATTCGTTTCTTACGTAAGTAAGAATTCGTTGTTTGGAAATTTCTTCTGGACGATATATAGCGGTTGATTCTTTTTCACTTTCCTGAGATAATCGTTGTTGATATGAGGAAATCGAATCGTTTAGTTTGGATAAACTTTTAGCATTATACTCTAAACTTAAAATCTTTTCATCTAAAATTTTACTTGTAAAATTACCTACAAATCTTACAATTGTTAATAATAGTAGTAGCAAAAACAATCCTAAAATCATAAACACAAAATAAGTTTGCTCTTTAATAAGAGTTATAACATTCTTAACTTCCTTTACATTTAAATGATACACTAATATTAAATCCGAACCTTTTATAGGTTTTAGATTGACAATTTCAATATCATTTTCTTTTTTTAAGGAATTAAAATAGTTGTAAAAATTTAAATACAACGATTCTCCATTAATTTCTCCTTTAAAATCGATCGTCTTATCATATATTAATCCTTCTCCTACTTTAGTAATATCGGGAAAACAAACATTGTTACCTGTCCAATCTATTATAGATAAAAACGCATTATTCATTTGTTTATTTTCGATTGCTTTCTGGGCAATACTTGGGAAATCTACTTTAGAAGAAGATGTTTGATACATTAATTCAAATAAATTGGCCTCTTTATTTATATTACTGTATGTATTATCAATGTGGGATATTGCAAATTGTTTTACAATTAAAGGAACAAATAATAATGATAGTACCACAAATAAAGTAATAAATACTGCAGATGCGGATACTGATAATTTGAAGTCTTTCATTATCTTAAACTGTTATAAGAAAAGTAGTAATACTTTATTCAAAAGTACGAGAATTTGAAGAAACCCAATAAAATCAACGCTCAATCTATTCTGTTTACTTAGAAGTATTCACTTTTAACCGTAAAAATTCAACCTTACCTCGTTTTATTATATGTATCTCACATACACCCCTACATTTGTAACAAATAAATCTAAGTTTGAAAAAAACAACCTACATATTGATTATTAGCGCTTCTATTATTATAGGAGGAATTCTTTTTTTTAATTATTTAAATAAAAATGTTCCTAAAACTCAAAGTATTGAGAGCATTGAAGTTTTTTCTGCCGAAAATATCACTACAGATGCAGAAGGTTTGAAAAAATATGATCGCTATATTGAGGAAGCAATTAATATTAAAGGGAAGCTAAAAGAAATAAAAAAAGATAAGGAAAAACACACCTTAATATTAAGCTCAAAAAATGAAACCGTAACTATTATTTGCAAAATGCAAAAAGACCAAATCAAAAAAATTAATAATTTACAAATTGGTAAAACAATAACTATTAAAGGTATTTATAAAGGATACCTTATCGATATGATTTTACTAAACTGTATTATAATTTAAACTACACATGAAGAAACTACTATTCTTATTTTTCTTGCCCATTTGCCTTGGGTTTACAAAGCCGAAAAATCAATACCTCACACGTAATGGCCAGGTTACTTTTTTCTCCTATGCTTCTGCAGAAAATATCAAAGCAGAAAATAACGAAGTATTAAGCATCTTAGATTTAGACGAAGAAAAAATAGCTCTAAACATTTTAATGCGAGCCTTTGAATTTGAAAAATCATTGATGCAAGAACATTTTAACGATAGCTATATTGAGTCCGATATTTTTCCAAGAGCTACATTTGAGGGCACGATCTTAAATTTTAGACCTCGCTTAATAGGTACTCAAACTAAATTTATAAAAGGAGATTTCACATTGCGAGGTATTACAAAACCTTTAAAAATAAAAGCTGATATCGACTATAGTAATAATACCTATACAATTACAGGAGAAACGACTATAGATATTAAAGATTACAAAATTAAAGTACCACAAATTTTAGCTGCAAAAATAGCTAAGACAGTAAAAATATCATTCAATTTCAAATACGAACCTTATGAAAAGTAATATACTCATAACACTCTCTTTATTACTATTGACATACAATGTAGCAAAGGCTCAAGATTTGTTAGATCAGCTCTACTTTGAGGAAAAGAAAAAAACCTTTGTTACAGAAGCTACATTTAAAATGCTACGAATTGGCTTTGCGCACTCTGTCGAAACACGTAAGAGAGGAATTTTAGAAGTTTCAGCTTATACCCGTTATTGGGATATTCCCCAAATAGATGGTGTAGATGCAGAAACCAATAACTTTGGGTCAGACCGCGCAAGTGCTCGTTTTGGTTTTGACTATGCTTTTACGGATGTTTTTTCTGCAGGTTTTGGTGGTAGTAGTAATGGTGTTTACGATGGTTATTTTAAGCACCGCATAATCCGTCAAAAAACAGGTTTAAAAAAAACACCCTTAAGTTTAACTTTACTAACTGCAGGCTCTCACAGAAGTAAAAATTTAAAAAATATTCCTGTTAATGCAGATCCTACTTCTATTTATGATTCATCCGTTCAAAAAACATCAATTAATGAGGATGATAGTTTTTCCGATAAAACTACATTTACAGCACAATTGCTCTTAGCTCGTAAACTAGATCGAAATTTATCTTTTCAAATATCTCCTACCTTAATATACCGAGGATCTACACGTTTTGATGCTGATCCACAGCTACACTTGGCTTTAGGTTTTGGAGGAAGATATAAAATGGGTAAGCACGTATCTATTGCTTCTGAATACTTTTATGTTCCTAAAAAGTACGCTTTAGAATCTATTGAAACTTTTGGTCCTTTTTCTTTAGGAGTAAACTGGGAAGTGTCTAAAGTGCAAATTCAGATGTTTTTAACACACACAGGAAACTTTAGCGAAGACATTGCTATTACTGAAACACCTGTAAACTTTAATACTAAAGATGGAAATTTATTCTTCGGATGGAATTTCTCTTATGTATTTCATTTGAAAAAGAATAAATAATACCCTTATCATAAAACAAAATTATTATGAAAAAGAAACTCACTTTACTATCCATACTCAGTATTTTTGCTGTAATCCTTATTGCTTCGGATCATATTGATTCTCCCTCTGTAATAAATACAACTTCTGATATAGCCGATTATTATGCTTTTCAAGGTAACGATGAAGCCAATCTTGCCTTTGTTGTAACAGCACAAGGTATTCTTACTCCTGAAAATTCTAAAACTACCCAATTTGATCAAAACGTAGTATTCCAAATCAATATTGACACCAACGCCGATAATGTAGAAGACCTAGTTATCCAAGCAGTAAGAAGAGGAGAACGTATGTGGTTTTTTGGTCCCGTAAAACCTTCTAAAACTGGAACCTCTATTAATATAATGCAAGATGCCAAAATACAGGATAATATTGCGATTACTCCTTATAAAGAAGAACAAATTTTAAAAACAGGAGTAAACGGTATTAAATATTTTGCAGGAGTTACAGACGACCCTTTCTTTTTTGACATTGCCACCTTTTTAAAAATAAAGGCTGGTGAAGCAACAGGTTTTAACAATCCTGGAAACGACACTTGGTCTGGATTAAACGTACTTTCAATAGCTGTAGAAATACCTAAATCACTATTAGGAGATACCGAAACTATAAATACTTGGGCAACTACTCATAGAAAACAATAACCTTAAAGATTTAAAACAATGAAATCAACTTATATAATATTTACCGTAATTATAGCTTTGGTAGCTACAAGTTGTAGCCTTAATGAAGATGCTGGAATAAAAGACCAAGAGGTGGTAACTGGCTTTGATGGAACTTTTATTCAGGAAGATAGAGTTGGTAGACCCGCAATAACTACTGCTTTAATTACTCCAAATCGGAAAGACGCTTTTAACTTGGCGGTTACTAAAGACCTTAATATGCTTTTTAAAAGTGATATTGAAGCTGAACTACGAAAAATAAGTCCTGCCCTAGCAGGTACTGAAGATAAAAATGCTTTAGGACAAGATGCTAAAGTATTAGCGAACCTTTTAGCTACCGATGTATTAAATGTAAGCTTAGTAGGAAAAACAACCTTTTTTGACGGTACAAATGTATTAACAGGAAGGACATTAGACGATGATGTTTTGGATACGGAGTTACTATTAATTTTTGGAGGTGAAGGCGGTAAAGAAAACCCTACACTTACTACTGACAATGTAAAAAATAACGACAAGGATTTTCAAAAAGTATTTCCTTATTTACCAACCCCTTGGTAATATACACTTAGAATTATGAAAAGTTATTTTAGATCTACCCTATTTACATTACTAGCCCTATATTTAATAGGTTGTAGTTCTGTTGAAGAAAAAAATATTGGATTCTCTAAAGATTACGATCAATACCTTTCTAATGTTGATAGTTTAGCTTTAAGTAAAACTAAGAGAGAACTTGATTTTTGGGTTAGAAAATATACCAAAGCACCTGATCAATATGTTTATTTATGTCAGATTGCTAGTGCATATGAAGCGCTATTTGCACTTGACGGAAATATTGATAATTTAAGAAAAGCTGAGGAATGTTATGTCAAAAGCTTATTAATAAGTAACAGTACGGATACAGGGGTTTTACATAGTTTATCTAGAAATTATATTTCACAACATAGATTTAAAGAGTGTTTACCTTTATTAAAAAAAGCTAAAAAAATAGGATATAGAGATCAAATTACAAATCAAATTTTATTTGATGTATATCTTGAATTGGGCGCTTTTGAATTGGCAAACAAAAACCTAATTCAAATAAAAAACCCTAAGGATTTTAATTATCTAATTCGAAAAGCAAAATGGGAAGACCATAAGGGAAATTTAGATGAAGCAATTAAATACTTAAATTTAGCTTATAAAATTGCAGAAAAAAGCAATAATAAAAATTTGAAAGTTTGGTCCTATTCCAACTTGGGTGACTTTTATGGGCATCAAGGAGATATTCAAAAAGCATATGATCAATATTTAAAAACACTTCGTTTAGATCCTAGCAACACCTATGTATTAAAAGGTATTGCATGGATTCAATATGCACACAATAATAATATTTCAGAAGCAAATAAAATTTTAGATTCGATTATAGAAAGAAAAGAGACCCCTGATTTGTATTTATTTAAATCAGAACTGGCAGAGTATGAAAATGATAGTATTTACAATATAATTTACAAAAATAAATTTTTAGAATTGGCAAGTAACCCTAAGTATGGAGTAATGTATAATACTTATAAAGCAGCTATATGGGCATCTAACCTTGATACTAATCCTAATGCAATTACAACTGCAAAACAAGAAATTCAAAATAGACCTACTCCGCTATCATATGATTTATTAGCATGGAGTTATTTTAAAGCTGGAGATTATAACAAGGCTTTGGTAGTTTCAGAAACACATGTTGATGGACATACTTTTGAGCCTGAAGCGCTATTACATACTGCTAAAATTTATAAAGCAAATAATAAATATGCTGATAAAGTTAAATTAATTAAAAAAGAACTTGAGAGTGCCACTTTTGAATTGGGCCCTTTAACAGCAATAGAGGTAACTAATTTGTAGAAATTAGTTACCTAAAATTTTATTATATCTTGCCTTATCTTTCAGTATTTTTTGAGCCTCAACTACTTCGTCACTATTGGAAACTTCGTAAGCATACATTCCTTCTCTATAAAAATAACGTTTGATAATTTCTTTTTTAAGCAATTCCCTAATTTCTTTTTCTTGAGCTTTCAAAGCCTCTTTTTTTGCTTGTAGTAAACGTTGCTTCAGCGCTTTATATTCGCTTGAAATCCGCTTATCTAAGGTTTCTTTTTCTGCCACTATCCATAAATCTTCTAAAAGCGCATCTGTTTTTGTTTCGAATTCAAACTTATTTTGCTTTATAAAATCTAAAAAAGCATTGTAGTCTGCATCTGTAAACACAAAATCCTCAAGTTTTGAAAATTTGTGTAAATAATAAAATATAGTTGCGTAATCAAAAATCACACGCTCCTTAAGCAAGGCTTTAGCAATTTCACTTTGTTTAGTAGATTCTACCTCAACATCTGGAAATACACCTCCGCCATCATAAACCGTCCTACTGTTAACTGTTTTAAAAGCTTTAAAATCACTTTTCTTAATCCGAGTAGGTTTATCATCACCATCCCTATTCCAGTAATCTAACGACTGGATGCATCTCCCTGAAGGTATAAAATAACGCGATGTTGTTATTTTTAGCTGTGTATTATGCTTTAATGGGCGCTTACTTTGTACCAAACCTTTTCCAAAACTTCTTGCTCCTACAATAATCCCTCGATCTAAATCTTGCATACTACCCGAGACTATCTCACTCGCCGAAGCACTACGACCGTTAACCAATACTACCAGAGGTATATCATTGTACAAAACCCTGTTTTTAGTTTTATATTCTTTCTTATGATCGCTAATTACGGATTCGGTGTGTACAATTTTCAAATCCTTCTTTACAAAAATATTACACACATTTACAGCTTCGGTAAGTAACCCTCCTGGATTGCCTCTAAGATCTAAAATTAATTTATCTGCTCCTTCAGCCTTTAGCTCTCTTAATGCTGAAATAATCCCCGAAGAGGCTGTTTGACTAAATCTACTCAATACAATATATCCTGTATTGTCGCTTAACAAACGATAAAAGGGAACTGCATCTACCTCAATAAGGCTTCTGTTTACTGATGTTACTTGTTTTTTTCCTTGGCGTAGGTAAGTTAAAACTACCTTTGTTCCTGCTTCTCCTTTTAACAATTCTGCTGGTTTACCTATATAGTCTTTAACCAAAACATCATCTACTTTAATAATTTCATCCCCAGCTTTTAATCCGCTTTTGTCTGCTGGAAAATTTTTAAATGGTTCAGAAATTATTATCCTAGAGTCTGTTTCTTCTCCTTCAGGATCATCGGTAAATAAATTGGCTCCAATCCCAACATATTTGCCACTACTTCTAATTTTTCCTGCCTCTACGTCTTGCTCAGTCCAAAACTTAGTGTATGGATCTAAATCCTTAGTAATCGCAGTCATTGCAGTATTCATTAATTCTGCAGGATTTGTTTCGTCTACATAATTTGTATTTAATTGCTTAAAAAAAGCGACAAAAATTTCAATTTGCTTGGCAATTTCAAAGCCATCACTTTTAAAGCTAAAAAAAGTAGCTGTTAATAGGATTCCGCTTAAAAGGAGGACTAGTTTACGTTTCATCATGCTATTCTATCATTTTTTGCCATTTACTCTCCACTTTCAATAGTGCTTTTTCAATAACTTGGTATGTTGGCAATTCTTTTCCAATGTAAATAAACATCAATAAAAATTGCTTTTCTGTTAAAGTAAAAATATACTTCTTTTTTCTAAAATTCTCTCTTATTAAACGCTTTATACGATTTCTATGAACTGCTCTCTTAAAAAAACGCTTACTTACCGAAAAACCAACCTTAAAAGGCACATCCAAAGTTTCGCAATTGTATGCTAAAAGTAAGGGATAAGCTTTAATTGAAGCTCCATTTTTGAATAACTCTTCTATTTGCTTTTTACTTTTTAACTTTAATATCCTTGGTAATTTTTCATTCATAGGACAAAGATAGTATTCTATAAGATTCAATTCACTTGTGGTAGTTATGAGACCGTTGCGAAAGGGTTAAATTTTCCACTTCACTTTTTTAGTTTTATTTTTTTACTCCCAAATACCATTTATTTTGCTTTTTTTTAAGTTTTTCAGGTCTATAAGTCTCTTTTTTAAGTCCATT
>Ga0209831_1001267_pt1 | contig 23716 bp, 28 predicted proteins | sample Maine_Asex4_meta_FD_187451 | JGI IMG/M metagenome (GOLD analysis project Ga0209831, IMG submission 187451) | Marine algal microbial communities from Maine, USA - Maine_Asex4_metaG (SPAdes) (version 2) | ecosystem: Host-associated > Algae > Red algae > Unclassified | place: Maine, USA | collected... | reverse complement strand
GAGCACACACGCACGGCGTCGACCGGGGGAAGGCGCCCCGAGCGACAAACACGAGTTGTGTGACCGGAAGTTTACTTGCCCGCGTCGAAGGCCTCGAGGCGACACTCACGCCTCACCCTCTTATCCCATCCGTTCCCCTCGGACGCTCGGAAAACCCTCTTCAGACACCCTCAAAGGACCCTCGGAAAACCCTCCCCAGACTCCCTCAAAGCACCCTCGGAAAACCCTCCTCAGACACCCTCAAAGGACCCACGGAAAGCCCCCTCCTCAGGGCCCACTGGGCCCATAAGCCGGAGGACGGCCGAAGCTTCTAATACCGCCTTGAGTAGAGGCGGGGGAAGGGTGCTACGTGACACCCTCGCGGCGCCCCGGGGTCAGGGGCACAAAGTAACATAAGTCGATAATCCAAGTTGGGTTTACACAAAATTAGGCCCTTCAGTAGGGGCCCGCTCGGGGGGGTTACGAATCCCAGGGAAGTATTGGAGTTCCGGTTGTGGTTGGTGAGCCACGAGATGATCACAAGTGGGTCGCCAACGCAACAATTTGAAACATGCGTTAGTGGGGCATATTTCCGGGAAATCTGGTTCCCGGAGTGTGGGGGCCATGTGACGGACCGTCACACCACTGCTAGCCCCAGCCCGGCTGCGCCGCGGGCCGGACATCCCAAGGGCATGGAAAACCGCGGAGGCACATACTCACGTTGCTGGTAACGCTCAGAGACCTCATACACCCGGTGCAGATGCTACCCAATTCCCGTGGCAATTGGGACTTCGAGATCGTCGGTGCGCGCCGGCCGTAGCGTGGGCGGGGAGTGAACACGGGGGAGTCGTTGTGAGGGCGCGCCCTGGCCATCAGGGGCAAAGTGGCAGTGCCAGTGGCTTGCGGCATCACCGCGGCGCCGGCCGGGCTCGCAGAAGCACTAGCCCTCGCGTCACGTGCCGACCCACAAGCAGCGGCCACAATGTGAGAGGTGGTGTCCGCGTGTCGTTGGGAGGGTGACGATGCTCTAGCTGCGGTCGGCCCGGGTGGCAGAGACGGCGGAACGCGCGCGCGTGGCGGCGTCCGCGGAGGGGACGTGCGGAAAGACGGAGGAGTCGAAGCCATCGCTGCCGCCCGGCTGGAGCTGGGATAGAGCCGCATTTTGTTGCTTGCTCAGCGGATCCAATAGCTACAACATGCGCAGCTAGGTGGCGACAGCTCGTCCTGTAGATGACGCGAGCGCGTGCGCACGAGTCGATGACCGCTGTCAGAAAAAATGGCTGCTACTCGCGAGCGGGCGTCTTAGTCAAACAAACGGCGCAGTACAGCGACAGTGGCGTCGTGCGATCGGGATGCGGCATCACTACGACTTCTAGTGGGCAATACGGCGGTTAGAGAGTGACGGAGAGTACGCGCTTGGCGAGTCGATGACGGAGCGTGCGTGGTCGGGTCGGCGGATGGGGAGCGCGGCCTGTTGGCAGGAGCGAACGCCGACCCCTGATTGCAGTACTGGTGCGCACGCGGTCGCACCGCCTGTGAGTGTCTTCACTGCGCCCAGGGAGTCTGTTAGATGGCTCCACGGGGCGGACCACTGGCTGCCTCAAAAGATAATACCACAACGCTCCCTTTGTAGCCCCAGAGCTCGTCGCTTGGGCCCGGGACGTGTAGCTCCCGAGCGGATCAGAACAGGTGTCCGTCTGGAGTCCTGAAAGCCTCGTGAGGATGGCATCATGACTCAGGCCCGTGAGAGGCCAAACGCGCGCCGACAATCAGGGCAGCAAATGAGAGGACCACCACCCCCTACCCCAGCAAGCTCCGGATTACGCATTGACTGTCTGCTGCCAGTTTTGATTCACGCGCGCTGAAGGCGCCAGAAAAAAACGAGGAACTCTCTGCTCCGTCGGATTTCTCTGCACAGTACGGGCCGCGGCGACCCCTTCTCCCTGTGAAAAGGACAGCGCGGCCACTGGCCGACAGTCCAGATGAAAAACAGTCGTACAATCTGGGACCCCCTCTCCCGGGCGCCAGAATACGCGACCCGTCCCAGACAGGCGGGCTCCACGCAGAGTGGCCACGAAGCGGCCGCCAGGCCCATTCAGCTGCGAGTGGGGGACAGCCTCTGAGTAGGGGCTGCGGCGCAGTGCTTCCATCGAGAAAATCTGGGCACGCCTCGGAGGGCCGATCGTGCCTCGGTGTCTGCGCCGGCCAGTCTACAGGGATTGAGGCCCGTTCTTAGCTGAAAGTTCGTGTGATGTGACGAGCGCTGCGGGGCATCCGATTGGCTAACCTCTGTGACAGTGTGATCACTACGTCGAACGTACGCGGATGGGCCGCGTACGTTCGTCCCAGTGACCACAATGCAGGTCCACTGCTGCGCCAATGAAGGACAAAATATTCCTGACCTCCAAAACATGGCGGTTGCAGAGAGAAGGGAGGCAGAGCCGACGACCCAGCGTTGAAAGAAAATCAGATTGGCTGTTCGACAAGAGACGATCGAACTATTGCTGATCCCCGAATTTTGTCCTGGTGGACAGAGACTGACTTGCGGACCGACTCTCTCCACCAATCAGATGCGCCCCTGGGAATGACTGGGTGCTCCTGATTGCTTTGCTTACATGTGCCCATACAGCCTGAAAATCAACATCAGCTCCTCATTTTTTCTGGCAAGGAGACAGCAGAAAATCTCAAGATCTCGCGTGGGCAGCTTGCACCGCGCCAAGAAAATCGGATAAAGCGGCAACAAACAGTGAGTTCTGCCAGATGCAAGGTTCTTTTACAAAATGCGGGCTTTCTATTGGCTTCGATGCCTTCATACAGTCGTTTTAAACCGATAGAGTGCTCTTATTCAGAGTCAGTCTCTGTCTCTTTCTCCCAGGACAAAACTCGGCGATCAGCAATATTGGCAGAAAGTTGCCGCCAGGAATCTTGCAGGCCAATCACTGTGTCTTGCCGGAGTCACGGAGAGCCTTTGCAACCCACAACGAGATTTCATGAGATTTTTGGGCCGTTTGCTTTGGCTTAAAGAGGGCATGGTGAGGGTTCTGGGCCAGACCTGTGATTTCTCATGCGATCAAAAAGCTTCTCCAGATCTCTTAACATTCTGACGTGCGTTTCCAGTGCGCAGAGCTGCATGAGGAGACTGTGCGAGGAGCTCTTATGACTTCTAGCCTTCTCATTGATCCACGTAAGCTGTTGAATGATTGCAACCACTGCAAGCGCCATTTTTTGGAGGTCAGCAATGGAAGTACGTGCTATCAATAAACATTAGTGTCGAGGTGAGAGCGTCGACCGAACTCACGGTCTGGGGACGCCACGGCGGACGCAGCACCCACGCCAACGACACTGACCGGAGGAGACCCTCTCGCCCAGCTTGGCGTCAGGTGCGCGGCAGCACAGCTGGGGAAAAGCACAGCTAGGGAGAACGTCGCGGAAATGAACGGGGGGGGGGTCGTATGGCGCTGACAGTCAGCGTGGTGGGGTTTGCACGAGAAAAGGAGTAGACGGCGGGCGCTGGTTGGCTCGCCTTGGCCGAAGCGGGGACCGGACAGGCAGCGTGGATCGCAGTTCGCGTTCCAAGTGGCATCATTGTTCGCAACAATTCCTCAGTACCGCGTCACACGAAAGCACAGGCGCGCGCTCGTTTCTTAAAGTTTTGGCCATCACACGACCAGTCACAGCTCAGGAAGCTGAACTGTTGCTGTCTTCCCAATTTTGGACGATCTGGTTGAAGTCGAAACAGAGTCTGGGTCAACTGCCCATTGGCCGATCTATTTTATCCGGCTGAATGGATGGCTGAGTCGCACGCTCGCACAGTTGATCACCCTTCTTGACATCGACGGCATCGACCAAAATTGGAAAGACAGCAATAAGAACGGGCCACGCTACTTCAGCTGTCGGTCTCGTGGTGCTCAAGCGGAACATCTGGTCATCGCTGTGCGCCGTCCCACTGCTTATTCTGCGCCAATCAGAACCCGATATTGCGTGATTTGGGCCATGCGACCGCCGCTGCCAGTCTCGTGCTTCTGAAGCATGAAAGTCGGTCAATACGAGGCGCCGAGCCATATTTTCTTCTAAACCAGTCAGAACACGCCGTTGCACGATCCCGGCCACGCCACTTTTATTGCCGCTCTCGCTGTTCTGAAGCGTGATAGATGAACGTTCATGGAAACGCCTGTTGACACCTGCGGCCCCGCTTCTGGGCACCGCGCGGCGCCCATTCATTGATAGGACAACGAGGTCATCGGCATCAGCAAAGCAGAACGAATGCAAGGGGAGCCCAGCCGGCTTCAGGACGTGTCCGAGATACAAAGGGAAACGACAAAAGAACCTTCTGATTAATCGACGGGTCGAACACGCACAGACGAAACGATGGGAAGCGTGCAGCACTGGTGGCCCTGGTGAGCGAAAGAGTCGAAAGGGTGCTGGAACCATGTGCTGCAGCTTGAAAGGCACGTACAAAGCCCTGGCCTCTGCACGGCCAGACGGGTTCTTCGTGTTGTCCACTGTTTGTCAAACCACAGAGAAACATGAAGCAACGAACGTACTGCAAAGGAGCAGGAAATCAAATGATGATGAGCAGCGCCGATTTGACCAGTGTCCTCTGCCAGAAAAAAAAACAAAAAAAAAACAATACGAAGAACGACTTCTTCAAATGCGAGAACATGAAGCAGGCGCGCAGCATCTACCAGCGCTCGACGAAGCGTCGACCACCACTACGCCAATCGCTACAAATACTGCACAATCTACGACCACGCTGTCCACGCGGCCGCTCATCCAGAACAAAACAAGCAGTCTCACACTAGGCCACCCGGCCACTACACAGTACTCGGCCGCGTCGTACAAGTCGCCGCTGTGCAATTATCACAAACCTTGAGGCCTCATCCCCACCAGGCGACCAAATTCGTCACTCGCCAAGCCGCAAGGCCCACTCCGGACCTTCAAAGATCTCTGCTTTCAGCACACCTGCCACAGAAGGTAGAGAACCAGCCCGACGCGCCACACGAGCCTCTGCACCGTCCTGGGGAGGCTCATGTTCAGCGAAGGAGCCTCGGCGGACCTCGTTGGTCTGCTTTGGTGCCACTGCAGCCGCACCCGCCTCACTTCCCGCGGTGGCTGGCCCCCCACACGTCGCCATCTTCGGTTTACACGCTGCCAGCTCCTCCATTGTCTTCGCCGTCCCCGCCGCACCAGCGAAACCCGCAGCCTCGATCTTGTTAGCAAAGAAATCGTTGAAATTAACAACTTCATCGTCGTCGGTCCCAACCGCCGAGGCTGCTGCGGCCTTGCCCGTCCCCTCTGAGTCTTAGCAGCCAAGGCCGCGGCGGCTTGCTCATCCTCATCAACGCCGCGGCGGAAGTACGCTGGTCCGCCCCGAGCACGCCCGTCCAGCAAGCGACGGCCCTGCTTTTTTCCTTACCTTACTTTGTTTCCACCGCTGCCGCCGAAGTCGCCCTGGCCTTGGCAGCTGGTGCGGCCATGGTCGTGATCGTGGCAGCGTTTAACGGTCCCCTCTACACGTCCTTCATGGCCTGGCTGTTCACGTAGGCCATTCCATGCGGCCCAAAAGCCTCCGCTACCTTCAGGGTCAAGTGCGACCGGCGCGCCACGCTCAAGTAGACCTTCTCTACGGCCTCTTTTCGGAGCTAGGAGGCATAGATACGCTCGGCCAACAGGAATGCAATGGCGCGCTTCTCCATAGCAGCGCCGCGGAGGACTGCTCGCTGCGTGCGCATTGACCATTTCAGGTCGAGCGCGTCCACGGCCTTCAGCGCACGAGAAAGCTCATCGACAGGAATCTTGCAGCTCTTGGCGGACGCGTCAACCAAGTCGGCCTTGAGCGGAGCCGACATGCTGGACGCCTGAACGGCGCCGTCAGAGTCGTTGCGCGCAGCACCGCCCCTGCTATCCGGGGCCTCTCCGTCCATAATGAACTTCTTCTCGGCCAATTGATCGACCACCTCGTAGCCGTCAGCCTTCTGCTTCCCACTCCCTCAGCCACCGGCCCCTCTCAAGACCAGACGTCGCGAGGCGGCCGACGTGCTTGCCGCGCCATTGCTCGTCATCGAAGAATCAAGCGCGCCCTTGATCACGATAACAATCTTCTTGGCCGCGTCATGGACATTCTTGGTAGCTTCAGCCATATCACGCTCGTACAGGGCCTCGGGCTCCAGGCAAAGCGCAACACGCAGAAAGAGGGAGCCGTGAGGAGTATAACCTTGTAGAAGGCCAGCTCTCGGCCAAATTTCCACGAGAAGGGAGCCAACGCGGTAGATGGGATGGTGCGCGAGACGTGGGACCTAGGAGTGCCGACGCCACGGGTGGAAGAGTGGATTGGAATTGGTGGGCACGCGCGTCACGGCGAGGGTGCGCCGAAATCGGCCAACAGGGGCGTGCCGAGGTATATTCCGGGCCGTGCCCGCGGCAGAGCCGGGGCATGGGTGAGGCGAAAGAGGCTGACAGGGGCATGCCGAGGATTATTTCCGAACCTCTTACTTGCTGCTGTTTGGCCACGCACACTACAGTATGGGCCCCACGAGCAACGTAGACGGGGCTGGTGCGAGATCAATGTGGCCCACGCGAGGTCGCCGACAGATCGTCCGCCACGCGTACTTTTCCCTGTGGCCCCACCTACGTCGTGGGAAAGGTGGGTACGGACCAGCTGAGTGCTGCCCACGGGGGCCCACCGACGGATTCTCCGCGGGTCTTTCCTACCTCTTTAGCCCAGCCCGTGGCGGGGCCGCTTCGGGGGTCGGTTGCAGGCAACGCACGAGGGTCTGACTGCTTGTCCTCCCGGACTCGTGTCCCACTCTTAGGCCCGGCCCGTGCCGTTCCCAGCCCAGGGGTGGAAGTGGCCGAATGCGGCCCAAACGACGCCCCCGACGTGACTTCCGCGGCTTGTGCCATGCTATCTGGACACCCCCCCAAAGCAGCCAGCCTATGACCAGGAGAGCTCTGCCTGGTGCATGGCCAAGAGCGGCTTGCCGGCCAAGCGTCCTCGCCTCGTGCGATGCGACCTGATTCATCTCGCAACATAGACCGGTTCAGATGCGCCCGAGTGGTGCCACTCTAAAATATGGCACTGTGAGATCAAGTAGTACGGCGCTGAGCCACGTGATGATCGCAAATTGGACCCGAAGCGCCGGACTACCACAGTCTGTACTGGTTATCTGGGCAGAGGTAGCCCTGTGATCGGGCGATACCTGCCTAGAATGCAACGACGATCGCGCCGGCGATTGTCGTCGTTTGTCCGAGATCGCAAGGTCACACCTGGCAGCGTGAGATTCCTCCTGAGAGCATCTTCACCAATGGCTCCAACCGTCCAAACAGACAAACTTGGCACCGTTTGGCCAACGGGGGCATTGGTGGAGAAAAGGGGTCCATACCTAGTGTGTGACGGCGGTGTGACGGTCCAAAAAAAGCACTTCTCATATATTCTAATCAGCTACTGCACCTCGAGTTCCGGACGCGCGACAGCCTCAGACTTGTAGCTTGAACCGCAGCACTAGTCCAAACAGGCCTATTGAGCGCAGCTTCAAAGCGCTTGGCCAAAACATGGTTGCATTCTCGCCAATCATTTGCCAATGCATTGCGTGACCCGTGGCGGGCACACAATCTCTAGAAGCGCCGCGATCGAAAGAGGCGCTTGATTTGTCTCGATCGATCGCACATATATACGGCATGTATTGAAATACCCCATCATTGCAGAACTAAAGTCTATCAATAGGCGGTCGATCTCGCTCATTTGCCCTTCTTTTGACGTGGGTGGCGCTTGCTGGCACCTTCGTCGCACACTCTACCGTCCTTCATCGACGTCGCGCCCATCTTCGTCGCAGAGAATCGATGTAGCGCGTCGGTGTGCTAGCGCACCCCGGCTCAATGACAAAGAGTACCAGGTGGACTGAGGGTGAGAAAGTGGAGATCACTCGTGCTTTTATTGTGCGGACATCGACGCACCTGGGTATCAACATGACGGGGGCCGCGTTTTACGCTGGCATGCATGTTGATTTCTTTGGGGCGCGCACGAGACTTCCTGCTACATGGGATGACCCCTGGTATGGGCACGCCCGCAGTATGACCACCGTGCGTGCGCAATGGTCTGACGTGATTGCGCAGATGTGCTCGAGGATGAGCGCATGCCACAAGTTTGTGCAGAGCAAGCCACACACAGAAGTGACAGAGCGCGATATTCAGCATATGGCTATTGCGGAGATGAACGGTACAAGGGCACCGGAGTTTGAAACTGACGTGTCCGGTTCGTGAGGAGAGTTTGCTCATTTGTCATCCTGGTTTTTTTTTTTTGCCACCACCCGTGCGTTTGTGACGTGCGCGGGACGGGTACGGGCGCGGCCAGTGGTGGCAGGTGCGGGCGGCGTCCCTGTTGATGCTGGCGTGGCCGCCATAGATGCTCTCGAGGCACCCGATGCTGCTGGCGATGACCGGCCTCTGGCGCCGGGTCATGACGGAAGTGGAGGAGAGGAGCCCTCCTTGCCTGCAGGGACTCCTGGAGCTCCCGCAATGGGTTCAAACGGTCTAAGGATCTAGCGGCAATGCTCGCTTCGTCTGCCTTCTTCGCTCAGCGTGTTAAGACGCTGACGGAGGCATCTGCTTTCAAGATGCAAATCTTGAGGGACATGGAACGCAACAAGATTTACAACTCTTCCTCCATGCGAAAAACTTGAAACGGGAGAGCTTTTCGGGATCGGACGGCAGCCCACACGATTTCAGAGATGGCTGCCGACGACAAGCTGGACAGCGACAGAAGGGCAAACGATGTAGCAGCACGAGAGCGAGAGGACGGCGAAACCCGGCGTTCACAGGAGGTCACAGACGCCGACGTGCGGGCGAAGACGCGGCGTGCTGCGGCTTGTGCTGCGCGGTTGGCCGCACGGGCTGTAGTGGCATCAGCTCGCGCGGCACCGTCTTCCCCTGGCGACAGCCCGAGAGAGGTGGGTACAGCATCCGCTGGACCCCCGCGCAATCTGCGTGCGACCGACGCGACTGAGAACTGTGGAGGGGGGGTGCCTGCGCGTCAAGGGTACAGTATCCGAGCAGATGGGGACGAGGGTGGTCGAGCAGGGGAGGGAGAGTGTGATTTCGGCATTGATGGTGGTCATGGGTGGAGTCCGGCCTGGGCTGCGGTGGGGAGGGATTGTGAGCGTTCTGGTTCTCGGGGTGGCGGCGTGCTTGACTTTCGCTACTAAAGAACAGACCATGATGATCAGTTGAGGCCGTTTCCACTGTCCCCACTTCGAGCACCCTCTTTTGCGGCTGCGCTTTGTTGTAGCAAACGTCATCAACACGCAACCTCGGCAGCAATCCCACCGCTGGGCAGCATTCCTGGTGAAGGAGCCCTTCGCAGCGGTGCAGGGGGTGGCGCCGGTGGCTGTCGGCGCGGAGGTCCCGGAAACGGGGCTCCTCTGTAACGGAGCTGGTACCGAGCCGACCCCCGCACGGGCCAGCCCCAAAAGCCTGCACGCCTTCGGCGACCACCGACGTCGTTGGCTCGTTCGAGCTCGTCGACGCCGCCCATGGCCAGGCGTCGGCGGCTACGACGGGGACGCCACGTCGCACGGCGGCGTAGACAAGCCCAAACAAGTTGACTTCGACGACGGCAGCCTCACGCGCAAGAGCGGACGGGGACGGGGAAGGCAACGGACATGCGGTGGACATTCCCGGTGTAGGCGGCGGCGGCAGCAAGCCGCAACGGTGTCGGGCGTTGCGGCGCCGTCGGCCGCCGCCGCGACTTGTCACCGGCACCGTCGCCAAGGCACAAGGCGGCGGCAGCGGCAAGGGGCAGCGGCGATGCAGCGGTCGGCGGCCGCAGCTGCCGCGTTGTAGCCGCGTTTGTTTGAGTTTTTTCTCTGTTCGTTTTTCTGTTTGTTTGCAGGGCACGTTGAGTCGTTTTTGTACCAATTTTGCGTTTTGTCAAGACATGTCGTAACTTTGCGTCTGAACGAGCATCCCACAAATGTTGAATGAGGTCCCTCTTGAGCCGCAGGTGGTCTGTCTGGCTTGTCACTCGTTCATGTGTCGCTGCAATCGATTCCGCGCCCAGCGGAGGAGCGTTGACTTGCACGTGAGCGTCTGGCGCAGCACAAGCGGCTGCACCGCAGATATCCCCTGTAGACCCTGGCGGGCACGGATTCTTACGCCTCACGGCACGAAACAAATAGAACGCACACGCGACAGAAGGAGGGTAGAAGCTAGTGGAGCGTCAGCCGCGGTGTTATGCACATATTGAAGCAACGGTCAGAATGACGAGCATGAAGCGAGAAGACATGGAATCACATCATGCCACTAGACTCTCAATACAGAGCAGCAGGCGGCGAGAATGAGCTGGTACGTACCTGGATCAGGGGCATGGGCCTTCTCACGACGATGCGTGACGATTCTATTGTGCAGGATAGCACAGCAGGTGCCTACCTCCACCAACTTCTGGACGCTGTCGAGGCGCGCCGGCTTGTCGAGTTCTTGCCTCTTTTGGTAGAGGACACCGTACACCATATACGCACCTTTGCGCCGCCCTTCGTGTTGTCCAGGAAAATATTTGTCTTTTTCACTGCCCCCCTTGGACGTGCTGATCAACACGGGATGCTCCGGGTAGATGCCGTCGCATAAATAGTATGGCAATGCGCTCTCGACGCCGTTACCGGTATAAGAGATTGGTGAAGAAAAAGAACCAGAACTAATAGACGGGAAAAGCGGGGAAACGTCCATAACGCTGAGTTCATTCATGGCTCCCGGTAGGCCAATATAAAAGTGCCAAAGATACAAATCTTTGTCCGCCACAGTATCCATCACGATGGATCGCTTCAATTATCTTCCCTGGTATTGACCATGCAGAGACATCGGACAGTTCTTCCACACACAGTGAGAGCAATCAACGCACTTCATGCACCCCGGGAAACCAGCCTGCTCGTAGTCACTCAATATGCGCTGCAGATCTGGGAGAGTAGGCTTGCGAAGATAAACAGGGTGGTACTCGTCAACCACAAAGTGAGCGAAGCGATGCACAGTCTTGCACACAGTTGATTCGGACCATCGAACGTACTCACTCACACTGTCATACGCAACTCCAAAAGCCAACACGCGCAAAGCTGCAGTCATTTTCTGCAAAGTCGAAGCCTCCAGAGGCTGGACTGTTGCGTTCAAACGTTGCTGAAAGTACGTACGGCTCGGACGACAAGGCACGGTACACACGGTCAAAAACAAGGCGGGGAAGACGAAAACGGCGGGTGAAGCCTTTCTCATCATAGACCGGCGGATCCACTCCACTCCGGAGAAGTGCCTCATCAGTCCCCTCTCTTCCGATACGAAATCGCGCTGCTTGTTGGGTGCATTCCCGGAAAGCGATCTCCCACGGCGCGTATCAAAGTCATCGATCATATGGACCAGCATTCCGAGGTAGTGCTCTGCAGCCAACACGGCTGCAGCCACGTCGTCGTCATCATCGTTGGCGAAAGCCGCGGCATTGGCACACATTGCCTGGTCATCGTCCGAGTCACGCATAACAGCATTAGGAGGGTGGTCGGCAAAGGCGGACAGAGAAAACAGTGCAGAAGATGACGGAGTGTGTTTGCCAGATCGCTTTGGCGCAACAGTTTACCGCCGGATCGACGCTGCGTCATCCGTTGGCCGACAATTCTGGAGCTTGTCGATAAATTGCTGGATCGACCTGCTTATAGCTCTTCATTTTAACAGATTAGCGGCGACCATCACTAGAAGTTCCTGTGATTTGTTTGTCCATCGTGCTGATCAAAACCGGTTTGCTGACAAAGCCGTTTGAAGCAGTCCCCCGATCGGAATCGCGCCACCTCGCCAGAATGGTGCGATATCGCGACTATACGACTGCCTGCCCATGCTTGAGAGGTGATGCCGTCAATCTTGGAGGAGGCTTTTCAGAGCCCACAGGATAGGGCCGCACGTCGCGAAAACGTGGCCGTTGGCTTTGGCGGTTGGCCGTATTGGTGGAGATGCTCCAACAGCGGCTGCAGGAGCCACGTGAGCATTCACGGTCTGAAGGAGCCAAAAAACCTGCAGTGAGGCACAGAAGAGGTCCTTGTGTCTCGCGAAGGCATCTCAAGACAGTCTCTCACTGCTCATGCAGCGTGGTGGTCCACAGACAGCTTGAGCTAGATCATGGAAATAAGATGCCTCGCACTGAAGCCAACTTTAAGACCGTCGACTTTGCTCGAGGTGTAATTTTTGAAGTACATGTTAACATGTGGGACTGAAAGATTTTTTGGAGAACGACTGTAGCCCCGGCGCGTTGTCAACGTTGCCGCCGCCAGCCATGGCCGTCGTCGCAGACCGGGTAGCCGTTCAAAGCCCCCGGGCGATCGTCGTCGCGGTGGGTACAAGCCACCGCCAGCCGCGACGAGCTACGAGCCACCGCGAGCCACGGCGAGCCGCGGCGCTTGCGGTGAGCCACCGCGAGTTGTGTGGCCTGGTGATGAATCATGAGTCAGTGTAATGCCCACAAGAAAGAAAAGTGAATCGCGATTCAGCGCGAGGCCGCTTTTGTGGCCTGATCGCTCCCATGAAGAAGAGTCACAGGAGCTCAAGCATTAGATCATGCTTGAGCCGAGAATATGCATGGGATACCCTGACCAACCGCATCGTCTGCACAAAACCACCGTGTTTTTTTGCTTTTTTTGTGTGCTTGGCGCTGACGCTCACGCTGCGGCGTGTATTCTTGAGCGCCACAGAGGCTCGCTCCTCGTTGGCGAAAACTGCTCTACAGCCGTGCCTACATGCAGGCAGAACCACCCGTCGACGGTCACATACCCCGGCGTGTGGCGTGCCGCTACTGTACAGCACGCTGGTGCGCCTGGAGGCTACCTCCACCACCGCAGCGCAGTAGTGCTTATCAGGTGTTTTTGCGCGAACGCGCAATTATTGTAAAACGATCGGTAATAAGCCCGCGGACCCGTCTGGATGGCGCGAAAAAGAGCGATTTCGCCCACAGCAATTGGCGCAGCGGAAGAGCGCGCCGTCCGATTCGTCAACTTTACACCATCGGAACCGTCTCGAGACGCTGAGCATGGCCAATGCCTTCCATCAGCCCGGTCGCCACTTCCCTGTGCTTCGCACACAGTTGCGAGGTCAGCATCTTATGGAAGCGGCCCGAAGGTGTATTCCATGCATTAAAGCGTATGAAGAAGGAGTTTTATGTGCTGTTCCATACATTGTTCGGCCATGAGAAGCTAGATGACTGGTCTCTGTTGCATGGTACTCAGAGAAAAACAGAATGCGCTCGAAGGGTCTTGTAGGGCTGAGATACGCCTCGGTGATTCTTTGTGCCTCGAGAATCTCTCCGTTTTCTCCGTCTCTGCCGATCCGTAACAGATCCTGACCAATTTTAGATACTGACACCGTATTATTATGCTTGTATTAGCGATGCTACTTCAGTCGCTGTCGAGATCTTCCGCCAGGAACTCGTCGGTCGCGCGATGAAGACGAGTCCGTTCTCTTCGCGGCTGCTGGCCACAGATTGACGCCCTGCGTGCCTCTCTCCCCCTCATTTATTTTGTCAGTGCGACCGGCGCCACCTGATCCACGAATCCGCATCCGGCGTCTGCCTCGGATGCAATGCTGTAGTGACACTTAAGGAGGGGGGGGGGGGGGGAGTTGAAGGTAGCCAGGCTGCACGAGCAGCGGCGTGCCGTCCCCCCCTCCCCCCCCCCACTCCCCTGCAGCCTGCACGCCTCCGCACATTTCGAATGAGAATCACTACATCATCTGCGAGCTCCCGCACGACGCGCGCGCGCATGGTAGCTGTCATTCCTCGAATTACAGCCGCGCCGTCTTGGGCGGCTGCGGCCGCCGTCACTCCATGGGCGGCCGCCACCGTGCCACGAGCATGGCGGCGCACGCAGGGAGCCACGACCGTGGGCAGGTACCCGGCGCATTATCCGCGGCAGCGTGCGCCCGCCGAGCCAGGCGAGACGCGCCGTACGTCAGTTGGCCTGCTTGGATAAAAAAGGCGCCACGTTCGACTGAGTGGGACTGGAATCCGCACTCGGATCAAATATTGGGCACCACTCCCGACACAAGAGCTAAGAATCACTGTCGATATTGTAGCCCCCCCATACAATTTGCGATTAATCTCATCTGGCGACTCTTGGAAATGCGCTGTATCTCGGATGGCTTCGAGCATCACCAGCCCCCCACCTGCACGGCTCTTTCGCTCCAACGGCCACGAGTGCCGTCCACATATCCCTGCAGTACCTTTGACACGCATTTTGTCGTCAGGCCGTGTCGAAGTACAGCCCGCAGCGTCACCAGCAGGCACCTTTGTACAGAAAATGGCGTTTCATACAACGGTGGGATGCAAGAAAAGCGGTCTATCTCACCAGCCGGTGGTCGTTGCCGCCTGAACTTGTGTCACAAAACAACCGATAAAATAGGCTTCAAGGTGCATCTATGACGAGCAACGAAGAGTGAGCCATTGCTGAGTTCTGTGGGCCGCAATATGGGTCCCGCCCGTGTGCCTTAGTGTGTGGAATCGACCTTCAGCTATAGACGGACCATGTTGCTTACGCCGTGTGCATTGACGACCTCCCCGCCGTCCGCAGCCTGTGCAGCTGGCCGACAACAGCCACGCATGCGGTGACGTGGTCAATATTGACCGACGATTGGATCATGGAAACTCTTATCCGTCATGGCGATTAGCTCCGAGTCGCTCTTGACAGCAGAAAGTATTCTGTGCACCAACCTGTGGTTCACCCCATATAATGTAAGCCACCAACTCTTGTGGCCTCTCCCTCAGTTCCTCGACAGTTCCTCCACGAATCGACGTGTCCTTGCAGAGAGTGTTTCGGACATTTTTACAAGGAAAACGCAATTGCGCGTGAACACACGATAAGCACCACTGACGCCTATTCACATTTCCTGTACATTTCAGTGTGGCCGTGCGTTTGTGTGAACAGCGCTTCCGGGCAACAGGGGGGGGGTCCCTTGTTTGAGACATCAAGTGCGCATAAATACAAGTCCCAATCAACAAGTCCTTCTTGAATTCTTTCTCACAGTTCCCACGCGGCTTGAAGCGACGGCGCCGGAGTGACACTGTTTCTCGCGGCCTCAATGTGGCTTTTCTGACTGAGTGCTCCTTTTCACGAGCCCGACTTTTTTTCTCGCGCACGCCACCCTTGTGCGAGCGACCGCGTGAGCTGCGTCGCCGACCGCCCAGTCTGTGTCGGTAGAGAGACGCTCCAGTGAGTATAAATGCTTGCCCGAACCCACTCTCTGACTTGCCTCCCTTTCTACGACGGTCCACCCCTAACGACCCCCCCACCCATTCCACTGCTGCATTGCTCGTGGTGCTACACCACCTACCATCCCCCCCACACATTTCTACACCATGACTGCGCCATCCAAGTTCGAGAGCGCGAAGCCTGCGTCGCCGAGTATGAACTCTTCGATGCTCGAAAGTGGTCGGCGCAGCAGTGGATGTTCAACGGTCGTGTACCAAGATCTGCTCCGTAAAGCGAGAGAGTTGCCGCGGGATCCCAGGAAGGAAGCCACCTACGAAGTATTTGAACCTCCGAGTGTCCACGATCGTTATCGTCAGCAAGGAGCGCTGCGACTTCCTGTCGGTAGAGTCCTCCGTATGCTCGCCAGAAGGAATGAGGATTGGAGTCAGGCAGCCATCTACGGCGCCACAGCTGTGATGACCATGCAACAAGAGAATGACAGTCGAACTGGAAAGCAGAACGACGTTTGCCGGTGATGGGAAGCGCAACAGTTTTGTCAACCCCAAAACCCGATCGCGAGACAAGAGCAATTAGCTCTACATCCTCCAACGACCGAATGACGAGACAAAGTGTGGATGGCGTCGCCATGCATCGCGATGGAGCACAATCCTTCCCATCGTTGGACCCACCAATGTTTTCTAAGTCCAGCCCCCATGTCCAAAGTCTCAATCACCCAGGAGCCGTTGAGGAGCAAAGGGAATGGCAGCATCAACTTACAAACCCTTCCTGCCGACGGCATGGCCGCTCGTTAACCGAGCAAAGTCTCTGGAAATCTCTTGCCGCTGGGCACAGCCCGGCCACTCCGGCTTCGGCAGCCCTGCGAGCATCGCATGGATGACTGAGGCGCAGAGCTTTGAAAACTATAACTCAGCGACGTCGACCGTCCGAGCGACGACGCGTTGCTTCCCACCCCGTGCAAGCCAAAACAAGACGATTAAAATACGATAGACCTGGGGAATGGTGGTGGGACCTCGGGAGGAGGGCGGGAGGTGTGGAGTTGACAAGACAACTAGCTCATCAAAATGAGAGTGCGTCATTCTTACATCACGAAAAAAACTCCCTTTTGGCACGCTTTTGAGGTAGAATCCGCTCTTCAGGTCGCGCGCATACGGTACCGCGCGGTTGCTCTGTCCACATATATCAACCAAGTGGCCAACTCGACCAACTCACGCAGCGCGGCATGTTCGCAGTCTCCCGCCCCACTCCCCGCCGCTGCCGAAGTCAACGATAGCAAAGCACGCCGAGCGACGCACCAGGTTGGGGCGGCGGACGGCTCAAGGCCAGCGATTAGATCGGCTAAGCCCACCGCCCAATCCAGGACGCCACCGTCGGTCGCGGATGTGCTCTTGAGGTTGAATACAAACTGAGCAGCTGCAACAGCCGCAACAGCCTCATCCACATCGGAATCGATCCCTCCAGCCATCAGCAGGGAGCCCATATTCAACGACTTCCGATCGGCAATCCCGGTGCAGCAGGCCCAAAACCGTCGTCAAAAGCACGTCTGCTTTTGCGTGTTTTCGGACGAACAGATTATCTGCAAACCGCCCTGGGGCTCTGTCAAGGCTGGTTTTTTTCAGAAAAGGCGCCAAAATCATCTGTTCGCCGGGATAGATGCATCCCCACTCGTAAAAAGAGAGACACAGCATCAGACGTATACACTTCCCCCTTCCAGAAAGAGAGAGAGACGAAGAAGCATCTATGGCCTTGCTAGCAGGCGCAATGTGCGGAGTGAGGAACGATTCCTGTTCTCGCAAACACAAATATGGAAGGACCTCGCATGGGATGGCCTCTGAGAGCCTGTCATCGGGGTCGATCTGTTTTTTGCACAAGAGTTCTGTTTCTTCAAACAGGAACACGGGCCTCCAAGAGGCTCAAAACAGGCAAAAACAGACGTGCTTTTGACGACGGTTCTGGGCCCGCTGCGCGGCGAGGTCAATAGGCAAATGTATAACAGAGTAGCGGAAGCGTCTCGCACGCACTGGAAGCGTTCGCTGTGTCGTTAGATTCGGTTTACGCGAGCGCCCTTTGGAGTGAGATACGGCGGAGCGAAAGGCATCGACCCCACTACTCAACAAGTGGTAAAAAGAGCGCAACCGCAGTGGTGGTTGCGATTCTCGCGAGATCTTGGCGCACGTAAACTACTACGACGCAGCAGAATAGGGCACAGAGCCGATGAGACAGGGTGGTCGGGGGTTGCTGATGCAGTGATCGGGGGAGTGAGGGGGACAGTGGATCGGAATCGGGCCCGATCAGGGCGGCAGGCGACGGTTTGGTTGTTTCAAATGAGGCGCATCCAGCCGCGTTGCCAACGCGGCGCCTCGTTGGCGGTGACAGATGGGTGACACTGCGACGCAAGATGGAATGCACGTCGGCTGCCAGAATTGGATCGAGGGGCCTGAATCGTTACAGTCGTTCCACAAAAAACTCGGTGAGAACCTCAAGGCCATGGGCGGCGAGGTGACGGAGATGGACGTTGCCTTGAGCGTTCTCAACAAGCTGACGTCAAAGTATGAGAACCTGCTGGTGGCTCTTGACGCCAAGGGCGAGTGTGAAGTCGATGATTCTGAGTGGGTGCGTTACTTTACTAGGCACGGCGTTCCCAGGCCTGCGAAGGCGCGCCTCATATCCCCCATGCCACCTCAGCCACAGGGCCTTCCCAGGCACCCCCGATGGCGCGGCCGACAAGGCCCGCACGGCGCCTCCCAGGGCAGCTCCCGCACCCCAGGAGGGCGCCCACAGCCCCACACACAAGGCGCCGCTCCCCACACAATCCTCCCCCGGAGCTCAACCCCTGATGGATTCCCCGCTGAAAGATCTACAAACAAGTGCATGCGGTGTTACCACACAAATACGAAGACTTCCGACTTACGCAAGGGCCAGTTGTCAATGAGGGACTGCGAAAGTACACTTCACACTCCCCCCAGTACCCTAGGGATAATTACAGCCACCCCGTCGAATTCCAGTCCGTGCCAATCCGTGCAACGCTCTCCGGGGACGATCCAACCGAGCGGTCTAAAGCCCTTGAGACCTCCTTCATGCAGAGGGGTCTAAAGCTCCATGTCCAGAGGTCGGTATTTCTACCGACCTCCGATGCGTCCAAAGCAAACCCGCGAGGATGCCAGAGGCACCTCCGGGCCTCCCTTGTGCCCGTAGGACCCCATTCGGTCCATCGGGCACCACCCCCACAATGACCGTTATGGCCGCGGGGCTAAAGCCCTTTAGACCCCTTCTAAAACTCGGGTTTTCAACCGACCTCGGATAGGGCCCAGCAAGGTCCGGGCAGGCGCCCCAACACCGCCCGACCCTTCCGGGTGCCCGTACGACCACATCCGGTCAGTCCGGCACCACCGGAAGAGGGCCTAAAGCACTTAAGCCCCATCGCCACGTCTGGCACCGACACCTGGTGGTGCACCGAAACCACGTGTTGCACCGACACCACGCGTTGCACCGACACCACGTGTTGCAATGACGCCACGTGTTGCAACGACGCAACGTGTTGGTCCCGGAATGATCTTTCAGGTCGCCACATTTGGGCCCGAAGTCTTGAAATCGGCGCCCAGGCCCACCCAGCCGCATGCGCTAAAGCCGTTTAGCGCCCCAAAGCCGGGCAGTGTGACGACATGCCTTATCACGCCGGGTCCGGCTCCAGCGCTTCCGCCGCCGTGCCCAGGTCGGGCCCGACCCCAGCTGCGTCACGGAAGGTCTTGAACGCCGGCCCCAGCAGCGCCTTCGTGAGCCCGTCCGCGGGCATATCAGCGTTCGGAAGGAATTAAAAGGTCACGTCGCCGCGCGCCACGTAATTGCGCACCATATGGTACGCGACGTTCACGTGCTGAGTGCGCCCCATTGCATGGGGGTTGTTGACGAGCGCCAGGCACGCCTGGATGTCTTCCCCCATGGAAACGGCAGCGCCTTCGACGCCAAGCGCCTATAAGTCTGGCGGAGCCAAAGGGCTTCCTTGGTCGCCATCGCGGCGGCGACGTACTCGGCCTCAGCCGTCGACGTCACCACCGTCGAGTGGCGCTTGCTCGCCCACGAGACCGGCCCGCCGTTAAGGGTGAAGATGAAACCCGTCGTGGACTGACGAGCGTCAACGTCGCCCGCCCAATCGGCGTCGACGTACCCTTGGAGAGGCTTGCCGGCGCCGTACGCGACCCCGAGGCGCGTAGCCCCGTGAAGGCACCGGAGCACTCCCTTAGCCGCGCGCATGTGGTCCTTTTCGGGGCAGGCCATGTAGCGCGACAGCACGCCCATGGCACAGGCAATGTCCGGCCTCGTCGCTGTAGCCAGACAGATCAGGGAGCCTACAAGTTCGGCATATCGGTTGCCGTCGGGCAAGAGGTTCTCCCCCGTCTTGGCCAGCTTGGCCCCGGACACCATTGGTGTCTTGATGGGCGTGGATTTGGACATCCCAAACGTCTCAGGGAGTGCGATAACATGCCCCGGGTGGCTCAGGGGGAGCATCTTGGCCGCCCGGTCTCGCATTATCTTCATGCCGATGAAGTCATTGACCTCCCCCATGTCGCGCACATCGAACGTCGCCGACACCGAGTTCTGGACCGCCTGAACCCCGTCGAGGCCCTTGCCCGCAACGATGAGATCGTCCACGTAGACGAAAATGTAAACCAGCCCGTGTACCGGGTGGCTCCACGAGTAGAGGCACGAGTCCACCTTGGACCGGACCGTCCCCACAGCTTTGAGCTCTTTGTCGAGCTTGATGCCCCACAGACGCCCCGCCTGCTGTGTCCCATACAGAGCTAAGTTAAGACGGAAGACCTCGTCTGCCTCCCCCGGCTTGGTGCCGTCTGGAAGCTTGATGTACATCTCCTTGTCCATCTTGGCGTTGAGGAAAGCCATCTTGACGTTCACGTGGTGAACGTCCCAGTCCTTGGCCGCGACCACCGGAAAAATTGCGCGTGTGGTAGCTGAGCTGGGCACTGGCGCCCGCGTCTCGTCAAAATCACGCCCCGGCACTTGGTTGAAGCCTTGAGCAACCAGGCGCGCCTTGTACCTCGTCACGCTACCCTCTGAACCGCGCTTGATGTCGTACACGTACCGAGTCTTGACATACTTGCGCATGTTGTTGCTTTTGGTCTTGGACCAGGTACCAAGCCTCTTGTGCGCCAGGTACTCTTCGTTCTCTGCCGCCTTCCACAGCGGCCATTCCGAGCGCGCACGCGTCTCCTTCGCGTGTTTCGGCGGCTTTCTCAGGTCCCAGGTAGACATAGCGCCACCAAAGAGTCCCGCTGCCACATACGCCTTCGGGTTGCTTTGCCACCAGCTGACCTTTGGTGCCGGCTTGCGCTTGGACCGGCGGCGCCTTTGCGCCCCGCCGTCATCACTCTCCGTCGTGGAGTCAGGCCGCACTTGGTCCCCCTCTTGAGCCGCCGCGTCCTCGTTGGCGTCATTATCATAGCCGTCTTCCGCGTCATGGACGGTCTCCTTGTCCGGCGCGCCGTCGCTCCATCAAGATTGCTGCGGAGCATACTCGTCCCCGCTGGATACTTCCGCGTCCAGCATGTTCATCACACCGTCCTCCTTGTAACAATCCGTCCACGCCGTCAGGCGAGGACTGGCCCTTGACCCAAAAACAGACATCCTGTTGATGGTCTTGCTTGGAATCTCCTCCATGAGTACGTCTCGGCGCTCGAAGATCTTGTTTGCATTATCCGCCAGGATGCGGTATGCATCTCCACCAACAGTGTAGCCAACAAAGCGGCCAACATCGGTCCTTGGCTCCAGATTGCGCTGCTGCTGCTTGGGATTGAGAGCCCAGACCCGGCTCTCCCATATGTGCGAAATGCCTTCACGTCGGGGCGTCGCTCCGTCAGCGCCTCGAGGGGCGTCACATCTTGCCCCGCCTTGCGGGACCGGTTCAGCACGTGGATGCCCGAAGAGAGCGCCTCAGCCCGCAGCTCTTCTCCCGCACCGGCGTCCAGCCGTGCCGCGCGAACGCGCTCCATAATGTAGCAGTTGACGCGCTCCGCCTTGCTGCTCTGCTGCGATGAGTACGGCGCTGTCTTTTCCGACTTGCTTCCTTTGTTGTCATACCACGCCTTGAGGTCGTGGCTGACGTACTCTTTTGCGCCATCGTGGCGCACCCGCTTAATGTTCAGCCCGGTGAGGGTCTCAAGCTGCGTAATGCGGGCCTTGATGACGTCCGGTACCATCCCCTTGGTCTTGATGGGCGTCGCCGTGATGAAGCCAGTAGAGTCCTTCATACGCATCATGAGGTACACTGAACAGACTAGCGACTCCGTCAACGCCCCAGCGACGTCAGTGTGGACCAACTCGCACTTCGTGATCGTTGTAGTCGAGCGATGGTGCGGAGCACGCGCCATCTTGCCGTTGACACACGGGACGCAGACCGTGACAATGACGCGCTTGGCGTCCGCCACCGAAGCGGGAATCCCGTCGACCATCCCGACCACTCGCGTGAGGTTCTCGAAGCTCAAGTGGTCGAATCTGCGGTGCCACAGCTCCGCCTTGCCTTTTATGCGTGTTGAGGCGACGCTTGCCGACGCCTTGGCAGGCGTCACCTTGAGCACGTAGTTCTCTGACTCTTTGACCAAACAGATGACAGACGCGTTGATCAACGACCGCGAGCCGATCGCGGGTCGCTCCGACGAGGCCCGACATACAGATCACCGATTCCATCCTGTCTGAGGGGGGGGCCGGTGCAACTGCATTCACGACGTCTCTGACAGCCCTTTAAAACCGACTGGGTAGCGTAAGCCGCTCTAGCAGAGACGCTGTGCTTCTCAAGACCAGAGGGGCCGACCCTCAGCTGGTCTCGTGCAAAGTTGCAGGTAGATCGCATGATGTACGCGAGAGCTGTAGACGGGCCAACATGGAAGAGAAAACCGCCCTCACGTCAATTTCCAGCCATGAAGTTCCCGGCCTTGTGCCAGCCGTCACCACCCGTGCAACACGTTTGGGTGCTCACAATCCCGTCTGTGATTCTTGCATGTGTGATTTGCTGACAGGTCGTCATGGCCCTGCACGGTGGCAGCCTGTGGAGCTGCCATGTATCACTCAATCGACGTTTACGCCGACGATCGTCGGGAATGTGTACCACCCTACTTGGGGGGTACTGGTGCGTACTGGGGCCCGATTTCCGTACTGTGGAGCCAAAACGGAGGCTGGGAGCCCAAAATGGAGCCCGGCCGCAGCCCGGCCTCTGCCAGGGCGGTCGAAACGTGGGCTACAAGTCTGCATGTCACGCACTCGTTGGAGACGGCTCGAGACGGCGACCGGATTCCGCGTCTTGTAGCCCACCTCTAAAGCAGGCTACAAGTCGATCACAACCCAGGCAAATCAAGGCTTCAGGGGCCATTTCATCGGCACTCTGCACACCCTCGCCATTCCCAGACGGCTCCCAAGTTCTACGACTTGTGGCCCGCCTGAAAGCAGGCTAAAAGTGGAGCGATTCGGCCCGCTTTCAGCAACCGCTGGGCAGCTAGGCGCGGGAAGGCGGCTTCGGGTCACAAGTTAGAGATGATCAGCGTCGCTGGAATGCCCGGCGGCCTCTTCTTTCAGCACGTGCGCAGCTGATTGATTCGTGGCAGCCAAATGTCACACGTCATGCCTGGGGTACAGTGTGTGGTTCCTTTGTCAGCCGACTCAGATGGAGGAGCCAATAACAAGACGTGCTGAAGCACGAACGTCGTGCTGGGATGTGCCAAATGACACGGGCTCACATGCTGTCAGCTGTGGTGGGCGGCGCCAATACGTATGTCATGCCATCTTTGTGCCGAGTTGTTGTTCGGTGGTACGACACGGCCGCACGAAAACACCGCCTTGCGGACCTCGAACGAATCGCGTCCCGTTCAATCTCACGCGGAGGCTCCTACCCGCTGCGGGTGATCCCAGAACAGTTACGTGGCAGTCCGACGCTGTGGATCGAGGCCACCGCAAGCCTGATCCACGGGCGCGACCTTCGCGAGCACGCGCCGACGACGAAGTCGGAACATGACGGCTCCCGTAGCATGCGACCTTGCAATCGCACCCACCGTCTTCCTCACTGCCGCCCCCTCCAGCCTCCCTCCTCGCCGACTCGCCCAGGGGCGCCCCGGCTCTTCTCTTATAGTTTCCAGGCATGCGAACGCACGAGATCTCTTTTGACGTGAACGGTGCAGTGCACTGCGCGGGTCACGGTTGGCACTTGTACGTCCTAGGCATTGCGCCTCTTTCGCGTGTGTTTCTCTTTTTTGTGCGTCAGTGACATACGAGACTACCATCAACTGCCTGCGCTCATATGGTCCACTTCTTTGGTATACCGTGCGCTGCCGACAAAGAGAGTGCTGACTGATTATTCAGCGTACCGCCCACAAATTCGGCAAGACGCATCTCTGCGAGACACGTACCGTTGTCGGCGCGCGATACGTTTCAATGGAATGGTCGGCTACGCTTCAAGTCTTGTGCATTTGCACTCCGTCTGGACAGGGCCCCCACAGAGCCCTTGAGCGGGGAGTGTATGATAA
>Ga0209831_1001265_pt1 | contig 23755 bp, 25 predicted proteins | sample Maine_Asex4_meta_FD_187451 | JGI IMG/M metagenome (GOLD analysis project Ga0209831, IMG submission 187451) | Marine algal microbial communities from Maine, USA - Maine_Asex4_metaG (SPAdes) (version 2) | ecosystem: Host-associated > Algae > Red algae > Unclassified | place: Maine, USA | collected... | reverse complement strand
GGACCAGTTCGATCCCGGCGACGAGGTCGGCGGCGGCCTCGCGCTGCGCCTCGGTCGTGAATTGCAGCGCCCGGCTGAGGTTGTCGTAGACGGGCAAGAGGTCGCGGGCCAGCGGGATGGCGGCGTATCTCTGGCCGTCCTCGCGGTCGCGCTGGGCGCGGCGGCGGGTGTTCTCGGCTTCGGCAAGAGCGCGCAGGTGGCGGTCCTTGGCCTTTTCCAGCTCGTCCTCCAGCTCGGCAATGCGGATCTCGTGCATCACGGAGGGATCGACATAGGCCTTGGGGCCGTCATCCGGCACCGCGTTCTCCACGGCGGGGGCTTCGGTAGTTTCGGTCTCGTTGGTGTCCAGCGGGGGTGCGCCCCCCGTCTCGTCCGCTTTCGGCCCTGACATGCGCGTGCCTCATCCTCTCAACTTGTGTTTCGCCGGGGTGCCGCCGACCAGCCTGCCCACCATCCGCGCGGTAAAATCCACGATGGGCATGATCCGCGCGTAATTGAGCCGCGTCGGCCCGATCACGCCAAGCGCCCCGACAATCTGTCGGCTTTCGTTCATATAGGGGGAAATGACAAGGGCGGAACCCGAATGCGAGAACAATTTGCTCTCCGCCCCGATGAAGACGCGCACCCCTTCGCCCCCTTCGGCCAGGTCGAGCACCTGCGCCAGATCGCGCTTGCGCTCCAGATCGTCGAACAGCATCCGCACGCTCTCGATCTCCCCGGCGGCAGAGTTTTCGGCGATGAGGTTGGAGAGGCCGCGCACGATCAGCGTGCCGCCATCCGCCGCCGAGGCCCCGGCCCATTCGGCCACCCCGCTCTCGACCAGCGCTTGCGCCGCCGTGTCGAGTTCGGACCGCGCGCCGTCGATGCGCGCGGCGATGGCTGAGCGCGCCTCGCCCAAGGTCAGCCCGCGCAGATGGGCGTTGAGGAAGTTGGTCGCCGAGGTCATGGCCGAGGGGGTCAGGCCCGGGGGCAGTCGGAACAGGCGATTCTCGACATTGCCCCCTTCGGTCACGATGATCGCCATGGCCCGCCCGTCATTGAGAGGGGCGACCTCGATATGCTCGATGGGGGCGTCCCGGGTGGGCGCGATGACGAGGCTGGCGCAGCGGGAGAGGCCCGAGAGCGCGGTGGTCGCCTCCTGCAATACGTCGTCGATGCCGCGGTCGTCGTCATGCAGCGCCGTCTCGATGGCGCGGCGCTCCTCCGCCCCGATATCGCCGACCTGAAGGAAGCCGTCGAGGAACAGGCGCAGGCCCCGGTCTGTCGGGATGCGCCCCGCGCTGGCATGGGGCGAGGCGATCAGGCCCATCAGCTCCAGATCCTGCATCACGTTGCGGATGGAGGCGGGGGACAGCGGGTCTTCGAGCTGGCGCGAGAGAGTGCGCGAGCCGACGGGGTCGCCATGCTCGATGAACGTCTCGACCAGCCGCCGGAAGATCTCCCGGCTGCGGGCGTCGAGCGTGTCGGTGGCTTCGGAGAGGATCGTCATGGCGTCTCCGACCGTTGATCGTATCCGGGGCGTAGCGTTCCGTACCCCGCGAATCGGGCCGGACGGGGGCAGGGCGCCGCGCTCCCGCCAAGGTGGCGCAGCGGGGGGCGAGTTTCAAGATCGCCTTTCCCTTCCATTAAGCCTTGGTTGATAGCGTCCATCGTATGACGAACGCGCATCCGCCCGATGCGCCCGCGATACCGACCGCCGAGGGATGAGATTCGATGACAGCGACCTGCCCGTCGACACGGTTTGCGCCCTCCTGCAAAGGCTCCGAGAACGGTTTCGACGCGGTTGCCGAGTTCGCGGCCCGCCTCCTCGACGCGCCGGTATCCGTCCTCTCGCGCATCGACGGGGCGGATGGAGCGGCGTCCTCCCGCGCGGGATCGTTCGGCGAGAACGCGCTGCCGGGCGGTGCTTCGGACAACCGGGCGGTGCGGGCCTTTCACCGTACCGTGGCGGAGCGGGGCGAGGCGGTGGCGATCGGCGACGTGTCGATGACGGGAACGCCGGAAGCCTGCGGTCCCGTCATCGCGTCGCTGGGGGTACCGGTCCGGGGGGCGGATGGCGGGATGCTCGGCACGCTCTGCGTCTTCGACACCGTCGCGCGGGACTGGACCGCGCGCACCCTGTCCGACCTGCACCGTCTGGCCGCGATGGCGGCGGCGGAGCTGGAGGCGGACGAGACGGCCACATCGCCCGGTCCCGGCGCGCAAGCCCTTCGCCTCCCGGCGGAGCAACTGGGCCGGATCATCGAGCGGTCGAGCCTGGAGGTCTTCGTCGTCGACGCGCGGACGCTGGAGATCGTCTCCGCCAATTCGGGGGCGCGCGCCAATCTGGGGTATTCGGCGGCCGAGATGGCACGCCTGTCGCCCGGCGACATCGCCCCCGACATCACGACCCGGCGGTTCGTCGCCATGACCGAACCCCTGCGCACGGGCGCCGAGGAGGCATTGCAGTTCGAGACGGCCCATCGCCGGTCGTCGGGCACGCTGTACCCGGCCCGGGTCCGCATCGAGCTTCAGCGCCACGGGACGAACGATTTCTACGTCATCTACAGCCGCGATATCTCCGACTGGCGCAGGCTGGAGAACGCGCTGGAGGAGCGGCGCCGCGACATCCACCGCCTGCTCGGCGCGCTGCCCGACTGCGTGACGCGGTCGCGGCCCGACACGACGCTGACCTATGTCAACGAGGCCTATTGCAACCTGTTCGGCAAACCGGTCGAGGCGCTGGTCGGCACGAAGTTCCTCGACCTGGTCTTCGCCCCCAACCGGGGGGTCGTGGCGGCTCATATCGACAGTCTGACGCCGTCCAATCCGGTGCGGGAGAACGAGCAGGTCGTGATGCATACGGACGGCACGCGCAGCGTGGTGCAGTGGTCGAACTTCATGCTCTACGAGGACGGGGAACCGCTGGAGATCATTTCCGTCGGGCGCGACGTGACGATGCTGCACGACGCGCGCGACGTGCTGGCGCGCCGCGCGGTGCAGGCGGAGGAGGCGAGCGACGCCAAGAGCGCCTTCGTCGCCAACATGAGCCACGAAATCCGCACGCCGATGAACGGCCTGCTGGGCATGGCGACGGCCCTCCTCGCCACGCCCCTGACCGATACGCAGCGCCCGATGGCGGAGATCATCTCCGCTTCGGGCACCGACCTCCTGCACCTGCTCAACAACGTCATCGACCTGTCGAAGATCGAGGCCGGGGTCGACACGAGGGAGAAGGAGAATTTCGCGCCGGGCAGCGCCGTGGCCGACGTGGGCGCCCTGTTCGGGCCGCGCGCCCGGGAGAAGGGCGTGTCCATCGTCTGCGAGACGGCGCAGGACGGCGCGCTGGTGCGGGGTCCCGCAGGTCATGTCCGGCAGGTCGTGACCAACCTCGTCTCCAACGCCGTCAAGTTCAGTTTCTCGGCGCTTCCGGCGGGGCGTATCGTCCTGCGCCATGCGCTCGCCACCGACCCGCGAACGGACCGGACGATGCTGTCGATCGAGGTGGCGGACCGCGGACCGGGCGTGCCCGAGGCGATGAAGGAACTCATCTTCGGCCGGTTCCGGCAGGGCGCCCACACGGCGGAGCATCACACCGTCGGCGCGGGGCTGGGCCTCGCCATCTCGCAGCGGATATGCGCCCAGCACGGCGGCGACCTGCGGGTGACGGACAATCCCGGCGGCGGCGCGGTCTTCACCGCCCGTTTCGTCGTCGAGCCGTGCGCGGAACCGGTCGTCGATGCGGAGCCGCCCGCGCTCCCGTCGTCGGACGACGGAAACCTGCGGGTGCTGGTGGCCGAGGACAACCCCGTGAACCGCAAGGTCCTCGAAGCCCTGCTGGCGATCCACGGGGATGTCGATCCGGTCTTCGCCGAGAACGGGGCGCTCGCGCTGGAGGCGCTGGAGGCGCAGGCTTTCGACGCCGCCCTGATCGACATCCGCATGCCCGTGCTCGACGGCCTGTCGGTCGCGCGCCGCACCCGCGCGCGGGAGGCGCGGCGCGGCGCGGCCCCGATCCCGATGATCGCGTGCAGCGCCAACGTGCTGCCCGACCAGATCGCCGAATACGACGCGGCGGGCTTCGACCGCCATCTCCCGAAACCCATCTCGCTCGCCAACCTGACCGATTGCCTCGACTGGATACGCGCGCAGCGGCAGGACGAGGGGCAGGCGCGGGTCGCCTGAACACGGTCCGCTTCGCGCGCCGTCCGCAGGGTGGGCGCCATGACCGTCCCCTTTTGCGCCGCCACCCGGGCCGACGACCCGCCGGGGACCGCGCGCGCGGCTGCGCCCTCGGCCCCTGACCAGCGACCGGACGCGCGCGGATGCACCAGTAAATCCGCACCGTCATTATTGAGCGCATCTCAGTAACAATCGTTCAGGTGGTGCAAAAATATTCTTATCAACTTGACTTTACAGCAGTTTCTGCGTCTCTCTCCTGTGATGAAATCATCGAGTTTCATGAAGTTCATTGAAGGAATGAAATAATGCTCGCGTTGATCGTCTCTCTCGTCTCCGGCGCAATCGGCGGAAACGTCGCCGGCTCCATCTTCAAGAAACTCAGCCTCGGGACGCTCGGCAACTCGATCGCCGGGATCGCGGGCGGCGGCATCGGCGGCACGATCCTGAGCGCGCTGGGCGCGGGCGGCCTGGCGGCGGGCGATGTCGCGTCGGGTGGCGCGGCGTCGGCGGGCGGCGTGGATGTCGGCACCGTCGTCGGCAGCCTCGCCACGGGCGGCGTGGGCGGCGGCGTGGTCATGGCCGTGATCGGCGCGATCAAGAACATGATGGGCCGCTAGACCCCCGTCTTCGCGATCCGAGGCTCCGTCTTCGACGGCGGAGTCTCACGCCGACCTTGTGCCATCGCGTCCGGAATGAAATATACGGTGCATGGCCGATGATCCGCACGAGGGAGCCTATCAGGTTCTCGCCCGCAAATACCGACCCCAGGATTTCGATGCCCTGATCGGGCAGGAGGCGATGGTGCGCGTGCTGCGCAACGCCTTTGCCTCGGGGCGCATCCATCATGCCTACGTCCTGACCGGGGTGCGCGGGGTGGGCAAGACGACGACTGCGCGAATCATCGCCAAGGGGCTGAACTGCACCGGCCCGGACGATCAGGCCGGGCCGACGGTCGAGCCGTGCGGGACGTGCGAGAACTGCACCGCCATCGCCGCCGGTCGCCATGTCGACGTGATCGAACTGGATGCCGCGTCCAATACCGGCATCGACGACGTGCGCGAGATCATCGAGGGGGCCAAGTATCGCCCCGCCATCGGGCGCTACAAGGTCTATATCATCGACGAGACGCACATGCTCTCGAAGAACGCCTTCAACGGGTTGTTGAAGACGCTCGAAGAACCCCCCGCGCACGTGAAATTCCTCTTCGCGACGACCGAGATCCGCAAGATGCCCGTGACCGTGCTGTCACGCTGCCAGCGATTCGACCTGCGCAGGGTGTCGCCCGAACGCCTCGTCGCGCATCTCGCCGGAATCGCCGAGGCCGAAAGCGTGGAGATCGGAGCCGAAGCCCTCGCCCTCATCGCCCGCGCCGCCGAAGGGTCGGTGCGCGATTCGCTCTCCTTGCTCGATCAGGCCATCGCCGATGGCGGACAGGATGCCGACGCGATCCGCGCGATGCTGGGGCTGGCCGACCGGGGGCGGGTGATCGACCTGTTCGGCATGATCATGCGGGGCGAGGCGGCGGCGGCACTGGCCGAACTGCGCGACCAGTACCGCTCCGGGGCCGACCCGGAGGTGACGCTGAACGACCTGGCCGAGACCGCGCATTGGCTCTCTACGCTGAAAGTCGCGCCCGACATCGCCGACGACCCGACCCTGCCCGCCGAGACGCGCGAGCGGGGCAAGGAACTGGCCGGGCAACTCCCCATGCGCGTGCTGGCCCGGTCGTGGCAGATGCTGCTGAAAGCATTGGAGGAAACGCGCAGCGCCCCGTCCCCCCTCATGGCCGCCGAGATGAGCGTGATTCGCCTCTGTGCCGTGTCGGATCTGCCGACGCCTGACGACCTGATCCGAAAGCTGGAAAACGAAGCCCCCGCCGCGCCCGCGCCGTCGAAGCCGGGGGGCGGCGGCTCCGGCGGCGGCACCAGCGCCCTGCGCGTCGCGACCAGCTCCGCCGCCCCGCAGCCGCGCGTGGAAGCGGCGGCACCGGCTCCCGCACCCGTAGCCGACACCGCCGCGCTCCCGCAGGATTTCGCCGCCGTCGTCGCCCTCATCCGCGAGAAGCGCGACGGCATCCTGCTGCACGATGTCGAGACGGGCCTGCGCCTCATCGCCTATACCCCCGGCCGCATCGAGTTCCGCCCCGCCGCAGGGGCGCCCGAAACGCTCGCGGGTTCCCTGTCCGAACGCCTGCGCCATTGGACCGGCATCCGCTGGACCATCATCGTCGGCGACGGGGAGGGCGAGCCGACCATTGCCGAAACCCGCGCCGCCGACAGTCACGACCTCGAACAGCGCGTGCGCCGCCATCCCCTCGTCGCGGCGGCCCTCGCGGCCTTCCCCAAGGGCGAATTGTTGTCCATCCCCTTGAATACCGCCCCGGCGATGCCCGATATAGCCATCGAACCGGATGACGGTGACGATGACATGGACCTGCTGGGAGAAAACTGAATGTTCGAGGGACTGAAGAACATGGGCGATATCGGCAAGCTGATGGGCCAGGCGCGCGAGATGCAGGCCAAGGCTGTCGAGGCGCAGGAAGCGCTGGAGCACATCACCGTCGAGGGATCGTCGGGCGCGGGCATGGTCGTCGCGACCGCCAACGCCAAGGGCAAGCTGACCGGCCTCACCATCGACCCCTCGCTCTTCAAGCCCGAGGACGCCGGGGTCGTGCAGGACCTGATCGTCGCCGCCGTCGCCGCAGCGCAGGACAAGGCAGGCGTGCGCGCTCAGGAAGAGATGCAGAAGGTCATGGGCGACATGCAGTTGCCGCCGGGTCTTATGGGGCAGTGATCGTGCAGGAAAACTGTCATACCGCGACTTGATCGCGGTACCCATGCTGCGGCACGTGCTGAGCCATGGACCCCGCGGATCGCGCCGTGCAGCGGGAGTCGCGGGGTGACAGTCTCTCGGGGCGCTTTCCTTACGAAACCGCCGCCTTCAGCGACCGCTCGATATCGCTGGTCGAATGGTTCACCAGCGTCTTGTCGAGTTCCATCGCCATCCTGTCCGTCACTTCCTTGTGCAGCAGGGGGCGCACCTCGCCCAGCGTATCGGGGTCCAGAACCAGCACGAGGTCGTCGTAGTCGCCCGCATGCGCCTTGGAGTACAGGAATTCGGCCAGTTGCTTGGAGAAGGTCGCCTCCATCGATTCCTTGGCGGACTGTTCGGGCGGCGACTTGCCGGAGGGGCCTTCATCGGCCAGATCGCCGGGCTTCAGTTCGCCCACGTTCTTCAGATCGATGTTTCCATGATCGCCCATGTTGCGGAAAAATGTCGCACCTTCGCCCGTGCCGACGACGACGAGGGCTTTCGCAGGGACGGATTTCTTGGACATGAGAGACGCTCCTTGATCGGTGAAAGACGATAGCGGAGGACCAAGCCGCGCGGAGCGCTTTGGTTCCGGGATGCGTCTTGCCCCCTGTTCAAATGGTGCGATGCACATTAACACTTGAGGCGACCCCCTAGAGAAAGGACGCCTTCATGCTCCGTACCCTCCTCGCCGCCGCCGCGATCACCGCCGGACTGGCCGCGCCCGCCATCGCGCAGGACGATCCGCTGAAGATCGGCTTCGTCTATGTCGGCCCCATCGGCGACCACGGCTGGACGTACCAGCATCACGAGGGCCTGAAAGCCGTCGAGGAAGCCTATGGCGACAAGGTGGAGACCACGTATATCGAGAGCGTCTCCGAAGGCCCCGACGCCGAGCGCGTCATCCGCCAGCTCGCCGCCAGCGGGCACGGCCTGATCTTCACGACCTCCTTCGGCTTCATGGACCCGACCATCGCGGTGGCCGAGCAGTTCCCCGACGTGATGTTCGAGCATGCGACCGGCTACAAGAGTGCCGACAACGTGGCGACCTATTCGGCGCGCTTCTACGAGGGCCGCTATATCGCGGGCGTGATCGCCGGGCGCCTGTCCGAGACGGGCAAGGCGGGCTACGTCGCCTCCTTCCCGATCCCGGAAGTCATCCGCGGGGTCAACGCGTTCCTCCTCGGGATGCAGAGCGTCAACCCCGACGCGACCATCGCGGTCCAGTGGGTCAACTCCTGGTACGATCCCGGCAAGGAAGCGGATGCGGCCAAGGCCCTGATCGCGCAAGGCGCCGACATCATCACCCAGCATACCGACAGCCCCGCCCCGCTCCAGACCGCCGCGAATGCCGGGATCATGGGTTTCGGACAGGCGTCGGACATGCATGAATTCGGCAAGGAAGCGCAGCTGACCTCCGTCATCGACAACTGGGCGCCCTACTATGTCGAGCGCGTCGGCCTGATGCTGGACGGCGAATGGGCGACCAAGGACACGTGGGACGGCATCCAGCCGGGCATGGTCCAGATGGCCCCCTATTTCAACATGCCCTACGAGGTCGCGCGCGAGGCGAAGAACATGGAGGACATGATCCGCGTCGGCCTGATCCACCCGCTCGCCGGTCCGCTGGTCGACCGCGACGGGACCGAGCGCCTCGCCGAGGGTGAAATCCCCGATGACGGCATGCTCGCCACGATGGATTTCTTCATCGAGGGCGTCGAGGGCGACCTGCCGAAGTGATTGCTTCTCTCGACCATCTGGTCCTGACGGTCGCGGATATCGACGCGACCGTCGCTTTCTATCGCGATGTTCTGGGGATGCGGAAGATCGCTTTCGGCGAAGGACGTCTGGCCCTCGCCTACGGCGCGCAGAAGATCAATCTCCACCGCGTCGGGCAGGAGTTCGAGCCGAAATCGGCTCGCCCGACCCCCGGTTCCGCCGATCTGTGCTTCCTGCTCGACGTGTCGCTTGATACCGCACGGGGCCGGTTGCGCAAGGCGGGGATCGCGGTCGAGGAAGGCCCGGTCGACCGCACCGGGGCCACCGGGCCGATCCGCTCGCTCTACGTCCGCGACCCGGACGGCAACCTGATCGAGCTGTCTATTCCCGCCGATCCATCCAGCGCGTGAAGACGAAGGACAGGGCCACCGCGACCCCGATCCCGCCCGCATTGGCCAGCGCATCGACCCAGTCGAAGCTGCGCCCCGTCGCGCCCTGCGCCGCCTCCATCGCCAGCCCGACGAGCGGCAGGCCGATCAGCACGACCGTCCGCCATCGCGGCCACCCCATGGCCGCCAGCAGGGCGAGCGCGAAATAGGCCGCCAGATGGGCCGGCTTGTCGTAGGTATCGAGCGCGAACCCGACCACGGCCATCGGCGCGAGGCTCGCCCCCGCGATGACGAGCAGCGCGAGCGCGAAGGCGACGCGGCAGAGCGTCCGGACCCTCATCCCCCCAGCGCCCACAGCCAGCCGAGCGGTACCGACAGTTCCAGCGATACGCCGAACGCGATCAGCACCCGCGCGGGCACGCCCGAGAACCGCCGCCACAGGACCACCCCGAGCACGACGCAGAGCGCCACCTCCGCCGCCCCCGCCGCGACCCCGTGGTGGCCGGGGTCCCAGTAGCTGACGGGGCTTGCAAGAATCCAGTCGCTGAACGGCCAGAAATGCGGGTGCCCGTCATCGTGGTGCAGCGGCAGGTCGAAGATCGCATGCACCAGCGCGGCGGCGCAGAAGACCCACAGCACGGGCCATCCCAGCGCATGGCCCGCCGCCACGCCCAGCGCGAAGAGCGGGATGGAGTTGGGGATGGCGAAGGTCAGGTGCCATTCGGGCGCATAGTACCGCTCGCTGAAGATGGTGTGCATGTCGGTGCCGCGCACGAACCGTTCCCACAGGATCATCCACAGGATCGTCACGTCGGGGATCAGCGACCCGGCGACCAGCGCCGCATTGCGCCTGCGCGCACCCGGTCGGGCGAGCAGGGCGGCGGCCATCAGGGTATGGGCGGGGGTGTTCATGGGCGCGCTCTACATGAGATCAGGGGCGGGCGGAATCCCCTTGTCCCGCCGCGTCCATCGCCGCCTGCACCTCGTCCAGTCCCCGCCGCGCCCCGGTCTGGAGGTATTCCATCGCCTTCAGCGCCGCCTCGTGCGCCTCTACCGAAGACCCCGCCACGCAATCCTCGATCACGCGGCAGAAGTAATCGGACTGATGCGCATCGACGAAGGTGTAATGCACGCAGACATCCGTCAGCCCGCCGCAGAGCAGCAGCGTCTCGGCCCGCAACCCCCGGAGCAGGATTTCCAGATCGGTGCCGAAGAACGCCGAGTATCGCCGTTTCGGCACGACGTAATCGCCCTCCCGAAAGCCCGTTTCCTGATAGGCGATTTCCGTGCGCGGGTCGCCGTCGAGGCAATGCACGTCCTCGTCGCCGTCGAGTTCGCGCCCGAAATCGACCAGATCGGGGCGGTGCACCTCCTGGATGAAGATGACCGGGATGCCGCAGTCATGCGCCCGGTCGACGGCCCCGCGCGCCCGCAGCATCGTCTCGCGATAGCCGGGCATGTTGGGGATCGAGCGCTCCGCGCTGTCGTCGATGAAGGTGCTCTTCTGGATGTCGATCACGATCAGGGCGGCCCGCCCCTCTATCAGTGCGCGCGGCGTCTTCATCACGTCTCTCTCCCGTCCATCCGATTGACAACCCGGCCCCATCCTGCCATGCGCCCCTGCAAACCTCCATTACCGAAAGCAGGACACCGCCATGGGCTTCAAGGTCGGAATCGTCGGATTGCCGAATGTCGGCAAGTCCACGCTGTTCAACGCATTGACGCGCACGGCGTCGGCGCAGGCCGCCAACTTCCCGTTCTGCACCATCGAGCCGAACGTGGGCGAGGTATCGGTGCCCGACGACCGCCTCGCCGCCATCGCCGGGATCGCGGCGTCGAAGACGGTCATCCCTGCGCGCATGACCTTCGTGGATATCGCCGGGCTGGTGAAGGGCGCGTCGAAGGGGGAGGGGCTGGGCAACCAGTTCCTCGCCAATATCCGCGAGGTGGACGCCATCGCCCACGTCCTGCGCTGCTTCGTCGATGACGACGTGACGCACGTTGCCAATCGCGTCGACCCGGTGGACGACGCCCAGACAATCGACACCGAACTGATGCTCGCCGATCTCGACAGCATCGAGAAGCGCCTCGCCGCCAACGTCAAGCGCATCCGCTCGGGCGACAAGGAGGTCTTGCAGCAACAGAAGCTGCTGGAGGCGGTCAAGGCATTGCTGGAGGACGGCCGTCCCGCGCGCGAACTGGAGGTGGATGACGAGGATGCGAAAGCCTTCCGCATGCTCCAGCTCCTGACCTCGAAGCCCATCCTCTACGTCTCGAACGTGGGCGAGGACGACGCGGCGACGGGCAACGATCTGTCGGCCAGGGTGGCGGAAATGGCCGAGGCGCAGGGAGCCGCGCATGTGGTCATCTCGGCGGCGATCGAGGCGGAGGTGGCGCAGCTCGACGACGAGGAGCGCACGGCCTTCCTCGACGATCTGGGGCTGGAGGAATCGGGCCTCGACCGGCTCATCCGCTCCGGCTATGGCCTGTTGCACCTCATCACCTACTTCACCGCCGGACCCAAGGAGGCGCGCGCCTGGACGATCCCGGCGGGATACCGCGCTCCGCAGGCGGCGGGCGCGATCCACACGGATTTCGAGAAGGGCTTCATCCGCGCCGAAACCATCGCCTATGACGAATACACGTCGCTGGGCGGGGAACAGGCGGCGAAGGATGCGGGCAAGATGCGCCTTGAAGGCAAGGAATACCTCGTCAAGGATGGCGACATCATGCATTTCCGCTTCGCGAACTGAGCCGGCATCAGATCACCATCGGCGCGACGACCTGAGAGATGACGCTGGACAGGATGGCGAGCGACAGGATGGCGGCGATGGTGGTGGTCAGGGCGGTCATGGATCGGTCCTCTTTCGGGTTGTCCTGACGAACCAGATAGGGACGAAAGACGCCGGGACCAGCGAACGCGCCATCACCTCCGCGCGCATTTTCGTGAACCGGTATGTACAGGATTTCATGGAACAAAACCCGCCGATGCGTGTCGCCCGGACAGGGAACGAAAAATGAGAATCAGGCTCGCAGTTTCGGGCGATGCCCCGGCCCTGAGCGCGATGCCCGGGGCGCCGGTCGCCGCCGGAAAATGCACGAACTGCGCCAGTATCGATCATGCGAGATCGCATTATATCGCGCATCCCGACGGCCAAGCGCTACGTCGTCACGTAGCTGCCCGCTTCGTCTCGCGCAGGCGGCGGACGAAGGCGGCGAGGAACAGCGCCGTCAGCACCAGCACGATGGTCGGCGCGGGCGCGCTGTCGAGATGGAAGCTGAGCCACACCCCCGTGACCATCGACCCGAGGCATGCCGCGACGGAGACGGCCAGCATCCGCCCGAAGCTGCGCGTGACGAGGAAGGCGATGGCCCCCGGCGTGACCAGCAGCGCGACGGCGAGGATCAGGCCCACCGCCGTCAGCGTCGCCACCACCGTCAGCGACAGGATGGCGAGCAATCCGTAATGCAGCCAGCCGGTGTGCAGGCCGGAGGTTTGCGCCTGCACCGGGTCGAAGGCATGCAGCAGGAAATCGCGCCATTTCAGCCCCAGCACCGCGCAGACGACGACGGCGATCACCCCCGATGTGAGCAGGTCGCCCCGCCCGATGCCCAGCATGTTGCCGAAGAGGATATGGTCGAGATGCGCATCGGTCGGGAAGGCGACGAACAGGATCATCCCCACCGCGAACATCCCCGAGAAGACGACCCCCATGATCGTGTCGCGCTTCACCCGGCTGTTCTCGTCGAGATACCCCGTCAGCAGCGCGCAGCCCATCCCCGCGACGAAGGCGCCGACGATCAGCGGCAGGCCGAGCAGATAGGCCAGCACGACCCCCGGAAGGATCGCATGACTGACCGCATCGCCCATCAGCGCCCAGCCCTTGAGGACCAGAAAGCACGACAGCATCGCGGTGGGCGGGGCGATGATCAGGGCGATGAGAAAGGCATTTTGCATGAACGGGAACTGAAAGGGGAGGGTGAGCCAGTCCATCACGCGCCTCCTCTCGCGGCCCGCATTTTCGCTTTGGCCGCCAGCAACCCGTGCTTGGGTGCGAGGAGGAACGCGGCGAGGAAGACCATCGTCTGCAACGTCACGATCACGCCCCCGGTCGCCCCGTCGAGGAAGTAGCTGAGATACGCCCCCAGAAAACTCGTCCCCGCCCCGATGGCGACCGACACCATGAGCAGGCGCGGAAACCGGTCGCAGAGCAGGTAGGCCGTCGCCCCCGGCGTCACCACCATGGCGATGACGAGGAACGCCCCCACCGTCTGCATCGCCGCCACGACCGAGGCGGAGAGGAGGACGAAGAACATCGCTTTCAGCAGGTCGGGCCGCAACCCGATGGAGCGCGCGTGGTTCTCGTCGAAGAACGTGACCATCAGGTCCTTCCACTTGGCCAGCAGGACGACGAGCGACACCCCGCCGATGATGACCAGTTGCAACGTGTCTTCGGGCGTGATGGCGAGGATATTGCCCATGGTGATGGTCTGCACGCTGACCGAAATCGGGTTCACCGACACCATGAAGAGGCCGAGGCCGAAGAACGAGGTGAAGATGATTCCGATGATGACGTCGATCTTCAACCCCGAACGCCCCGACAGGAACAGCATCGCCCCCGCCGCCAATCCGCCCGCGAAGAACGCTCCGAAGGCGAAGGGCAGCCCGAGCATGTACGCCCCCGCCACCCCCGGCACCACCGAATGCGCCAGTGCATCCCCGATCAGCGACCAGCCCTTGAGCATGAGATAGCAGGAGAGAAACGCGCAGACCCCGCCGACGAGGGCCGAGACGACCATCGCGTTGGTCATGTAGCCGTAGGAGAAGGGTTCGAGAAGAGCGTTCACCGATCCCCCTCCCCGTAGATGACGAAGGGCCGCTCGTCGTCGGTGATGATCCGCACCTCGCGCGAATCGTCGTCGTCGTGCAGCTCGTCGCCGCCGAGGGTGAAGTGACGCAGCACGCCGCCGAAGGCGAGTTCGAGATTGGCGCGGGTGAAGGTCGTCTCCGTCGGGCCGTAGGCGACCACCGTGCCCTTGACCAGCACCGTGCGGTCGCAGAATTCGGTGACGGAGCCGAGGTTGTGGGTCGAGACCAGCATCACGCGCCCTTCGTCGCGGAGTTCGCGCAGGAGCGTGACGATGCGGTCCTCCGTCTGCACGTCGACCCCGGTGAAGGGTTCGTCGAGCAGGATGACGCGCCCGTCCTGCGCCAGCGCGCGGGCGAGGAAGACGCGCTTTCGCTGGCCGCCCGAGAGTTCCCCGATCTGGCGGTGGCGGTAATCGGCCATCCCGACGCGGCCCAGCGCGCCTTCGACCGCCGCGCGGTCCTTGGCCGAGGGGATGCGGAGAAAGCCCATATGGCCGTAACGCCCCATCATCACCACGTCCTCGACCAGCACGGGAAAGGCCCAGTCTACCTCCTCCGATTGAGGGACATAGGCGACGATATTCTTGCGCAACGCCTCGCGCACCGATTTGCCGAGGAGGCGGATGTCGCCGGACGATGCCTGCACGAAGCCCATGATCGCCTTGAACAGCGTCGACTTCCCGGCCCCGTTCACACCCACCAGCGCCGTCACGGTGCCGCGCGGAATCTCGAAGCTGGCATTGCGCAGGGCCGTATGGCCGTTGCGATACGTGACCGTCAGGTCGCGCACGGCGATGCCGCCGCCGTCCACACCAACATCGGCGCTCATGTCCTTCATGGCGTCGTCAGCCCGTCGGCCACCGTGGTCGCGGTCACGCGCAAGAGGTCGAGATAGGTCGGCACCGGCCCGCCTTCCTCGCTCAGGCTGTCGACATACAACTCGCCGCCGTAGCGCGCGCCGGTCTCGCGCGCGACCTGCTTCGCGGGGTCGGTATTGACGGTGCTCTCGCAGAAGACGACCGGAATCCCGTTCTCGCGCACCCCGTCGATGACCCTGCGCACCTGTTGCGGCGTGCCCACCGCATCGGCGTTCATGGGCCACAGGTACAGTTCGCGCAGCCCGAAATCGCGCGCCAGATAGCTGAACGCCCCCTCGCAGGTGACGAGCCAGCGCCTGTCTTCCGGGATCGAGGCGATGCGCGCGCGCAGGGGGTCGAGCGTCTCGCGGATGCGGGTCTTGTAGCGTTCGGCATTCGTGCGATAGGTCGCGGCGTTGTCCGGATCGTTGGCCACCAGCGCATCGCGGATATTGTCGATATAGATAATCGCCGCATCGGCCCCGATCCACGCATGCGGGTTCGCCTTGCCCTCGTAGGCACCCTCCGCAATGGGAATCGGCGCGATGCCGTCGCTGACGGTCGCGGAAGGAATATCGCCCAGATTGGCGAGGAACTGCTCGAACCACAATTCCAGATTCAGGCCGTTCCACAGGATGAGATCCGCATCGAGCGCGCGGGTCAGGTCGCCCGGCGTCGGCTGGTAGCCGTGGATCTCGGCCCCGGGCCGCGTGACGGAGACGACCTGTGCCGCGTCGCCTGCCACGTTCTGCACCATGTCGGCGATGACGGTGAAGGTGGTCACGACCTTGAACCGGTCGTCCTCGGGCGCATCCTCCGCGCACCCGGCGAGGAGAAGGAGGGCGGCGAGGAAGGCGGCGGCGCGCACCGGGATCGACATGGGGGGATTCTCCAAAAGGTGAGACCGCGAAGATAGGGCCGGGCGGATCGCTGTCAATGCATTTGAGAATTGTTTGCAACAAGAGGGGCGCGCTACTTGCACCTGCATTGCATCTGGCTAAAGTCGCAGCATGAACGACGAAACCGGCCCGGCGGCCCTGCCCGCGAACCCCATGGAAGACGCCCTGCGCGCGGCGGGGGTGCGCATCACGCGTCAGCGCAAGGTGCTGCTCGCGGTGCTGGCCGAAGCCGACGACCACCCGGACGCCAACGATCTGCACCGCCGCGCGCATGCCATCGACCCGAAAGTATCGCTCGCCACCGTCTATCGCACGCTGTCGGTGCTGGAGAATGCGGGCGTGATCGACCGCCATGCCTTCGAGGGCAAGCCCGCGCGGTTCGAGACGAGCGACCGTCCGCATCACGACCACCTGATCGACATGGAGACGGGCGCCGTGATCGAATTCCGCTCCGAGAAGATCGAGGCGTTGCAGGCGCAGATCGCCGCCGAACTCGGCTACGACATCGTGCATCACCGGCTGGAACTCTACGCCCGCAAGCGCGGATGACGGGCGGTTATCGCGGCGCGGCGGGAGCGTGCCCGTCGAGTTGCCCGTCGATCAGGCGAATCGCCTCCTCCAGCGCCGCCTCGATGGTCCGGTCGGTCGTGTCGAGCGGGGCCGCGTCCTCGGCCTGGCGCATGGGCGCGTCGGTCCGGGCGGCGTCGCGGGCATCGCGCTCCTCGATATCGCGCAGGACGTCGCGATAGGCGATTTCGCGATCCTTGGACAATTCGCGCCAGCGGCGGGCGGCGCGCACGTCCGGGTCGGCGGTCACGAACAGCTTGGCCTGCGCATCGGGCAGGACGACCGTGCCGATATCGCGCCCGTCCAGCACCGCACCGGGTGCCCCGCGCGCAAACGCCCGCTGCCAGTCTAGCAAGGCCGCGCGCACGGGCGAATGGGCCGCGACGACCGAGGCCCCGCGCCCGGCGGCGGCGCTGCGCAGGTCGCCGCGCTCCAGATCGGCAGGATCGAGCCGGGCGGCCCGCGCGCCGGTCGCCGCCGCATCGTCCAGCGCGATGCCGTCGGCCTCGCACAATACCGCGACGGCGCGGTAGAGCAGGCCGGTATCGAGATGGCGCAACCCGTATCGCTCGGCGATCCGGCGCGCGACGGTGCCCTTGCCGGAGGCGGCAGGGCCGTCGATGGCGATGGTCAGGGGTGGTGTCTGGCTCATGGGGCCGACCGTATCGCGTTTCATCCGGCCCGGTCCAGCGCCTCGACCTTCCGGACCGTCGCCGGACCGGACGATGCGGACCCGTTCCGGGCGCTCTGTACAAGGGAGGCATAACCCGATGAAACAGGTCGGAATTAATTCTTGACTGAAATACTCGGATAGCTACGCTCAGGCCCGACGATCCAGACGAATAACCGGAGCCTTCGACTCATGCGCCTTCCGACCCTGCTGAGTGCCCTCGTGCTCGCCGCCGTCGCCGCCCCTGCCCATGCGGAGGGCGAGGTGAACCTCTATTCCTCGCGCCATTACGACACCGACGAACGCCTCTACAGCGATTTCGAGGCGCAGACCGGCATTACGGTCAACCGGATCGAGGCCAAGGCCGGCGCGCTGATGGAGCGGATGCGGGCCGAGGGCGACAACAGCCCCGCCGACGTGCTGCTGACGGTCGATGCGGGCAACCTGTGGCGTGCGCAGGAGATGGGCCTGTTCCAGCCGGTCGAGTCCGAGGCGCTCGACGCGCTGATCCCCGACAACCTGCGCGCGCCGGACGGGTCGTGGTACGCGTTCTCGCAGCGGGCGCGGATGATCTTCTATGCCCCGGGCCGCGTGGAGACCCCGCCGCAGACCTACGAAGACCTCGCCGATCCGCGATACGAGGGGACGGTCTGCGCGCGGTCGTCGTCGAATATCTACATGCAGTCGCTCCTCGCCTCCCTCGTCGCCCATGCGGGGGCCGGGGCGGCGACGGAATGGACCCAAGGGCTGCACGACAACCTCGCGCGCAAGCCGCAGGGGGGCGATACGGACCAGCTTCGCGGGCTGATCTCCGGCGAATGCGACATCGCGCTGGCGAACAGCTACTACTTCGCCCGTGCCTTGCGCAAACCGATCGACGGGTTGTCGGACGGGATCGACGGCATCGCCTGGGTCTTCCCGAATCAGGAGGGTCGCGGCACGCATGTCAACGTGTCGGGCGGCGGCGTCGCGGCCCATGCGCCCAACCGGGACAACGCGATCCGCTTCCTCGAATACCTTGCCAGCCCGTCGGCGCAGGCGTATTTCTCTGCCGGGAACGACGAATTCCCGGTCGTCGAGGGGGCCGAGCTGTCGCCGGAAGTGGCGGCGCTGGGCGGTTTCGAGGCCGATTCGCTGGCCGTCTCCGAATTGGGCGCGCACCAGAAAGAGGCGCAGATGATCTACGACCGGGTAGGCTATCCCTGAAATCCGGTGCTAGATAGCGGGCGTAACCAGTCAGGAGACGCCCCCATGATCCACCACCGCGCCGATTCCCGCCCCTCCGTCACGCCCTCCGCCGAGTATTTCACCGGCACCGTCCTGATGGACCCCATCATCGAGGCCCCCGCCCCCGCCCGGGTCAAGGCGATCCGCGTGACCTTCACCCCCGGCGCACGCACGGCGTGGCACACGCACCCGCTGGGCCAGACGCTGCACGTTCTGTCGGGGAAAGGGCGGTTCCAGACCGAGGGCGAGGCGGCGGTCGACATCCTGCCCGGCGACACGATCTGGATCCCGCCGGGCGAGAAGCACTGGCACGGGGCCGCGCCCGACACCGCCATGGTGCATCTGGCGATGCAGGAAGCCGAGGACGGCGTCACGGCGAACTGGATGGAGAAGGTGACGGACGAACAGTACGGGGGGTGATGCCGGGCGAAAGAGCGCGGCCTGCCGCCCGGCCCCGCCCTATGCCGCGGTTCCCGGAACGACCCGGGGCGCGCGGGCGCGCATCCAGTCGTCGAGCCGCGCGATCTGTGCTTCGTCCATGCGCAGCGACAGCTTGGACCGGCGCCAGACGATATCCTCTGCCCGCCGCGCGTATTCGGTGTCCATCAGGTACGCGGCCTCGCGCTCCGTCAGGGTCGCGCCGAAATGCTCGCCCAGATCGCCTTTTTCCTCCGCATCGCCCAGCACCTCCACCGCATCGGTGCCGTAGGCGCGGATCAGGCGCCGCGCCCATGCGTGGGTGAGGAACGGATAGCGCTCGACCAGCCTGGCGATCAGCACGGGCACGCCGTCGACGGGGAAATCCCCCCCGGGCAGGGCCACGCCCGCCGTCCATTTCTCCGGCGTCCCCTCGAAGAACGGAACGATCTTCTCCATCGCCGATTCGGCGAGGCGGCGATAGGTGGTGATCTTGCCGCCGAAGACGTTGAGGATCGGCGCGCCCGCCGACTTGTCGACGCTCAGCACGTAGTCGCGCGTCGCCGCCGTGGCCGATTTGGCGCCGTCGTCGTAGAGCGGGCGCACGCCGGAATACGTGCGCACCACGTCCTCCGGCCCGATGGTCTTCTTGAGATAGGCCGACACGAAATCGCACAGGTAGCGCGTCTCCTCCGGCGTGCAGACGGGGCGCTGGCTCAGGTCGTCGTGTTCCTGATCCGTCGTGCCGATCAGGGTGAAATCGGTCTCGTAGGGGATGGCGAAGCAGATGCGCCCGTCCTCGCCCTGGAAGAAATAGCATTTGTCGTGGTCGAACAGGCGTTTCGTGATGATGTGGCTGCCCCGGACCAGCCGCACGCCTTCGCTGGAATTGACCCGCACGGTGTTGCGGATGATGTCCTCGACCCACGGCCCGCCCGCGTTGACGATCATCTTCGCGCGGACCGTGCGGGCGGGGCCGTCTTCGGGCTGCATCGTGACCGACCAGACGCCGCCCTCCTGACGGGCCGAGGTGACGCGGGTGCGCACGTTGATCTCGGCCCCGCGCGCCTCCGCATCGCGGGCATTGAGCACGACGAGGCGGCTGTCCTCGATCCAGCAGTCGGAATATTCGTAGGCCTTCAGGAACCTGTCCTGAAGCGGCGCGCCCTCGGGGGCCTTGCGCAGGTCGATCGATTCGGTGCCGGGGAGCAGCTTTCGCCCGCCGAGCGTGTCGTACATGAAGAGACCCGCGCGGATGAGCCAGGCGGGGCGGCGCCCCTTCATCCACGGCATGACGGTGTTGAGCAGCTTCGACGTCGGGGTCGCCCCCTCGAAGCGCATGTCCTCGTGATAGGGCAGGACGAATCGCATGGGCCAGGAGATATGCGGCATCGCGCGCAGCAGCGTCTCGCGCTCGATCAGGGATTCGCGCACCAGGCGCACCTCCCAGTATTCGAGATAGCGCAGCCCGCCGTGGAACAGCTTGGTCGAGGCGGAGGAGGTGGCCGAAGCGAGGTCGTTCATCTCCGCGAGGCAGACCGACAGCCCGCGCCCCGCCGCATCGCGCGCGATGCCGCAGCCGTTGATGCCGCCGCCGATCACGAACAGATCGAAAGCATCCGAAGATGTCTGTTGGGTCACACCCGCCTCCCAGCGTCGCCGTTTCCTGTCGAGAACAGAACCAGCATGCCCCCGCATCGGCGTCAACACGAATGTTCGTTATCGTTCCTTTTATTTGCAGAGCGCGAAAAACGAAACCAAGCGAAGATTTCCGCCTCGCTCTTCCTTGTCGCCTGGGCGTCGCTGGGGTATCGCAGGATCACGGGAAGGGGCGCAGGGCATGGCAAGCAGTTTCAGGCAAGCGGAGATCCTCGACCTCGCCCGGCGCGACGGCAGGGTGAGCGTCGACGACCTCGCCCATCGCTTCGACGTGACGGTGCAGACGATCCGGCGCGACCTGTCCGACCTGTCGGGCACCGGGCGGCTGGAGCGGGTGCATGGCGGGGCGGTCGTGCCCTCCGGCGTCACGAATATCGAGTACGAGGAGCGGCGCCGGCTCAACGACGAGGGCAAGCGCAACATCGCCCGGCGCTGCGCGGCGGCCATCCCCGACGGCGCGTCGCTCTTCATGGATATCGGCACGACGACCGAGGCGGTGGCGCGCGAACTCGCGGGCCGCGAGAACCTGCTGGTCGTGACCAACAACCTCAATGTCGTCGATGCCCTGCGGCACAATCCGTCCTGCCGCATCGTGGTGGCGGGGGGCGAGGTGCGGCGCTCCGATGGCGGGATTGTCGGGGCGTTCACCGCCGATTTCCTGCTCAACTTCCGGTTCGATTGCGCGGTGCTGAGTTGTTCGGCGCTCGATGCAGACGGAGATCTGCTGGATTTCGACCCGCAGGAGGCGGTGGTCAGCCGCGCGGCGGTGTCGCGGGCGCGGGCCGTGATGGTGGTGGCCGACCGGCTGAAATTCCAGCGCAAGGCGCCGATCCGGCTCGGCTCGCTGCGCGATGCCGCCGTGCTCTTCACCGACGCCCCGATCCCCCCCGCGCTGGCTGTATTGTGCGAGGGGTGGGGGACGCGGGTGGAGGCGGGGGAGGGGTGAGGCGTGCGAAATTCGTCTCCGACCGCTTTTCGCAATGCGCCGTCATCACCCGCGCAGGCGGGTGATCCAGTCCGGCGTTCTGTACGCTGCCTCAAACAATTTCGCGAGACTGGATACTCCGCCTGCGCGGAGTATGACGGTGCTTCTAGTGTGAAACTCGATCAGGTTGAGCCAAAGAGCGTCAGGAAATGCGCAGCGCTTGGCGCAATTCCTGACCCAACTTGATCGGGTTTCACTCTAGGTATCAGCCCTTCACATCCACCACGACCCGCCCCTTTACCTGCCCTTGCAGGATCGCGGGGCCGAGGTCGGGGAGGTCGGCGAGGGTGGCGGGGTGGATCATCGTGTCGAGCCTGTCCATCGGCAGATCCTCGACGATGCGCTTCCACGCGCGCACGCGGTTGTCGTAGGGCTGCATCACCGAATCGATGCCCAGCAGGTTGACCCCGCGCAGCAGGAACGGGATGACCGTGGCGGGCAGCTTGGCCCCCCCGGCAAGACCGACGGCGGCGACCGATGCGCCGTATTTCATCTGGCCCAGAACCCGCGCGAGCATGTCGCCGCCCACGGCATCGACGCACCCGGCCCAGGTCTCGGCCTCCAGAGGGCGCTTGGTCGTTTCGTTGATCTCGTCGCGCGCCACGATGCGGGTACAGCCCAGACCCTTGAGATACTCCGCCGTTTCGGGCCGCCCGGTCACGCCGACGACCTCGTAGCCCCGGTTCGCGAGGATGGCCACGGCGACCGAGCCGACGCCGCCCGCCGCGCCGGTGACGAGCACCTCGCCCTGGGACGGCTCCAGCCCGTGATCCTCCAGCGCCATGACGGCGAGCATCGAGGTGAACCCGGCGGTCCCGACCGCCATCGCCTGCTTGGGCGTCAGGCCGTCCGGCAGGGGCACCAGCCAGTCGGCCTTCACCCGCGCCTTCTGGGCATAGCCGCCCCAATGCGCCTCGCCCACGCGCCAGCCGGTCAGCACCACCTTGTCGCCGGGCTTGTAGCGGCTGTCGTCGGACGCCTCGACCGTGCCGGCGAAATCGATGCCGGGGACGTGGGGGTACTTGCGCACCAGCCCGCCATTGCCGGTGATGCACAATCCGTCCTTGTAGTTGACGGTCGAATACTCGACCGCGACCGTCACGTCGCCCTCGGGCAGGCGATTGTCCTCGATCCGTTCGATGGCGGCGGATACCTTGCCGCTTTCCTCGTCCTTGTTCACGATCAGGGCGTCGAAGCTCATGGGGTCGTCTCCTCGTCGGGGCAGCGTGCGTCAGGGTTTCGTCGTACCGGTCTTCGGCGCCGGAATAAAGCGTCAGGAATCCGGTTTCTCGAATGGCAATGTCGTGACCTGCGCGGTGCGCATCCCGTCCGGCGCGTCGATCCAGACGGTGCGCCCCGGCTCCCAGTAGCCGCGATCGAGCATGCCGATGGCGACGTTCACGTCGAAGGCGGGGGACCAGATGGCGGACGTGACGGCGCCGATCCGCTCGCCCCCGTCCGCGATGACGGGCCACGGCACGCGGCAGGGCGGCACCCGCTCGCCGTAGATGCGCAGACCCCGGACGAGGCGCTGCGGGCTGTCCCCCTCGGCCCGGATCAGCGCATCGCGCCCGACGCAGCCGATGGAGGTCCACGGGTCGCAGAAGCGCCCCAGACCGCATTCGTAGGGCGTGTTCTCGCGGGTCATGTCGTTGCCGTAGGACAGCAGCCCGCCCTCGATCCGCTCGATGAGGTTGGGGCAGCCCGCGCGCACGTTCAGGTCCTCGCCCGCCGCGAACAGCGCGTCCCAGAGCGGCTCGGCCAGCGCGGCATCGTCGACGTAGATCTCGAAGCCGCCCTGCCGCGAATAGCCCGAGCGCGCGACGTAGAAGTCGTGCCCCTCGAAGGGCAGCCAGACGCCTCGGAAGAACCGGATACCACGCACCTCGTCGCCGAAGACCCGCGCCATCAGGTCGTCGGATTTCGGCCCCTGCACCGCCAGCGGGCTGACATCCGGCTCGAAGATCTCGACCTGGAAGCGGTGGCCGTAGGCGAGGCCCTTGGCCCAGTACAGCACGTCGCTGTCGGCGATGGAGACCCAGAACCGCTCCGGCGAATGCTTGATGAGGACCGGGTCGTTCAGCATCCCGCCGCGCTCGTCGACGAGGGGGATGTAGAAGCACTGCCCGATCTGCGCCTTGCCCACGTCGCGCGGCGTCATGAGCTGGACCAGCTTCCACGCGTCGGGACCGATGATCTCGATCTGCCGCTCGACCGAGACGTCCCAGACCTGCACGTGCTTCTTGAGATGCGCGCATTCGGCCTCCACGTCGCCGAAATGGGCGGGCAGGAGCATGTGGTTGTAGACGGTATAGGCCTTGACCCCCGCCGCCTCGACCCGGTCGGTGAAGGGGGTCGCGCGCAGGCGGCGCGAAATGGCGATGTCTGTCATGATGGTATGTCGCATCTGGAGGGAAGGGAAAGCCTGGCGTAGACGCCGAAATGATCCGACAGCTTCGACGGTCCGGTCCGGTTCGGGATCGCTCCCGTTTCCGTCGCCGTCAGGTCGGGGCTGACCACGATA
>Ga0209831_1001261_pt1 | contig 23805 bp, 16 predicted proteins | sample Maine_Asex4_meta_FD_187451 | JGI IMG/M metagenome (GOLD analysis project Ga0209831, IMG submission 187451) | Marine algal microbial communities from Maine, USA - Maine_Asex4_metaG (SPAdes) (version 2) | ecosystem: Host-associated > Algae > Red algae > Unclassified | place: Maine, USA | collected... | reverse complement strand
CATACTTCATAGCCGCCCATCTCTGGCATCATTACATCACTAATAATTAAGTCTGGAATACGAGATAGAGCGGTGTCTAGTCCTTGCTGTCCATTCAATGCCGTAATAATTTGATAATTGCCTTTCACTCGATGTTCAAGTTTTTTTATTAGAAAATATGAATAACTGGCACGATTTTATTTTTTAATATTTTTTTCATTAAAAATCAACATTTTACATATTTTAAAATAAACACTGGAATAGAAATGTATTTTTCTAAAACTCCTAATAAAGCTATCATTTATATTTTAAAATATAAAAATACTATCAAAATAAATGTGTAAATAATTGACTTTAAGCAAATAATGATTTAATATAAAATCGTGCCAAATTTTGATTTTTTAAAATAAAAAAACTTGAACATTGAGTATTACTCAAATTAGTAAAAATTAACCCAAACGCCTATTAACTTACCCTAAAAGGAAGTAATTCACTTATAAAAAAAGTAAATAACTACTTATTTACAATATTAAAATAAATAATTCGTCTAAAGAGTCCTTTTCATTGATATATAGCAACTGATAACTTACCGTCTTGGCTAACACTTAGAAGTTTAAAAATCATTTTTTATTTTCAAAATAAAAAAAAAGAACACCGTTATGACCTTCCCAAAATTTTGCACTTTTTTTATCTTCTTTGCACTACTACTACCCCATGTAGACGCACAAATTACACCACCTAATCCTACAGGAGATAGAGCTTGGGATAAATGGTGGCAAGATAACTCCGTAGCCGATGTAGAGCGAGAATTTAATGCGGCTCGCAGGAATGAAGAAAACCAATTAGGTTTACCTTCAGGCACTTTAGGCAATCTAGATTTACCCGCGGATTACTTACAAAGAAGTTCTGAAGAACAAGCTTTAATTTTAGTGAATGCCGAAAGAACCGCTCGCCATAATGTCAATTACCCTAGTAAAGGTATCGTATCAGGTTTACCCTTCGAAGGGGTCGATTTAGATTTAAGTGCAGTCGCTCAAGGACATGCCGATGATATGCTCAACACGGGTAATTTTTCTCATACTGGTTCTGACGGAAAATCTTCGGGTGAGCGAATTAATGCCGTTTTTAGTGGCTGTAATGAAGGTTCTGGAGAAAACATCGCTTGGAATAGTAGTGGTGGCTTTATTTTGAGTGTCCCCCTGGCTTTTTACAATTTCATTTATGATGATGGTTTTTGTTGTACATGGGGACATAGGGTGCTTTGTTTAAATCAAAACATCTTTAATAATTATGGTAACCCTAATAAAATCGGACTTGTTGGATTCGGTAGGGCTTCTGGTGGCAATGGAGATTATTTTGTTATGGACTACCTTGATCCTGAACCTGACTGTACTTACAATATCACTAATTTTGGAGAGGATGGAAGCGATGCTTGTGAAGAAGTATTGCTTGTTTCGGGCAATATTACCTCGGATACATACACAGCTAGTATGGAAGTACAATCGGATGGTACGATAAATGGTGGAGAAACAGTCGTTTTCAAAGCATCTAATGCGGTCGTACTATTGCCTGGGTTTCAGACAAAAAACAATGCTACTTTTACAGCTATGATTGGGGATTGTGAAACAAATAATTTGAAACAAGCAATTGTCGATAGTCGGTCGAAAAGTAATAAACCACAGCAATTTAAAATGGGTACGCCTATTATTGAGCATCTAACGATTAACAGCTCAACCCTTCAATTATCTGTTGCGCCCAATCCAGCAACGGTCTTTACAACCATTAATTTTCAAGTAGACAAATCAAGTTCAGCACGTATTACCTTATTTGATAATTTAGGCAGAATCGTAAGGGATTTAACTAATGAATATTCACAAGGCGAGTCTAAAGTTAGCTTTGATTTAAACACCTCAGATTTAGAAAATGGGATGTACTGGATTAACTTGTCAACGGAGCATGAATCTATAACTAAGTCGCTTGTTATTCATCGCTAATAAAAAGCAGCAAATTACCCCAATCGGAACAAATTGCTCTTATTATATATCACCTTAAAACCTGGATTTCATGCGCAGGCAGGTAGTGATTTTCTGGCAACGATAATGGCTTGTAATAATAGCTTGGAAGAAACGATTCTGTTTAGTAAAAGAACAAAAGCTGACGAAGACGAACTATTAGAAAATATCAATTTTAACATGGCTGAATCGGGGAATTCAACGCAAGTGGCAGAAGTAAAAGAAATTCCACTAAAAGCACATCTGCAAGTAATGCCTAACCCAACTCGCAGTTGGACTACTTTTAAGTTTGATTTACCTTATCAGACCCGTGCCTCCATTTATATTTTTTCTGCTAGTGGACAACAAGTTACCTGCTTATATGTAGGCTTATTTTTTATTCTTATTGATTAAGTAGTCATTTCTTCTCTTATCCGTTGAATATCTTCAATGCTGCGTCCTGTAATATCTGATATTATTTCGTTAGAATGACCTTTTAATATTCCATTTTTTACATTTTCATCACTTTCTTCTATCTTTCCTTCGAGTCTTCCTTCCTCCTTTGAAGAATCTACTACGTTTTTTATATCTCGATAGTGTTTTAAACTTTCTTCATAAGCCTCTTTTTCCTCTTTACTGAAATTAGCTATTTCTGCTGCTTGGAAAAGTTTATTGAATACTCTTTCTTGAAGAGTTTTGGGGCGTTCTTGTAAATTAGATAAATGTCTAAGCACATATAGCCATTTTTCATAGCGAGTTTTTAATTCTTCTACTTTCTTTGTAAACTTGGGTAGTTCTAAATAAATAAACTTTAGCTTATCATAAAATACTTCGCCTTTCTGATTTTTTAACTCGATGATATGATGTAATGATATATTTTCTTTGTCAGAAGGTTCATCTTCAAATTCGAAATCTAAAACGCCTATCGAATAAACAGGACTTAGTTTAAAGTTCCAATCTCCTCTTTCTGCTTGTTCTTGAATGGGAAAAGTAGCATAAAATACACTTCTATCTTTGAAATAGGTTTGCTTTGCTTTTTGCATCTCTACTATAAACCTATCCCCTTCTGGACTGGTACAATATAAATCAAATATCGCTTTTCTATCCTTTTTTGTTGCTCCTGTCTTATCCGTGGAGGAATAGGCCAAATCTTTAACTTTTTTATTCTTTGGTAAAATTTGATTTAGAAAGTCTATCAATAAATCCTTATTCATCTCTGTTCCAAAGAGTTTTTTAAAGCCAAAGTCTGTTAGTGGATTTATATATTTATCATTTTCTATTATACTACTCATTTTATGCTATTTGACCTTTATGCACTTTATAGTGAATAACAGTTTCTTGTCAGATTTTTTAAATATGCCTTACAAATTTAAGGTTTATTGACTAATTATTCCTTCTCCTTATCTGTTTTTAATGCTGAGTAGTTTTATTGATTATCTATATTTTGAAGCGCTTCTTTTATTTGGCTGAAGAAAAAAATACCACTTCCATTCGGATGTGTGGCACCTACGTAGTAATTGGGAGGAAGAAAAAGAGAAATTATTAGTAGAATTTCGGCATCAACCGTTTTAGTATCAGATTGACAAGCAACTATCACCAGTAGTAGCAAAAGAGGGTATAATTGATTCATTATTGGGAATGCTAAGAAGAATTCAAAATGGAAAAAGTGAGATATATTTTTTAGAGGGAGGGAATTTGATTTGTTTTTCATAAAAAACAAATCAAATTCCCTCCCTCTAAACCACTAACTAAAATAAATCATTACAAAAATCACCATAGCAATGATAAAAATAGACGCAGTAATATCTATCCAATTATAACTGGAGCGATTAATTGCTTTTTGTTCTTCGCTAACAGTAGGAAAAGTAAGTCCATCTAATTTTTCTAAACTTGGCTTCGCACTAAACATCGAAACTAATACCGCTATCGCCACACAATACAAAAAGAAGAAGGAGGAAAATTTCAAGAAATTCATATCGGCAATGGCATAGCCTATAGAATCCGTATCTAAGGAATCTTTAAATACTTCTAATGTCAATCTTACAGCGGCTATAGCTAAGCCTGAGAAAAGGGTTGCTAATGCTCCGTTAGAGTTAATCCGACTAGAGAAAATACCCAATAAAAAGACAGCTGTTATCGGAGGCGCGATGTACGATTGTACATTCTGCAAGTAGCCATAAAGCGTTCCGCCTGCCAATTGTTCTATCACAGGAACCCATGCCACACCTAGTAAAACAACGACTGCTGTTGCAATTCTACCGACCCTCACCATTTGTGATTCGCTGGCATCGGGACGAATTTTTTTATAAATATCAATTGTAAACAAAGTCGAGCAACTATTAAAAACAGAAGCTAAAGAAGACATCAATGCCGCCATTAATCCCGCAGCGACTAAACCTCTTAAACCAGCAGGTAAGATAGCCATCATCAAGGCAGGAAATGCTTGGTCCGGTGTATCCCATTCCAATTGCCCTCGTTGCTTTAACACTAAAGCAATTACCCCAGGGATTAAAAATAAGAGTACAGGCGTTAATTTTAAAAAAGCACCAAAAATACTTCCCCTTCGAGCTTCTTTAATATTTTTTGCAGTTAGCACTCGTTGAACAATCACTTGGTCCGTACACCAATACCAAATCCCTACGATGGTAGAAGAAAACACCAGCCAATGCCAAGGATAATCCGTATCATCCATCGAACGCCACATATTCATATATTGAGGCCCTACTTCTTCGACTACAGAATTCCAACCACCTGCTGCTTGTAGCCCTAAGAAGGTTAAGGTCGCAGCCCCAATCACCAGAATGATAGCTTGTAGGGTTTCGGTATAAACGACTGCACGCATACCTCCAAGAACCGTATAAATACCTGTCAAAATCACCGTCGCTAAGGCCCCTGTCATAAAAGAAACGCCTATTAAAGTAGAAATAACAATTCCTCCCGCATAAAGGGTAACAGATACTTTGGTTAATACATAAGCAGCCAAACTAAACAGCGACAAAAACCATCGAGCTTTTGAATTATATCTTTTTTCCAAAAACTCAGGCATGGTAAACACGCCACTTCGCAAATAAAAAGGAAGAAATACCCAGCCTAATAAAACCACTATCCAAGCATGCAATTCATATATAAGCAAAGGAAATTTATCAGCAGCCCCTGAACCTGCTAGACCAACCACATGTTCGGAGCCTATATTAGAAGCAAAAATGGAAGACCCTACCACAAACCATCCCATATTACGGCCCGCCAAAAAGTAGTCCTCCGAATTATCTTGTTTTTTAGAAATCACCCAAGCAGCTACCCCTAACAATAGTAGAAAATAACCTGCAATGACAATCCAATCTAAAGTTTCTAGACTATTACTCATTTAAATGTTGTTGTTCGTTTTGAAATAAATAACGATGAAAAAATATTTGGTCGTTTTTGAAATGGGCTTTTTTCTAATGGGTTGAAAACCTATAAGAAAAAGGTCAATTCAAAAACAAAAAGACCAAATATTTTTTAATCAATACTAAGAAGCCTAAATTTGATAAGAAAAGCCGACCTAGCCAAATGTTACTGCTTTTTTTTATAAACTATTTTGGTAACTATTCAACAGAAGAGAGAGTAGAGATCATTTCATTGAGAGAATAGAGATTTACCAAAAAAAAATTAGAAAATCGGATAAAACCTAAATAATTCTACTAATTCCTGTGTCTTGTCTCTGTTCTCTCAATGAAATGGTCTCTTCTCTCTCTTCTACGAAATGGTTACCTATTTTGACAATAAACCTTATTGGAACTAGCGTGTTATTACACAATCACCACCCATCTATTATATTCCACTATTTTTGTATTATTTTTGTAACTACTTAGTTCTACTTTGGCACTCTAGTTTTTTTCTTATTCTCGATAGTAGGTAAAAGTATATTTGGCAGATAGATTCTTTAGAGGTAGCAAATTCGATTTGTTTTTTTAAATAAAAAACAAATCGAATTTGCTACCTCTAAAGAATCTATTCCATCTACTTTTTGCCTAATATCATAAGTTAGTGACAAAGTAAAATTAGGTAAAGTGTAAGAATAAATTGGTCGTTTTAAACTAGCCATTTATTCTTACACTTTGCCTTAGGAGTTCTTTTGCACAAAACCTATTTATGGCAAATACAATAAAATATGTGATGCTAATTAGCCTCATTTTTGGTTTGACTAGTCTTTTTATTTCCTGTAATAAAAAAAGTATAGAGCGAATAGATGATTCAACACCAATATCTAATGACTATATGGGCTATCGCATAGAATTAGTAAATATTGAAGCTAGTGAAGAAAAAGGAGATGTAATAAAAGTGACGGGAACACTTATCAATACGGGTAGAAATAAGGTAGTCTTACCTCATAAAAACACAAATAATTTAGTCATCAATTTTGAAGAAGCATTGCAAAAAAAGGGAATGGGGCATTTGACTAAAAAAATGAACTATGCTTTAAGCAAACAAAAGCTTATTTTGGAACCGGGACAATTGAAGCAAGGAATTACCTTTCTGATCAAACAAGAACCGGGTGAGGAATTAAACTTACCAGCAGAAGAATTAGTAGCCAAAGGACAAGACTTAGATATAGATGCCTGTCCCGATTTAAGAATAGATACTTTCTTCGTCTCCAAACGGACTAAAAAATACGCAGAAATCAGTTTTAAAATCGTTAATGTAGGAGATGCTCCTGCTGCAATGTTCGGAGAAACAAAAGCGGTCGAAGACAATGTAGCTATTCGAGCCTACGCCTCTGGTACGGCTAGATTATCTAGAGGTGATTTAATTATGGGCGGTGCCTATATTGAATCTGGTTTAAAAGACGAAAACGGTTTATTACAACCTCAAGAGTCTTTCGCAGGTGCATTCCGAGTAAATATTCGAAAAAAAACACGCCACATGCCCTATATCATTCTTTCTATCGATGATTACCAAAATTTATGGGAATGTGATGAAGGGAATAATGTAAAGAAATTATTGTATAAGTGATGGGGTTGCGAGCAGAGAAAATTCATGAATTTTCTCTACTACTGACCCGCAACAAAACATTCAACATGATAAAATTTAATTTTTCGTTCTTAGTCGCCCTTTTATTTTTGGCAATGATCAGTTTAGCTTTCTCTTGTAATCAAGCAAAAGCGATTAGTCAGAAAAGTGTACTATCCGATAAAACTATTGTTACTATAAAAGGAGACACGATAAAAAAAATAGAGAAAACACCTGAAGAATGGCAAGCAGAATTATCTAAAGAAGAGTTCTATGTGCTAAGAGAACAAGGTACGGAACGAGCATTTACGGGCGAATTATTGGATAATAAAAAAACAGGCACGTATATCTGTAGAGCTTGCCAATTGCCTTTATTTAGTTCTGACACGAAGTTTAAATCTGGCACAGGGTGGCCTAGTTTTTATGAGCCGATTGGTGCGGCTTATGTAGAAGAAGATGTAGATACTAGCTATGGTATGAGAAGAGTCGAAGTACATTGTGCTCGTTGCGAAGGGCATCTAGGACATGTTTTTGACGATGGTCCCAAGCCTACAGGTTTAAGATATTGTATTAATTCTGTTTCTTTGCAATTCGAAGAAAAATAATCTTATTTAATTGAGAATTGAGAATGGAAAATTGAGAATTCACTAGACGCAAGTTAAACGTTTAATTTGCGTCTAGTGAATTCTCAATTTTCCATTCTCAATTTTCCATTCTCAATTCTCAATTCTAATGTTTTTATGCGCATAATAGGTGGTACTTTTAAAGGCAGAAAATTTTATCCTCCAGCAAAAAACTGGCCGACTCGACCGACTACAGATTTTGCTAAAGAGGGCTTATTTAATATTATTAACAATAATTTTTATTTTGATGAATTGAAAGTATTGGACCTATTCGGCGGGACAGGTAACCATAGTTATGAATTTATTTCTAGAGGTTGTGAAGATGTGACTTATGTGGACAAATTTGGTGGCTGCATTGCTTTTGTTAAAAAAACGGTAGCTACTTTAGAGATAGAGGATAAAATACGAATTATCCGTAGCGATGTATTTAAATTTATGGAAAGAGACACTTTTCAATACAATTATATCTTTGCAGGTCCACCCTACCCTTTGCCTACTTTAACTACAATTCCTGATAAAATATTTGAACATGATTTATTAAAAGAAGGTGGTTGGTTTGTGTTAGAACATAATCCGAATCATTCTTTTAAAGACCATGCTCGTTTTAAAGTAGAGCGTAATTACGGAAAAACATTATTTAGTATTTTTGAGTAAAGAATTTTACAACTGAGTAAAATAAATATGCAGAACACCAACTATGAATAACAAAGAAATAGCTAATGTATTCAATGAATTGGCTAAAATCATGGAACTACATCAAGAGAATAAGTTCAAAATTCGGTCTTATTCTAATGCCTATATCACCTTACGAAAACTCGACAGCCCTTTAGTAGATATGAGCCCCGAAGAAATAGGGGCTATTAAAGGCGTAGGGAAAGCGATTAATGCAAAGATTCAAGAATTTATAGCAACAGGAACCTTAGAAACACTAAAAAAATACCAAGACCAAACGCCCGTAGGCGTGCAAGAAATGCTGCACATTAAGGGTTTTGGTCCCAAAAAAGTATATGATATTTGGAAAGTGTTGGAGGTAGAAAGCATTGGCGAACTAATCTATGCTTGCAATGAAAATAGATTGGTGGAATTAAAAGGTTTTGGACAAAAAACACAGGAGGATCTCCGAAAAAAACTAGAGTATTATCAGAAAACCAAACATCAATTTCATTTTGCGAGCTTGGAAAAGGAAGCAAAGGATTTAGTAGCTACCATACAAAAAACACTACCCAATGCGCAAGTTAGCCTCACAGGGGCGATTCGGCGTAATGCCCCTATTCTTTCCGCTATTGAAATTTTGATAGCTAGTGACCAAGCGATAGATAGTATCTTTTCAGAAGATGGTCTAGCCTTACAAACACACGAGCAAAATTATACAGCAATCTCTCCAACTAGCAGTCCAGTTATTATTTATCATTGTGGACTAGCAGAATTCGGTTCTAAGTTATTTTTAAGTTCTGCCACTGTGCCTTTTAGAGAAGAATTTTTAGCAAAAGCAAATGAAAAATCCTTTAAAAATATAGCAACCGAAGAAGCTATTTTTGAAAAGGCAGGTGTTCCATATATTTTGCCTGAATTACGAGAGGATGCAGCAATTGTTACCAAAGCAAAACAGCAAGAAATACCTACTTTAGTTGAAAAAAAGGATATAAAAGGGGTTTTACATGCACACAGTACCTATAGTGATGGAATTGCCTCTTTAAAAGAAATGGCTACTCAATGCCAACAATTAGGCTATCAATATTTAGGCATTACGGACCACTCTAAATCTGCTTTTTATGCCAATGGTTTAAAGGTCAATAGATTAAAAGAACAATGGAAAGAGATTGACGAATTAAACGCTACTTACAATGGTGCATTTAAAATCTTTAAAGGCATAGAGTCGGATATTTTATCAAGTGGTGCTTTAGATTATGAGGAGGATATTTTAAAACAATTTGATTTTATCATTGCTTCCGTTCATACCAACCTAAAAATGGATAAGGCAAAAGCCACTACCCGATTAATTAAAGCAATTGAAAATCCTTACACGACTATTTTAGGCCATCCAACAGGTCGTTTATTACTCTCCAGAGAAGGTTATCCTATTGACCACAAAAAAATTATTGATGCTTGTGCAGCTAATCAAGTAGCAATTGAATTAAACGCCAATCCTTATCGCTTGGATATAGATTATCAATGGATTCCTTACGCTATGGAGAAAGGAGTGAAAATAGCTATCAATCCAGATGCACATAGTTTAGAAGGGATTACAGATATTCATTTTGGCACTTTAGCTGCTAGAAAAGGTCTACTCACAGCAGCATTTTGTTTAAACACACTTTCTACCAGTGAATTTGAAGCATATTTGAAATAAATTCTGTTTTTACGACGGATGATATATTTAACTTTTGCCTTCTTTTGGCATATTGATTGCAACTATAAATCTTATTTAGAGACTACTTATATTGACTGAATAACTTCTATAATTAGAACGTATTTCTATCTAATTTTTCTTCTCTCTAAAATCTCGCCCTTCAAGATAGAGAATCTTACTACTATCATACTTAGGAACAGGAAAAAAATACATTCATAATTTTTGGTACTCAAACCCTGATGGGGATTGGGTTTTTAAAAATAAAATATTCATTTTATTTTTCCTTCGTTCCTTAAGTACCTTATTGCTTATCAGTAGGGTAAATTACTGTTAATAAAATTATCTCCTTTCCGCCTTTAGCAATTAGTCAAATTATTCTTTTGTCGTTACTATTGGAAAAATAATTGAATGAATACTATCAATACGCTCCCCCTTCGAGGTTTTTTAATTTTTTTAACTCCCCTTATTTATTTTTTTTTTATAGCTAGTACAGCAACGCTGTACGCACAAGACAGTACTAGAAAACAAATTAGTTTTACCAATTTCTCAGATATAAAAGGCTACCCCAAACAAGAAATATTTGGCATAACGACAGATAAACAAGGTTTCTTTTGGGTCGCTTCTGCGGATGGCTTGTATAAATTCGATGCGGCTAATTCCATCCAAGCTTATAAAAAAGAGGATTCGTTGCTTCAATCCAATACCATTAGAACTATATACGCTGATAGTCAAGATAATATATGGATTGGCACCACTTTAGGAGGCTTAACTAAATTTCACCAACCAAGTGAAACTTGGAAAACGTATCTATCTGATACGAATGATCCATATTCCATAAGTAATAATGATATATTATCAATTTTGGAAGATAGTCAAGGACGCATCTGGATTGGTACAGAAAAGGGACTTAATTTATACAATCAAGAAACAGATAATTTTTATACTTTTTTACCAGATCCATCCGATCCTACCTCTATCAATGCCAAAGCAGTAGTAGATATTCTAGAGGACAGTAGCGGAAGAATTTGGTTGTCAACATGGGCTGGCGGTATCAATCTATTATTAAATAGCAATGAAAATATTTCAGATAGTCAATTTCGACATTTTTATCCTTCTACTAATACAGAAGCAGGCAATGTATGGACAGTCTACCAAGATAGGAAAAATAGAATGTGGGTAGGAACTATAGGGGGAGGTATTTATTTGATGGAACTCCCCTCCGAAGCTACTAATAAGATCGGACAACAAGATTGGACACCTCAATTTCATAGTTTCACGCATGACGAAAATGACAAAACAAGTATTAGTAACAATGCTATTTTTGATATACAAGAAGATAGTCAAGGTTATTTTTGGCTAGCATCCAGTAGGGGATTAAGTCGAACTAAAATTCCAACAACTTCTACAAGCAAAGATTATTCTAATTTGAAATTAGAATTTGAACATTTTCATGCGAATCCAGCAAGTACTAATAGTATCGGTTCTGGAAATGTATACACAATTTATGAAGACAAACAACAATTGTTATGGTTTGGATCCGAAAGTGGAATTAGTCAATACAGTTGGCAAGCAAATCAATTTCAAAATTATTCAATTTTTGATAATACAGATTCCGCACCAGAAATAAAAGATATTTTATCAATTAGTGAGACAGAAATATGGATAAGTACAGATCGGAAGGGCTTATTAAAGTTTAATACGGAAAGTAATAAATTAGAACCAGTTCCTACCATAGGAGATGATAATTTATTAGATAATGTTTTGACAAAATTATACAGTAAAGATAAGGAGCAAATATATGTTGGTACGGCGAAAGGTATAGCAATTATCGACCTTAAAAACTTAAATACTCGCTCTATACCTTTACCTAAAACAATGAGCGATCAACATCCTAGTTTCCATGTTAATTGTATGTTGAAAGATCATAGAGATCAACTATGGATAGGCACACATACTGGCTTGTTTAGATTGGATGAAACAACAGGCACCTATACTTTTTTTAGCCACGATTTAACAAACCCTACTTCTATTAGTGATAGTCATATACAAGACCTCTTTGAAGATAGTAATGGTTCCCTTTGGGTTGCAACTTTTCGAGGCCTCAATCGCACGGATATTAATCAGCCGGGAAAAACGTTTTTTAAACGATATTACTATGATATAAATAACCCACAAAACAGCCTTCTAACCAATCAATTAACAGCCCTAGAACAAGTAGACAATTATTTATACATAGGCTCTCAAAGGGGTTTATTTAGATATAATATTGATACGGATTATTTTGAAAATTTAAATCAATCGCACACCAGATATAGAACAGCAAGTCTAGAAATAGGAACCGATAATAAATTATGGGGCAGCACTAAAAATAGTATATTTTCTTATGATACTAAAAAGGGGACTTTTCATATATTTAATAGTAAAGACGAGATAGGTAGGTTTATGTATAGATTACAAACTAGTAGCAAAGAAAAACAAGATCTATTTTTCGCAAGTGAGAGAGGGATTACCAAGTTTAATCCTACTGATTTAAAGACCAATAAAAAGATCCCTCCCGTAGTAATCACAAGTGTAAAAAAACTCAATCCTGAAGGAGTATTTATAACCAATGACATAAATGAAAACGCAATTCAATTAGAGTATGACGACTATCATTTATCCATTAATTTTTCTGTTCAAAATTATATTAATTCTAAAAAGAATCAGTATGCGTATCAATTAGAAGGGTTTAACGAAAATTGGACTTATACAGACGAAGCAATGACTGCGGTCTATACAAATTTGTCACATGGTACCTATACGTTCAAAGTTAAAGGTGCCAATAATGACGGTGTTTGGAATGAATCGCCCACTACCCTCTCTATTGTTAAAAAGCCTGCTTATTGGGAAACTTGGTGGTTTAAAGGGTTCCTCTTTTTTACCCTACTTTTCTTCTCCGCCTTGGGTATGCAGTATTATACAAAAAATGTTAGAGAACGAAATCAAGAACTCAAAGTATATACCGATAATTTAAGTCAAGAAATTACGGTACGTAAAGGAGTTGAAAAAGAGCTACATCAACGAGAACAATACATGGAGGTGCTAGTGAAACAACGGACCGAACAGTTAGAATTAAAAAACGTGGAAGTTCATGCGCTATTGAAAAAATTAAAAAACAGAAATGACGAATTAGAAGAAACAGTAGCAAATAGGACTCAAGAACTCCGAGCCTATAATGAAGAATTAAAACGCTCCAATTATGACCTAGAACAATTCGCCTATATTGCGTCCCACGATTTACAAGCGCCTCTTCGTACTATTAAAAGTTTTTCTGATTTATTGGTAAAAAGTCTAGATAAAAAATTGAATACAAGAGAGCAAGATTTTATAGGTTTTATCATACAAAGCGTTGAGAACATGCAAGAATTAGTAGATTCTTTACTAACGTTCTCTAGGGTCAATGCGAAAAGAGGAACAATCAAATCGATTCAACTGTCTAAATTATTTCAAGTCATACAAGCAGAATTAGCAACTGTTATAGAAGAACAAAATGCGATTATTCAGCTATCCAATTTACCTGAAATAGTATATGCTGATAAAGTCAAATTCAAGCAACTACTACAAAACCTGATTACAAATGGGATAAAATTTTCTAGAAAAGGAATTGCTCCTATAGTAACAATTCGATGTAAAGATCAGGTGGATTTTTGGCGATTTGAAGTAGAGGACAATGGAATTGGGATTGATGAACAGTTTAAAGAAAAAATATTTCAATTATTCCAACGCTTACATACTAAAGCAGAATACCAAGGAACGGGCATCGGACTTGCTTTATGCAAAAAAATAGTAGAGCAACACGGTGGTCAAATCTGGGTGGAAAGCAAAGAAGGGGAAGGTAGTCGTTTTATTTTTACTATTAATAAGTTTTTGAACAAAGATACGGTAGACAACCAAGTTGTTGATTCTTTGGAACATTCACTTAGTTAGTGGCAGATAGTTATTTAGGATTCTAATATTTACGTCCTTTCGTATAGGGCGCACCAACGGCCTCCATCTTTCCAATAGTTTTTGCCTAATAAATCTAGTTGATGTAGTCGATACATCGCTCTGCCTGTCATCATAAATGCGCCTACCGATAACAGTATTAGGAGGATTGCTAGAATCGTTGTTTTTATGATTTTTTTTATTTCGGTAGGCGACTACAAACAATACATATTTCCCCTACTCTTCAAACGCATCTGTAATGTCTATGACGAAGAGTACGAAACCGCCATAAAAGAAAGCGACGGTGATCTAGAGTATGCAGCCTTCGACGAAAATCACCGTTTCCAAATTACTAAAGTGGCGCACCCCCTACACTTACTTTATATAGTATTTTGGAGATGCCTCTTGGATCAAAAAAAATCGCTTATCGGATGAGACTTTAGCTAATTCGATTGAGCATTTTTTGCAATAGTCAGCTGAGTTTTATATCAACCAAACAGTGGTCAAACTCATGACTATCTCCTACTAACTCAAAAATTGATTAAATCATATTTATCGCTAGGAGGAAATAACAAATCTAAAGAACTTGCTTTTAGTTTAAAATTGCATCCTTTATCTACTACACTTCCATTAGGAAGCCTTTTTATAGGATAATCTAGAGTAATAGCTCCTATATCTATTAAGAATTCAAATTGATTCACCCTTGGATTTTTAGTATGTTCTACTTCTTTATAAAGAAAATATTCTTGGTTATCAATAGTTCTGCTTTCTGTAGAAATCCAGAAAGTTTCTTTGTGTTTTTTTAATAAGGCTGCTTTTAACACGTTTAATTCCCAAACTAGAAAATCTCCGATTTCTATTTTATCAGAATTTTCAACTAACCAATCTTTTTCATATTCTACTCTTAAAATTAAACCTTGTGCGTTTTTCCCTGTAGCTCTAATCGTATTATAAAGTCTAAAAATGCCTTGCTCCCAATATCCAAAATTGTTTAAAATCTCAACCCTTGATTTGAATTTACTAAGATTCCAATTCGGAGTTTTGCCAAATAGACCTTTCCTCGTACCTCTAGAATCCCTAAAAGATTTTAACTCTATTCCCTTATAGTCAGGAGCTTTAGAAGAATTCATCTCAATATCTAGAAGTTTTTCCAGAGTTCTTCCTATACCAGTATCCGCATTTACTAAAGATTTAATAAAACCGTTTTTTGAGATCTCTCTGAGTTTGAAAAGAAGTTCTTTGGAAATTTTATTCTCAACAGAATTAATCTCTTGAACCAATTCTTTAAAAGGGTTTGCTATAGGTGAGTTTAATGATTTTTGAATAAAATTTTGAGTTAAGTTTATAACATGAATTTTATCATCAAAAGAAATCAATACCAATATGTCATTTGGATTGGTCTTCTTAGTTAGACCGTAGAACCATATTCGAGGATCACCTCCTTTCCCTTTAGCTTTAGGTCTGTAAAGAGAAGCTGTTGTTTTTACAGCAGCAGATGCTTCATAAAGTATTCCTTCAATCTGAACCCCATTCTCTTTTGCTCCTGCCCCTTGAAGTTCATAATTATGAAGACCACTATCTTTTAAATACCTTCTAACCATACCCGTAGCATCCATGATTCCTTTCTTCAGGGCGGTTTCTGTCGGCTCAATTAAAGTATAAGAGACGGAATTTTCCGTTAGTAATTTTAAATTTTGTTCTTCTATTTCAGTTAACGACCTCATCACTTTATATTTTTTAAAATCTCCATAGCAACGGCTCTAGCTAGTAAGGGAGGAACAGCATTTCCGACCAAAGTGAATTGAGGAACTTCCGTCTTTCTTTTATTCCCTCCTGTTGACCGCTTGCCTTGAAAAACAAAAGAGTCGTCAAAGGATTGTAAACGAGCCATTTCTCTGACTGTTAATGCTCTCGGAGAATTATAATGTATATAATCATCAGGAATAGTCATGACCGTGGAGCTTAATTTTTCAGGGTCTAATAGATTATAATTTCGTTTTTTAGAACTGAGTCCTGCTTTTTCTAATGCTCCCTTTGCAGATTTATAATCCCCTGCTTCAATGATTGTTTTTAGTCGTTTAACGACCTCTTCTTTTTGATTGCTCGTTTGATGGTTATGCAATTTATCATAGCTTTTTTTTTCCAATTCTAGCGCTTCCCTACTTTTAACATAAAAAGGTGGTTTTGCATTAGTAAATCGTCGATTTAATCTCCCCTCTTTGCTCCATGCACTATATGTTTTACCTTTTTTATTAATAATCTTCCCATCAATAGCCCTCTCCTTTACTAGGCTTTGCATTTTTTCTGCTGTTCCATTATACATGCTTTTAATATCCACTTTTTCATAATTATGAGCATGCGTATTATTGCCAATAAAATCTAAATCATAAAGAGCCTCAAAGATTTTAACTTTTTCTGATTCAGAGACCGTTGCTGGGATTTCTTCAATTAGTTTCTGATCTTTTCGACAACCAATAAAAAGCACGCGCGATCTATTCTGTGGCACACCGTAGTCAGAAGCATTCGCTACAAAAGGTGCATTGATATTATAGAGTCTTAATTTCTCCATAATCTTGTTAAACTCTTCTTCTAATTTAGCAACCTTACTTTTTTCTTTTAAATTAGAAAAACAATCTTCTAGCATCCAAGAATAAATATGTAGTCCTTGAATAAATTGGTCTATCTCGTCTTTGAAACTAGCATTCACATCCAATTTTTGAAATGCTATTTCTATTTTTTGGACAATAGTTGTTGCATCTAATTCTTCAATAAATGTATCGAAGGCTTCTACATAATAGTCATTATCTAGGTAATTATTATCCTTTTGCTTGATGATGTTTTTTCTAATCTCCGCCAATTCATGATGATTAGATAATAAATTTAAACCATGTCGTATGGTCGATATTTTCTCATCTGTTTTACTAATATGATAATCTACTATTTTTGGAGTCAGATTTTTAAATACATTAATTAACTTATTAATGTAGTTTTTTCGAATTTCTATTTGTTCTTTTCCTGTCTTGCACTCAAACTCAATTCTGTCTAAAATACATTCTAATATAAATTGATTTTCAGGGTTACGAGTCCAAAGTTTTTTAATAAATGTGGAAAGCTTTGGAATAGCTGCATTATCTATAATTGATTTAATCTCCTTTAAGATTAATTCTTTAATTGCTCCTTTTTCTTTCGTCAAAATGCCTTTAACATTCTCCATTACAAAGTACTTCGGCTTTAGAATTTTGATGACCTCTAAATAGTAAGAGAATAAGTCATCTTTTTTGTCAAATTTTCTCCTTTTTCCAGCTAGACTAAAACTTTGGCAAGGTGGACCTCCACAAATAACATCTATCGATCTATCTCCGATTTTTGCCTTTAATTGTGGGATGAAATCTGAATCTGTAATATCCTTACATAAAAAATAGGCATCTAGACCCAATTGGTGATTATACCTAACTACATGCGTTAATTCACAATTTTCATTAATATCACTTGCACCTAAAAAATCAAAATATTTCTTACCTATCTCTGCTTGTAAAAAACCTTCGCTAAATCCACCCGCACCAGCAAAAAAATCAATAAATGAAAAACTTTTACCATATAAAGGTAATTGCTCTTCTACAATATTCACAGTGTGGTCTTCTTTATAACAATCTACAAAATCATGGAGATTATCCTTTATTTCTTTGGCAGTAAATGTTTTTTTAGTAGATTTATTAATTAGATCATTTGCTCGGTCTTTTAGATATAGCAGATAGCTATTAAGCCCAGTTGCCATTGGGTAAGCATCAAGGGCTAGTTGATTTTCTTTATCAAAATGAACTGGGGCAATCTTTTCTCCTATAGAGATTTTAGCTTGTTTTCCATTACAATTAATTCTTAAAAAAATGGGTGCATTTCCCTTTTTATCAGGTTTATCTAAATAAAAATTAATAGTTGCAGACATAGTTTGTATAGTTTTCGGACAAATTTACGGACACGGACAAATTTACGGACATTTTTGGATTTTACAAGAAATTTTACTTTGATTATTAATTTCTTCTGGAACTAGCAGATTAAGTAAACAAATCCTTAAAAAGCTGTTTTCAAAAAGCAATATCTCATTATTATTTAAACCGGAATGAAATTGTTTTTAAGTAAAAATAGTTATACTTTCATCCCTATAATAAATTCATCATACTAGATTAATCAATGATTTCTGAAAAAGAGCTACATGAATTAATTAAAGATATGGGATCCGATAGGATTGAAAGAACCATTTCTTTTCGAGAAGATAAGCTAGGAGAGGCGGTTTGTACTTTTTCTAATGATTTACCAAATCACAAACGTCCGAGTTATTTATTAATAGGCATAGATGACAAAACAGGAAAAATCGCAGGACTAAGCATCACGGATAAAGACTTACCAGAAAAGGAATTTTCGGGAGATTTAATAACCATTCTAAAAAATATTGATGATTTTGTAACAACCAATATTATCAAAAATAAATCGAAACGACAAACTGGTTTTCGTCCAACCCTTTTAAGATTCCAACTCCTTCACCGCCAACCAAGCCATCAAACCTATACTCAATTCAAGTGCACTTTCATCCACATCAAAAGTATTGGTGTGAATATTAGAAATAATACCCCGTTTTTTATTGCCCGTTCCTAGGCGATAAAAGCAAGCAGGCATTTCTTGAGAGAAATAAGAAAAATCCTCAGCGGTCATTCTTATCGGTAGGTCAATCACATTTTTTTTACCTAAAAATTCCTGTGCCCACTGTTTAGTTCGCAGGGTTAACTCTTCATTATTTACTAAAAAAGGGTATCCTTTTGCAATATTAAATTCGCAGGTTGCGCCCATAGCTTTTGCCATTCCCTCTGCTAGTTTTTTCATCTTTTTATGCGCCTTTTTTCGCCACGCTTCATCCATAGTTCTAAAAGTACCTTCTACTTTTACTTCATTTGGAATCACATTGGTTGCGCCACCAGTCGAGTTAATTTTACCAAAAGTTAAGACGGTAGGAATGGTAGGGTTCGCTGCACGGCTAACAATTTGCTGCAAAGAAACAATCAAATTAGCGGTTACCACAATCGGATCAATACATTCTTGCGGCAAGGCGCCATGTCCACCTTCACCTGTCACCGTAAAATAAATTTCATCCGTAGAGGCCATATATTTTCCTGAACGAATACCAATGGTGCCTGCCTCTAATGGTGGGTGTACATGCTGTCCAAAAATGCTAACAGGTTTAGGATTTTTTAACACCCCTTCCTTAATCATAATGGAAGCCCCCCCGGGTAATTTCTCTTCTCCCGGTTGAAAAATTAGCTTAATAGTTCCCTCAAATTGGTCTCTTAAAGTGTGCAGAATTTTGGCAGTTCCCAATAAAGAAGAAGTATGCACATCATGCCCGCAAGCATGCATCACTCCTTCGTTCCTCGATTTGTAGGGGACATCATTGGCTTCCGTGATAGGCAAAGCATCTATATCCCCTCTTAATGCGATAATTCTTTTATTTGGATTTTTTCCTTTTATTAAGCCCACTACTCCATTATCTGCTATGCCATGCTCATACGAAATGCCAAAGGATTTTAGTTTTTTAGCAATAAATTTCCCTGTTTCCACTTCTTCAAAAGACAATTCTGGGTGTTGATGTAGATGTCTTCTTATGTGTATAATTTCTTCGTGAAATTCTTTTGCTAGTTTTTTAATCTCTTGCTTCATGCTCAATTTTAAAAATTATGATAAAACTTAGTACTAGGCTTATAAAATGACACAGAATTATTTACCACATAGTCACATAGGACACATAGAAAAAATACTATGTGTCCTATGTGACTATGTGGTAAATAATTCTGTGTCATTTTATAAGCTTGGTTTCTCTGAAAATCTATCCTATAAAGCTACATTTTCCACTACTTCCAAACCATAGCCCACTAAACCAATTTTCCTACTAGGACTATTCGTCATCAATCGAATTTTAGAGATACCTAAAGCACGAATAATTTGTGCCCCTGTTCCATAATCTTTTCTAGTCATATTATGCCGTTCTGTTTGTCGAATTTTTTCAGAAGTTGACTGACTTAAACTTCTCACTAGAGACAATACATCCTTTTCCTTTTCTGAATGTCTCATTAGAACCAAGGCTCCTTTTCCTGCTTCTGCTATCAACTTTAAAGCACGTTCTACAGCAGGCGGTTCTTTACCCAGTGATAAATTAAAGATCTCGGTCAATCTATCTACAGAATGAACTCTAACCAAAACAGGTTCTCCTTCCTCCCAAATTCCTTTTTTAATTGCTAAATGTATATCTCCGGTTGTTTTTTGTTTGAAAGTAACAAAATCTAGTGGACCGTAGCGGGTATCAATACTTGTAGTAGATAAATGCTCTATCAATCGTTCCTCCTTCATTCTATAGGCCACCAAATCATCTATAGAGACTATTTTCAAATTATGCTTTTTAGCAATTTGTACTAACTGAGGTAGTCTCGCCATCGTCCCATCCTCATTTAGAATTTCTACTAAAACACCCGCAGGATAAAAACCAGCTAAGGTAGCAAAATCTACGGCTGCCTCTGTATGTCCTAAACGTCGAAGGACTCCACCTGCTTTTGCTTTTAGTGGAAAAATATGCCCAGGACGTGCAAAGTCACTTGCTTTGGTTGTAGGATCTACCAATGCCTTAATACCCGTTGACCGATCATAAGCAGAAATTCCTGTGGAACAGCCTTGACCAATCAAATCAATGGACACCGTAAAAGCGGTCTCATGTAAAGCGGTATTGCTGCTAACCATCATGTTTAACCCTAATTCAGCAGCTCGTTTTTCCTCTATAGGTGTACAGATTAATCCTCTTCCATGCGTTGCCATGAAATTAACAATCTCTGGTGTGACGCACTCAGCAGCACATATAAAATCCCCTTCATTTTCCCGATCTTCATCATCCACTACTATTATCACTTCTCCATTTTTAATAGCGGCTATTGCTTCTGCTATAGAATCTAATTGGAGGTCTATTTTTTTTGGTGTACTCGTCATTAATAACTTAATTAGTTTATTTGTAACCATTCAGGAGCTGTTTTTTTGCTTGAAAATTGGCAATTTTCAAGCAAAAAAGCACAATACCCTATCAACAAATTCAGCGCAAAATTGCTTAAAATATTTGGATTTATTAAGGTATTTTCTTTTTCCTAATAAAAAAGGCAAGTAAAAAGTTCATTAATAAGAAAACGGTCAGTGATTAAAACATTTGCCATTCTTATAATTTGCGCTACTTTTGCCAGAAAACTCGTAGTTACAATGGAGGTGTTTATTTGCTTTAAAAGCGGAAATTTTGACAAGTCTATCCAGACAGCAAAAGTAGTTGACACTTTTTAAGTTCAAATTCAAGTTCAACCCGTGATGTTGACCACGAAACGCTGTCAACGTCTCGTTTTTGAGTTTGAGCTTGAACTTAAAAAAAAATCAACTGTCAACCGAGTGGATAAACTTGTCAAATTTTCAAGCAAATAAATACAAACCCTCCTAATTAGACTTCTTTGTAAAAAAAATTTATATATGAAAATATTTTTTCCTTTCTAAGAAATGATTTTTTTAAATCCATAACGTAGAATATTCTTTGAAAAAAGTCATTCTTTACAAGAAAAAATATAAATTTCATATACTCAATTCTTATTTACAAACAAGTCTATTGGTTACAAAAATTCTATAGATGAGGCTAAAAAAATGGTTGAAGCGAATCCCCTTTCCCCTTACTAAAAACCATAGGTACGATTTAGAAGCAAAAAAAGTATTAAAAAAAGTATTGACCGCTCAGTCTAATTGTTTGGATGTCGGTTGTCATGAAGGGGAATTCATAGACTTATTCTTAAAATATGCTCCAAATGGACAACATATTGGTTTTGAACCTTTGCCTGATTTTTATCAACGATTGACCAAAAACTATCCGATTAATTGCCAATTCTATAATGTCGCCTTGAGCGATAGTCAAGGAGAAAGTACGTTTAATTACGTAATTAGTAATCCAGCATATAGCGGGCTTCAAAAGCGAAAATATGATAAAAAGGGCGAACAAGATACTAGCATTACCGTACAAAAAGAGCGATTGGATAGCCTATTACCAGTAGATTTAGCGATTCATTTTATAAAAATTGATGTAGAAGGTGGAGAGTACCAAGTTTTAAAAGGGGCTACGAAAACCATCAAGAAATATCATCCAATTATTATTTTTGAGCATGGTTTGGGTGCTGCCGATGTCTATGGGACAACTCCTGAAATGCTATATGATTTGCTAACGGAAGTTTGTGAAATGCAGGTAAGTTTAATGTCTTATTGGTTGAAAGGGCAAGCAGCTATGAATAAAGCGACTTTCTGTAGGCATTTTTATGAAGGCTTGGATTATTATTATATAGCGTATTGAAGAATGTTTATTTGTTTAGACTGTTTATTTGTTTATCAGACCAAACGCAGCGTTTTATAAACAGATAAACAGCCTAAACAAATAAACAGCTTTCAATAATACCATTCATCCAAATATTTATTGAAGACTTTCGCAAGATTCTCCGCATCACTAATACCTCTGTGTTGCGTACCTGTAAATTCAAAACCCTCTTTAAGTACTGTTTTGTGTAAGCCTCTAGGTTTTGATAAGCCTTTAATTTCTTTATATTGTAGTTTAACGTCGATATAATGCTCTAACCAATCATATTCCACATCATGCAGTTTACTATCGCTTATTAATGCCGTTTTATCAAACTTCCCCCACGAACAAAGCAAATAATCTTCCTCCTCAATACCTATCCAATCTTGAAAATCTTCAATCACATTCGAAAAAATCTCTGCTCTATTAATTTGCTCTTGTGTAATAGAAGTTAGTTCTTGACAGAATGCAGAAAGGCGAGGATTGACTATTGGTTTGACAAAGCGTTCAAAAGTTCCTAACTTTTCTCCGTAGCCATTAATCTTAACAGCCCCAATTTCAATCACTTCTTGAACATATCCAGGCGGTCTGCCCAACCAACAAGTGGCTTCCAAATCATATACGATAAAATTCATGTCTCAATTCTTTTTATTCAACTTCTGGAAATATCCCCGATTGATGTTTTGTCTATACAAAGAATTTGATCTTTAATATCGTAAAATTTACTATAAATTACAAGATTTCACATATAAGATGAAGAATTAACTAATCTGGTCTTTAGCCATTCGTCTTTAGTCTTTGGTACGCTTCTGCTTGATAGATGGAATGAACTAAATAGTTTCTTTACACTCGGTTAAAAAAGACGATTGTAATAATAGTATTTGTTTCAACCATAGAGCTAGGTAGGCTACTACTAAAGACTAAAGACCAACGGCTAAAGTCCAGCTAATATGTGTAGTCCAAAATTAAAGACTTCACTTCGGCAATTTGGTCCTTATTAGTACTGTTTTTAGGCGTAAAAAGTTCAATGTTTTGGGAACCTTTCTGTAAATATATGTTTCCTATTTCTTGAACAGTCCAAGTTTTTTCATCCGCTTCTACCTCTCTTGGCACTTGCTCATAATCTTCTATATATTTACTTTTAAACGAATTTTTAAACGAATTATTGATTATCTGCTCCCCACATTTAATGGAAATAGGATGCCCTACTGATTTTTCAGAACAAGCATATTCAATGCTTATTTTATACATTCCAGCCGTTTTCACAGCCAATTTCCATTGCATGGTATCGCTTGTAGTTGCCCAATTCGTGAACCAGTCATTGCACCATCCCCAGTGGGCAGTTTTATATTTCACTGTCCCTTCGGGAAATCCTTCATGGGCAGGTAGTTCTACAAGTGGGCTTTCTGGATAGCCTACTGGAATTGGATGATAATAAGCTACTTCTTTTGTTACCTCTTTGTAAGCTTCCAAGTAAGCTTCCTGAAGAAGCTGAATTATATTACCATA